>LAZR01000652.1_pt1 | contig 25187 bp, 20 predicted proteins | sample 329461 | NCBI WGS metagenome assembly LAZR01 (sample SAMN03002196, study PRJNA259156) | marine sediment metagenome | biome: sea floor; feature: Hydrothermal impacted sediments; material: marine sediment; isolation source: Loki non-amplified sample from Loki's castle hydrothermal vent sediment ...
TCTTCATCAGGGTCGGTTACGGTAGAAAACGAGTCGCTTTGGTTAGTAAAAACAATACCAACAATTTTTGCAGGATCGATAGCAATTGCAGTACTACCAATACGGTCATCTACTTTAACTAACGGCATTGGTTGGCGAGTAGGACGATACGAGGGAATGTATATATCGTGCAAACCTTCAAGATTAGGGTTATGCAGCATATTAATTTCAACGATAACTTCTTTAGCAAAAATAGCAAAACTCGCTGAATTACCTACCGATGTAGTTGGCACAATGTGCCCTTCTTCGGTAATGGCTACGGCTTCAATAACAGCTACATCAGGCATGGTTAATTGATGATTACGTAAATGCTCAACTGTTTCAGATAAATGCTGATCAATAAACATAACTTCGCCGTTATTAATCGCTTTACGTAAAGTACTATCTACTTGAAAAGGCATACGACGCGCTAAAATGCCTGCTTCGGTAAGTAGTTTATCTAAATCATTACCTAAAGATGCGCCCGTCATTAAATTTATTTTTATTGGATTTTTTTTGACTTGCTCAATTAACGCTCTGGGTACTGCTTTAGCTTCTCCGGCACGAGTGAAGCCACTCATCCCTACAGTCATTCCATCTTTAATAAACAGACTAGCCTGCTCAGCAGACATAACTTTATTGTGTAGATTACTATTGCGAATACGTTCCAAGTTCATTTTGAGCCCCTTTCTAAATTTCACATTATTCTAATCCTAACTTCGTACTAAACAATCTAGACTTAAGTCGCATTTACGAAGTGGGGATAAGCAATATGCTAAAAAGAGAAACAACCTTACGACTTGTTAACATTAATACGTGGTTATTATTAATACTTTCAACAAAAATAAAACAATAACTTGTACTGTAATCTATAAATTAATTGCATTATTTTATGAGATGAAATGTTTTTGAAGAATTAAGCTTATTAATTTAAACACCCAAATGAGGAATTTGGGTGGCAGTCTTACCAGCCACATCTCGGCACACACGTCACAAACTGTGGCTGCTCCCTTCCGGGCCTGACCAGGTTCGCCTGCTAGTGTTGCGAGAGGACCAATAAGACTACCATTGAGGGCCTTGGTTGGCGCGGGAAGGATTATCTCTACTTTTGCTCTGTTATTCAAGGGATAATCTAAAAAGAAAGTGCGATTGCATACTTCATATACAATCGCGGTGCATTTAGCTGTTTTAGTGCGTATTAATTGTTCTCTAACTGCGCTTTTATATTACGAAGTGCTGCTTTTACTTTTTTCATGTTTTCTGGACCCATACGTAAAAGCTGTTTTTGTGCAGCAGGTAATTGCTCCCACTCCGAAAATGCATACTGATACGTTACTGAATCGCGAAGTAGCGGTAACTCACCTTCAGGCTCTGGTGTATCGAGTAATAAATCGATAGCATCGGTTAGCGTTTGATTAAACTCATCATCGCCGTAGCCAATTTCACTGTATGCATTATTAATAAGTGGCTTGTACTCTTCGTACATACGAACGGCTTGCGCTGCACTCATACTAGTAAATATTTTTACGTACGGTGTGTAACGCTCATAACTATTAGGGTTTATTGTTAGAATATCCCCTTCATTTACGCTAAACGCCTCTTCAGGTTGAACAACAGGCGTGTGTTTTTTAGCTACTTTGCCTTTAGCCAAGTTATCTACAAATACAACACCACGGCGAATTACATCGTCGGTTACCATTAAGCTCATTACTGAGTCGCTTAGGTATTCGTCGATTTTTGCAACAACAACCGCATCACTTTCGTTAAGCGTTGGTAGGGGCTTTACCTCAGGCACAGGTTCGCTTGGGCTTTGTGCTGGCACTTCAAGCTCTGCTGGCTTTTCTGGCATAACTGATGGTGCGTCAACTACGGGATCGTTTTCAGGTTTAAGTTCCATCATTGGTTGCTCTTTTGGCGCTTGCTCTACCTCTGTGCGTGTTTGTGGCTCATCACTTGGCTTTAATAGTACAAACGCGGCTGCGCACACAACTATTATTAAAATAATAACGGCGAAAAGAAAATTGTTATTAGGCGGACGTTTTTGAACATCTGACGCTTCTGGTTTATCTGACATACAAACTCCATAAAAATTAAAAGTGCGTTATCACTCAGAGTACTCTGAATGGAAAAAATTCATTATGAGTAGTAACTATAAATACATAACTATTTTAGCTTACAAATATAAACATAAGCTTACTGTACTTACTATTACTCAGTTATCCTTTGATTCTTCTAGCTTAAAGACTTACAGTTAATAAATAAAGTAAAGACGTTGAACAGTTTAAACACCAATATGAAAATCAAGCAAGTCGATCCAGAAAAACCAAAAATAGCCCTATTATTAACGGGCGGTGGCGCACGAGCTGCTTATCAAGTGGGTGTACTTAAAGCGCTAGCTCATAGTATGCCGCGTACAGCTCCATTACCGTTTAGAGTAATAAATGGCACCTCTGCTGGGGCTATTAACTCTGCGGCATTAGCATGTTACGCCTCTTGTGCACATTTAGCTGTACGAAAACTTGAATCAGTTTGGAAAAACTTTTCGACCTCGATGGTTTATAAAAGTGACTTCTTAAGCGTATTTGGTCATATTGCGCGTAATATTTTAACTAGCTTTCAGTCAGAGCATATTAATCACCCACCAGCGAGTTTGCTAAATAATCGCCCTCTACGTGGTTTGCTCAATGAGATTTTAGACTTGCACCGGATAGAGCGTAACTTACACCGTAATTATTTAGATGCGCTGTCTATTACAGCTTCTAGTTATACGACGGGCGACTCTGTTGCGTTTTTTCAATCAAATACACAAACACCATGGCAACGCGCTAAACGCGAAGGCCAAGCCACGCGTATTAACGTTGAGCATTTAATGGCGTCGAGTGCCATTCCTATGGTGTTTCCAAGTGTAAATATTTATAACCATTACTTTGGTGATGGCTCTATACATCAGCTTTCTCCCTTGAGTCCGTCGATTCATTTAGGTGCTGAAAAAATATTTATTATTGGGGTCGACCAGCCTAAAGAGCTTCACCCACCGGGTTATTCGCCACATTACCCTGGCTTATCAGCTGTTGCAGGGCATTTACTCGATAGCGTATTTACCGACACTATGCAGTCGGATTTAGAGCGACTGGAACGCGTTAACCGCACTTTAGGATTACTCCCCGCTCGTGATAAACATCAAGAACTTAAGCAAATTGATACTTTTGTTATTAACCCTTCGCAAAACTTTAACGCCATTGCCGCGCAGTATTACGACGATATGCCGTGGGCGATTAAAGTATTACTGCGTACAATCGGTGTTAAAAAACATTCGCAATCGAGTTTGACCAGTTACCTATTGTTTGAAAAACGCTATACCCAACATTTAATGCAAATTGGCTATGAAGATGGCATGGCGCAGTTGCCTAAAATGCGTGAGTTTTTAGAGTTAGATTAAGTCCAAACAAGCACATTATTCTATCCCGTCGAGCAGGTAGTGCTCTACCCGCTCAACACGCCTTGGTTTACCTTGTAGTACTAAAACGTCGTTAGGTAACAAGGTTGTTTGCGCTGATGGCGTGTCTATTTCGGACCCTTCTCTGCGAAGTGCTTTTACGAGTACTCGCCGCTTTTCTAAATTTAGATCTTCAATTGTTTTACTCACGGCATAAGCTTGCTTGGGCAATGCTACAACGTGTAAATATTCTAATCGGTCGGTTGAGGCATCTTCGCTATCTTTAAAATACCCTGCGTAAAAACTTTGCATTAATGGATAACGATTACGTCGCTCTTTACTTACTCGGCGAACAATACGTGTCATGGGTACGCCCGACATAGACAACACATGCGACACGAGCATTAAGCTCGCTTCTAACGACTCGGGCACCACTTCGGTTACACCTAGCGCTTTTAAATAATCGAGCTGGCTGTCGTCACGAGTCCTAATAAGTATTTTAACGTTAGGTGCTATTTGCTTTATGGCATCAATAACAACTTGCGCGTGATCAAACTCAGTAAAAGTAATAATCACCAACCGAGCTCGCTCTACTCCTGCACATTTTAAAATATCTTTTTGCTTAACATAACCAAATATTACAGGCTCGCCAGCCGCTTTGCCTTCTTGTACAAGTATTGGGTTACTTTCGATGGCAACGTAGTCTATTGCTTCGGGCTTTAAAAAACGCGCTATAGTTTGTCCAACACGCGAAAATCCACAAATAACAACATGATCGCTATAAAGTGTACTACTTTGTGGCTCACTCTCCAGCGCTAAACTTGGGCGATCGAGTATGCCTAAACGATTTAAAATAAATGGCGTTTTATCAATCAAAAATGGTGTAAATGCCATTGAAAGCACACCCAATGCAATTAAAAATGAAGCTTGCTCTGAATTTAATAACTGGTGCTGGCCAGCAAGTGCGATAAGTACAAAACCAAACTCTCCCATTTGCCACAACATAATGCCACAGGCGAGTGAATCTTGGTTTCGTTCATGCATTAGCCGCGCACTAAGTGCTACTACCGTAATTTTTAATATGAGTAACCCAAGCAATGCGCCGATAATTATTACTATGTGCGCCAGTACAAATAAAATATCTAGCTGCATACCCACAGTTACAAAAAACAGCCCCATTAATATATCGCGAAATGGACGTATGTCGGCCTCTAACTGATGCCTATAATGGCTCTCACCTAACATCATTCCCGCTAAAAATGCGCCCAATGCCATAGACAAGCCAAACATATACGTTAAAAAGCCCGCAAATAGCGCTACTAATATAGTGGTAAGTACAAACAATTCATCGGTTCGTACTTGCGCTATTTCTTTAAATACAATGGGCAATACCCATTTACCAATTGCCCAAAGGAGCACACATACAAATGCACCTTTACTTAGGGCAAAGGCTAAAGCCCAGCCAATACTTTGTGAGTCGCTTGATGCAAATAAGGGAAGTATTATTAATAGAGGAACAACAGCAATATCTTGAAAAAGCAGCACACCAACGGCTAACTGCCCTCGTCGCTGATTAAGCTCACCCGTCTCTTTTAATAGCTTAACAACCACCGCAGTTGAAGAAAGCGCCATAATTGTGCCAATAGTAAAGCTGGTGAGTAGGGAAAAGTCTAAACAATATAAGATAATAATGAAGAGTAAGCTGGTTATGCCTACTTGCAGAGATCCCAGTCCAAATACTAGGTTTCGCATTGCCATTAACCGCGAGATAGAAAACTCTAACCCCAAACTAAATAACAAAAAGACAATACCAAGCTCTGCTACAAACTCTATTTCATGAGATTGCGCTAACCAACCAATACCATGACTACCGGCTAAAACCCCAGTTGCTAGGTACGCTAAAATAGGCGGCAAGCCAATGCGTTTAAAAAACCACACAAAAAGCACTGCCGCTACTAATAAGCCAAAAATTTGAGCATTAATACTTTGCAAATGCAGCCTCGCGCTTAAATTAAACTAGTTGCTTGTAAGTAAATATAGCAACCATATGTTTTTCAGGCAATTTTAAAATATGGCACAAAAATAGCTTAGTTATTGCAAAGTAACACCCTCGGGGGAGTATTTAATGGAAAACGTCCATATTTTGACGCAACGTGTGTCTGGTCGCGGTGACTTTTTGCCGTTTTCGGCTGAACATTCACCAACAAACGAAATAACAGAAACACATAAACTCGTTACAGAGCTACAAACAAGCTTAGTGATTGAGGATGTTTTAGCTATATACGCAAAATTTACAAAACAATTGTTAAATTTTTCTGGTTTACAGTTTCAATCAACATTAGGAACTACACAAACATCAGAAAGTGACACAAATAGTACTCCCTATATTTTTGATTTAGCTATTGGTAATGAACACTTAGGGCAACTAATTTACTTTAGTAAGTTTCCGCTTGGCCAAGCAATTGAGAAAAAGCTAAATATTTTACATACTGCGCTGGTTTATCCACTTCGCAATGCAATGATGTATAGCAGAGTATTAAAGCTTGCTACAAAAGATGCATTAACCGGTTTAAACAACCGTAGTCAATTTAATGACTTTTTACTGCAAAAACTTGAAAACTGCCGTCGTTATCAGCGTCCATTTAGTTTGATGCTACTTGATCTGGATAACTTTAAACAAGTTAACGATAACTTTGGTCATAAAATTGGTGACGATACACTTAAAGAATTTTCAAAAGTACTTTGTAGCAGCATACGTGGCACTGACTCAGTGTTTAGATTTGGTGGTGATGAGTTTGCTTTACTTATTGAAGACCCTGAGTTTACAACTAACAAGGTCGTCGCTGAGCGCATAATGTGCTTAGTAAGAAAATCGCCATTAATGTCTAAGTACAAAGTAACAACCAGTATTGGTTTTACTTTAGCTAATAGCCAAGACAGCGAAACTGAAATATTTGCTCGAGCAGATAAAGGCTTATACAAAGCAAAAGCATCTGGCAGAAACTGCGCAAAAGCCTACTAATATTTGCTTAAATTGAATAAAAAAGCCTAGCTTCCCCCGCTAGGCTTTTTTATTGCTAAAATTTCACCCCTAAGGTTTTACACTTACCAATTTATAAATAAACAAAGCAGCACAAAAGCCGAAAAAAAATCCGCTAATTAAATTAAGTAATGCGGTAATTGTAGCAAGCGGTGTAAATAATACTAAAAGCAGTGGCAGGCTCACGCCTAAAATAAAAAACAATCCACCTTTACCTAACCAATAAGCTAATAAAAGTACTGAAGATACAACTCCACCCGCAACTGCATAACCTAACGTAACTATATTTAACTCAAGTAAAACATTAGCGATAATAGCTATTACGGCCGTTATCAGCATACCCATTGGCGCTTTAGTCACTAACGACAAACCAACATGCGGCTGTTTACTCATTTATTTACACTCCCAAAAAATACCATTTTCATCAACATGCTTAGCACTTATAAAATAACCAACCACTTGCACTAATTCATCATTATAGAAAATAAGCGGTACGCTGGCGCGAAGCCACGGTGCTATTTTTGCATCTTTAAACCAATGCTTAACTGTATTACTACCAGGCTTTTTAAGTGGTTTTATACGCGCACTATTGCAATTAAAGCGCACTATTACTTGCTCATTAGCGTGTGGAGGTCTTACACCGCTACCAGCCCTTTTAATTAATAAACGCCCATCAGCAAGTTTTAGTTCTGAATGATTCAGCTCTGTATCTGTTAATACTTCACTTGGTGTTACAAAATACAAATAACCTTGATGCCGGTGTATTTGTCCATCTAGCAAGTCGATACGCATCTGTGAGTCGTTTTTTGCGCACATTGCTTGATTAATAATTTGCTCAAGTTGCTTTTGCGATGGCATCACTTGAGTAAATAGTGCAAGCCACGCACGTACTATATTTGCAATGCGCGCTGCGCTGTATTCACTTATTTGGCTAATGCACAGTGCTTGATGCTCGTTAACACACTTATTTAAATCAAGCTGGGTATATTCATCAAGTAGATTTTGTTGTTGCTGTAGTAGTTCAATACTTCGTGCAGTACATTGCTCAAACCCATTAAAGCGCTCAGCTAACACAGGCACTATTTTTGAGCGTAAAAAATTACGATCAAAACTTTCATCTGTATTAGAGTCATCGGTTATGTGGTTAATACCAAACTGCGCTGCAAACGCTTCTATATCGCTGCGCGTTACACTTAACAATGGCCTAAAGCATACACGGCCACTTTGCAGTAAACGCTCTTTATACATAGCACCAAGCCCTTTTAAACCCGAGCCACGCTTTAAGCGCAGTAAAAACGTTTCTACTTGGTCGTTTAAGTGTTGGCCCAGTAAAATAATGCTGCCTTGTGGGCTTAGTTCATCAAGTGCTTTATAACGGGCGTCGCGTGCTTGGGCTTCAAGACTTGTGCGCGACTGCTGCTCAATGACAACTTTCGCAGCGTCAAAAGGCACACTAAGCTCAATACATACGTTTTTGCAAAAGCGTTGCCAGTCATCAGCATACTGGCTCAAGCCATGGTGAACATAAATAGCCGAGACATTAATTGCAGGGTTATCTGCTTTTAAAGTGCGCATTAAATGCAACAACACCACAGAATCAACGCCACCAGAGAGCGCCACTGTAAAAGCAGTGTTGCCTTGCTCGATATAGCTATTTAGTGATTTTTTTAATTGCTGATAAATTGCTGATGTATGCATATGGCCGCACTTTAATATAAAAACTCTGAACATTTTAAAGCAAAAAAGCCGCATAAGCGGCTTTTTTTTTAACATTTAATGCGTTTAGCAATAACCAAACGACATTAAACGTTTATAACGTTGATCAAGCATTTCTTCAAGCGTAAGCGCTTGAAGATCAGCTAAGTCACGTTTTAGGCGTTCTTTTAAGTTACGTGCCATACCATCGTAATTGCGGTGCGCGCCACCTAGAGGTTCATCAATTAAATTACTGATTAAATCTAGTTCTTTCACGCGCTCTGCGGTTACACCCATAGCTTCTGCTGCAAGTGGTGCTTTGTCGGCGCTTTTCCAAAGAATAGACGCACAACCTTCAGGCGAAATTACAGAGTAAGTACTGTATTGCAACATGTTAACTCTGTCGCCAACACCAATCGCTAATGCACCACCTGAACCGCCTTCGCCTATAACCGTACATATTGTCGGCACTTTAAGTGTCGCCATTACTTTTAAGTTACGTGCGATTGCTTCAGATTGACCACGCTCTTCAGCGCCAACGCCTGGGTATGCACCCGGTGTGTCGATAAAAGTCATGATTGGCATTTTAAAACGCTCAGCCATTTCCATTAAGCGTAATGCTTTACGGTAACCTTCTGGCTTTGGCATACCAAAGTTGCGTTTAATTTTTTCAGCAGTGTCACGGCCTTTTTGTTGGCCAATAACCATTACTGGTTCGCCATCTAAACGCGCAACGCCACCTAAAATAGCCGGATCGTTAGCAAAAGTACGATCGCCAGCAAACTCGTCAAATTCCGTGAAAATGCGCTCGATATAATCTCGAGTGTAAGGACGCAACGGATGACGTGCTAACTGTGATACTTGCCAAGCACCTAAATTAGAAAAAATCTCCTGTTTTTGTTTGGCACTTTTTTCTTTTAGTTTGCTGACTTCCTCTTCTAACTCAAGGTCTAATTCGCCAGCGCGGCTTATATTTTGTAATTCTTCAATTTTTGCTTCTAATTCTGCAATTGGAAGCTCAAAATCAAGATAATTGAGGCTCATGCTCTAAACTACCTAATTAGTTAAATTCTAGTTCTACATCTTGCGCTGCCATTAATGATAACTTATGTATTAAGTCGTCACTTGGCGTAACACACCATTCGATCCCAAGAGTTAATTGAGCCAACGCATCTGGACGTTGGTAATAAACCTTGATCGGACACGTTCCCATTTTATAGGGTTCGAGTACTTTTTGTAATTTATCGAAGAAACCTGCCTCGACTTGCACCATGTTCAGCGTCATTTTAATCGCTTTAATACGTTTTTCACGCGCTTGAGCAATGGTGTTTATTTCTCTGGCGGTCATTGTAATACCACCGGAGAAGTTATCAAAGCTGACCTGTCCAGATATTACCAAGATATTGTTAACTTGGAGCATATCTTGGTACTTTTCAAACTCGTCTGAATACAAGCGTACATCAATCCGTGCACTCTTGTCATCTAAAGTTACTAAGGCCCAACGATTTCCTTTTTTATTAATTAATACCCTTGAAGCAATCACTAAACCTGCGGCCGTTGCAAATACATCACGGTTAGTTGGCTGTAAATCAACTATTTTTCCGCTGGTATAATGCCTAAGCTCACGTCGGTACTGATTTATCGGATGCCCAGTTAAATAAAGACCTAGCGTTTCTTTTTCACCATCTAACCATTCGTTATCGGTGAGTCCTGTGGCCTTAATAAAGGCTTGCTCAACTTCGTCAGGCTCGGTGGCTAATAAACCAAACAAATCACTTTGCCCTAATAGCTCAGCTTTGTTGTGTTGATCAGCTGCACGCATTGCATCTTTTAAACTGGCCAGTAATGTAGCACGTCCAGATTGGGTTTTTTCTGGCCCTAAATTATCTAGTGCACCTGAGTAAATTAATTTTTCAGTGACACGTTTATTTAAGCGTTTTAAATCAACTCGGGCACAAAAATCAAATAAATCTTTAAATGGGCCACCTTTCGCACGTGCTTCTAATATTGCATCAACCGGTGCTTCCCCCACACCTTTTATCGCGCCAATGCCGTAAACAATCTCGCCTTGCAAGTTTACTGTAAACTTAAACTCACCTGCATTCACATCTGGCGGCAATAAGGTGAGCTTCATGTTTTCACATTCATCCACCAAAATAACGATTTTGTCGGTGTTATCCATATCAGCCGACATTACCGCAGCCATAAACTCAGCAGGATGATGCGTTTTCATCCACAGCGTTTGATACGAAACGAGTGCATATGCCGCTGAGTGAGATTTATTAAAGCCGTAACCAGCGAATTTTTCTACCAAGTCGAAGATTTTTATCGCGAGCTCGCCGTCAATGCCGTTATTTCTTGCGCCATCTTCAAACGTTGAACGCTGCTTTGCCATTTCTTCGGGTTTTTTCTTACCCATTGCACGACGCAGCATGTCGGCGCCACCTAGCGTGTAGCCTGCTAGTACTTGCGCAATTTGCATTACTTGCTCTTGATACAAGATAATGCCGTACGTTGGATCAAGTATTGGTTTTAAGCTTTCGTGCTGATATTGCGCATCTGGGTATGAGATTTCTTCTCGGCCCAATTTTCGGTCGATAAAGTTATCTACCATGCCTGATTGCAGCGGACCTGGTCGGAACAAGGCCACAAGTGCAATCATATCTTCAAAGCAGTCGGGTTTAAGTCGGCGTACTAAGTCTTTCATACCGCGCGACTCTAGCTGGAATACAGCGGTAGTCTCAGCGCGAAGTAGTAACTCAATACTTTTTTTATCATCCAGTGGAATAGTGTTTATATCGACAGGGTCTTTACCTTGGCGCTCCATGCGCACATTGGTCATATCGACCGCCCACTGCAATATAGTCAGTGTACGTAAACCCAAGAAATCGAACTTAACTAAGCCTGCCGTTTCTACGTCATTTTTATCAAACTGTGTGACCGGAAACTTACCTTCGTCATCGCAATAAAGCGCGGCAAAGTCGGTAATAGTGGTTGGCGATATTACTACGCCACCCGCATGTTTACCGGCGTTACGTGTACACCCTTCAAGGATGCGACACATGTCGATTAAATCTTTTACTTCGTTGTCGCCATCGTAGGCTTCTTGCAAGCGTGGTTCTATATCAAACGCTTTAGCAAGCGTCATCCCAGGATCGCCTGGAATCATTTTTGAAATACGATCAACAAACCCATAAGGATGCCCAAGCACTCGCCCTACATCGCGTATTACCGCTTTTGCAGCCATAGTACCAAAGGTAATAATTTGCGATACGGCGTTTCGACCATACAAAGCCGACACGTGATCAATTACCTCGTCACGTCTATCCATACAGAAATCGACGTCGAAATCGGGCATTGATACACGTTCTGGATTCAAAAATCGCTCAAAAAGCAAGTCGAATTCAAGTGGATCCAAATCGGTAATTTTAAGTGCGTACGCAACTAACGAACCCGCACCTGAACCACGACCAGGTCCAACAGGGATATTGTTATCTTTACTCCACTGAATAAACTCCATTACGATTAAGAAGTAACCGGGGAATCCCATTTGGTTAATTACGCCAAGTTCTATATCAAGTCGCTCGTCGTATTCAACACGTTTTACTTTTCGCTCTTCTTCATCGGGGAATAAAAACTGCAGTCGCTCTTCAAGACCGTCTTCTGACACTTTAACTAAAAACTCATCAATTTTAAGTGAGCCAGTTGGGTAATCAGGTAAAAAGTAAGTCCCTAGCTGAACAGTCACATTACAACGTTTAGCTATTTCTACCGTGTTTTGTAGCGCTTCTGGAATATCGCTAAACAGCTCAGCCATTTGCTCTGGTGTTTTTAGGTATTGTTCTTCAGAGAACCGTTTAGGGCGGCGTTTATCATCAAGCGTGTAGCCGTCAAAAATAGCAACGCGAATTTCGTGCGCTTCAAAGTTTTCTGGCTTTAAAAATACCACTTCGTTGGTGGCTACAACAGGTAACTGCTCTTTGGTAGCAAGCTCTACCGCCATGTGTAAGTAGTCTTCTTCAAGCGGTCGGTTAGTGCGAACTAGCTCAAGGTAGTAGTTATCGCTAAAATGCTGCTTGTAAAAACTAATTACCGATTCAATGACACTTGGGTTATTTTTTAATAACGCTTTACCTAAGTCACCGTCTTTAGCGCCAGAGAGAATAATTAAGCCCGTTTTATGTTCCACCAGCCATTCTCGGTCAATCACTGGCCGATGAAACACATGCCCACGCTGATACGCTTTAGATATTAACAAGGTAATATTTTTATAGCCGTCGTTGTCTTTGGCTAATATGGTTAAGCGGCTTGGCTCGTCAGGAAATTCAGGACTACGAACCCAAAAATCTGCCCCCACAATAGGCTTAATACCGGCGTTATGCGTGGCGCCATAAAAGCGCACTAAGCCACAAAAGTTCATTTGATCGGTAATCGCAATCGCAGGCATTTGTAGCTCTTGCGCTTTAGCGACTATCGGCTTTGTTTTAGCGAGGCCGTCAACCATCGAGAAGTCAGAATGAACCCTTAAATGGACAAAATCAGGAGCCGCCATGCTTAACCCTCGCCATTGGCTTGCGCCAATACACGCTGCACAGGCTTAAAACTTTTACGATGCTCGTCAATCGCGCCGTACTGCTCAAGCGCCGCAAAATGCGCTTTAGTCGGATATCCTTTGTGCCCTGCAAAGCCATATTCTGGGTGACGTTTATCAAGTTCAATCATTTCATCATCACGCGCTACTTTAGCTAAAATAGACGCGGCTGATATTTCAGCTACCAAGCTATCGCCTTTAACAACGGCTTGCGCTGGCATTGCTAATTTAGGCAAACGATTACCATCTATAAATACAAATTCAGGTTGTGTGCTTAACGCCTCTACTGCACGGGTCATGGCAAGCATCGTTGCGTGCAGAATATTTAATTCATCAATCTCTGTCGGATTGCAGCGACCATAGGCGTAACACAATGCATTTTCTTTTATTTCAATCGCGAGTGCTTGGCGTTTTTTATCTGTTAATTTTTTAGAATCTGCTAAGCCTGCAATAGGTTTAGTGGGATCTAAAATAACGGCGGCAGTGACTACGTCGCCAACAAGTGGGCCGCGGCCTACTTCGTCTACACCGGCAATTAAGGCTACGTTGGGTCTATCAATTTGCATTTATTAACTCCGCCACAGCATTCGCTGCTTGTTCGCTGGCATTCAATCTAATTTTTTCGTGAATAGCTAAAAAACGTGCTTTTAACTCAATGTTATCGGTATTAAGCATCGGAGTAAGCGCATTTGTTAAGTTAGTTACGCTGCATTCGCTTTGTAAAAACTCAGGCACTAGCTCTTCGTCGGCTAATAAGTTAGGCAGCGAAAAGTACTTAATATTGAACGTAAATAAGGTTTTAAAAATCCAATAGCTTAAAGGCTTTATTTTATAGCCCACTACCATTGGCTTTTTATAAAGCATGCCTTCAAGTGTTGCGGTGCCCGACGCTAATAAAATAGCATCAGCAGCTTGCATCGCTAATTTTGATTGTCCATCAAGCAGGTTAACATTAAGGTTTGGCGCGGTAGCATTTAATATATCAGTAAACTGCGCTTTGCGTTTTTCGTTAACCAATGGCACCACAATTTTAAGATTTGGATTTTTAGCTTGCAACTGCGCGGCTGTTTTAATGTAAGTTTCACTTAGCAAACCAACTTCAGAGCCTCTACTACCAGGTAGCATCGCCAGTACTTTGTCATCAAGGCTTAAGCCGAGTTCTGCACGTGCTTTACTATCATCGTGCTCAAGCGCTATATCGTCAGCCAAAGTATGCCCTACAAATGTACATGGCACTTGGTGTTTATCGTAAAATTCTTTTTCGAATGGTAATAACGCCAACACTAAGTTAGTCGCTGCACTTATTGTATGAATGCGCTTTTCGCGCCACGCCCAAACAGACGGACTTACATACTGTACGGTTTTAATGCCCGCATCTTTAAGTGGTTTTTCTACACGTAAGTTAAAGTCGGGTGCGTCTATACCTATAAATACATCAGGTGGATTATCTACAAAATGCTGCACGAGTTGTTTACGTATTTTAAGCAAACGCGGCAAGCGACCAAGTACCTCAACAAGTCCCATTACCGAAAGCTCATCCATGTCGTAAAGTGTTTTACAACCTTGCGCTTGCATTTTAGGCCCAGCTATCCCTTCAAAAATAGCATCCGGGAAGTGCTTTTTAAGGGCTTTAATTAAGCCTTCGCCTAAAATATCGCCCGACAGCTCACCTGCCACAATACCAATTCGTAGTTGTTTTTTATCTTTATTCATTTGATTTTATTTCACAAGTAAACCAGGCGTTCATGAGTATTAGTTTACCGTGTTTTACTGTTTGGTTAAACGCTTTAAATAACTGGTTTTTTATCACTAAATTTAATTTATTGTATTGTTTGTTTTTAATACTGATGTAGCATATAAAATATATATTAAGTTTTACTAATATACATATTGACAAAAATTGCACAAGCGTAAATAATATTACAAACTTTCAGTAATTACTGAAAGTTCATTAAATATTAACTTTGCCAATTAAATATTGTCCTGTTAATCCGTCACTCTCAAGGAGCCAATAATGATAGATGAAACCTTTGTGGATCTATCGCGATTACAGTTTGCTGTTACCGCTCTCTTTCATTTCTTATTCGTACCGTTAACTATAGGTATGACCTGGATTTTAGTTATTATGGAATCGGTTTATGTTATGACCGGCCGCGAAATTTACCGTGACATGACTAAGTTTTGGGGAAAATTGTTTGGTATTAACTTTGCAATTGGTGTGGCGACAGGCCTTACCATGGAGTTTGAGTTTGGTACTAACTGGTCTTATTACTCCCATTACGTGGGTGATGTGTTTGGGGCTCCCCTTGCTATTGAAGGTTTAATGGCATTCTTTTTAGAATCGACTTTTGTAGGTATGTTCTTTTTAGGCTGGGATAGACTCTCTAAACGTCAACATTTAGGTGCAACCTTTTTAATGGCTATTGGTACCAATATGTCGGCGCTGTGGATTTTAATTGCCAACGGCTGGATGCAAAACCCAGTAGGTGCTGAATTTAACTATCAAACCATGCGCATGGAAATGACAAGCTTTGCAGAGCTTGTATTTAACCCTGTAGCACAAGTTAAGTTTATTCATACTGTATCGGCAGGCTATGTAGCTGCATCTATGTTTGTACTGGGCATAAGCAGTTGGTACATATTAAAAGGCCGTGATTTAGCGTTTGCTAAACGTTCTTTCTCGGTCGCATCGGGCTTTGGTTTAGCGTCAATTTTATGTGTAATTTTACTCGGTGACGAATCAGGCTACGAGGTAGGTGAAGTTCAAAAAGTAAAACTTGCAACAATTGAAGCTGAGTGGCACACCGAAGAAGCTCCGGCTGCGTTTACCGCATTTGGTTTTCCTGATTCAGAAGAGCAAGTAACACATGCTGCGGTTAAAATACCTTATGCACTGGGATTAATTGCTACGCGTTCACTTGATGAGCAAGTAACGGGTATTAACGACCTAGAAAAACAACACGAAGTACGTATTCGCAACGGTATGATTGCTTATGAATACCTTACAAAGCTCAGAAACGGCGAAGATACACCAGAAAATATTGCCAAGTTTAATTCTATCAAAGACGATTTAGGCTATGGCTTGTTACTTAAGCGCTACACACCTGATGTTGTAGATGCTACCGAAGAGCACATTCAAAAAGCCGTTAAAGACTCATTCCCTAAAGTAGGCCCTATGTTCTGGTCATTTAGGATTATGGTTGCCTGTGGTGTAGCCATGCTTGGTGTATTTATATTGGCATTTTACTACAACGCACATCGCGTTATTGAGCAAAAGCGCTGGTTGTTATGGGCTGCAGTATTGAGCATTCCGCTACCTTGGATAGCTATTGAATTTGGCTGGATAGTTGCTGAGTATGGCCGTCAACCTTGGGCAATATCTGAAATACTGCCGACCTTTTTAGCGACGTCGTCACTGACAGTAAACGATATTTTAATTAGCTTAACTGGGTTTATTGTTTTCTACACTGGTTTAGCCATAGTTGAAGGTTGGTTGATGATTCGCTTTGTTAAGCAAGGACCAAGCTCTCTACATACTGGTAAATACCATTTTGAATTACCAAACAAAGCTGAGCAAACTAAAGGAGAGCAATCATGATTTTTGATTATGAAACATTAAAAATGCTTTGGTGGTTGATCATTGGTGTGCTGCTTATTGGCTTTGCTATTACCGATGGAATGGATATGGGCGTTGCTATGTTGCTTCGCCTAGTTGGTAAAACTGACTCAGAGCGACGTACGGTAATTAATACCATTGGCCCGCACTGGGATGGTAACCAAGTATGGTTTATAACTGCAGGCGGCGCGTTATTTGCAGCGTGGCCTATGGTTTATGCTGCCGCATTTTCGGGCTTTTACTTTGCCATGATGCTAGTACTATTTGCTTTGTTTTTTAGACCACTTGGATTTGATTACCGCAGTAAAGTAGACTCAAAACGCTGGCGCAACAACTGGGATTGGGGCTTGCTTGCAGGCAGCGCCATTCCAGCTCTCGTTTTTGGCGTTGCATTTGGTAATTTATTTTTAGGCGTACCGTTTAATATTGATAACCTAATGCGTGTTAGCTACCAAGGCTCATTCTTTGGCTTACTAAACCCATTCGGATTACTTGCTGGCTTAGTCAGTATTACTATGTTGGTTGCTCATGCAGGTATGTGGTTACAACTTCGTACAGCCGATGCAGTAGCTGAGCGTTCGGGTCAATATGGGCGTTATTCACTAATTGTATTTATTGTGTTATTTGCTGCAGCTGGCTTTTGGGTTGCTAATTTAACGGGTTACCAAATTGTATCAATGGCTGATACGCAAAGTCATGCAGACCCTTTAGCTAAAGTAGTCACTACAGCGCAAGGTGCTTGGTTAAGTAATTACAGCGATCGTCCGTGGACAATGACCTTCCCTATTTTAGCCTTTGCAATGGCATTAAGTGCACTTGTGTTTTCTAAATTAAATAAGCCAGCACTTGGACTTATTTCAACAAGCTTAATGTTAATTGGCGTGATTATGACAGCAGGTGTTTCACTGTTCCCATTTATTATGCCATCAAGCAATAATCCAAATATTAGCTTAACAATTTGGGATGCGGTATCGAGCCATAAAACGCTCAATGTAATGTTTGTTGCAGTGTGTATTTTTGTTCCACTTATTTTAGCTTATACCACTTGGTGTTACGTAAAAATGTGGCGCAGAGTAACGGTCGAAGAAATTGAAAACAACACTCACGGTAGCTACTAAGGAGACTAAACTATGTGGTATTTCGCTTGGATTTTAGGTGTACTGTTGGCCTGTACCTTAGGTGTAATTAATGTAATGTGGTACGAATTTCATCAAAATAAAAACAGCATTGCTGATGATGAACAAGCCATGCACGATTTATTAAACGATGCTAACAACACAAAAGATGACGACTAACCCCCGACCAGATCGCGCGCAGCAGCAATCACTGCGCGCTTTTTTAAAGCGTCAAAGTAAACCCGCTGCAGTGTGGTTAAAGTTAAGCATTGCACTGGGTACTTTTAACGCATTACTAATGATTGCGGGTGCTTATTTACTTGCGCAAACTATTCACAATGTAATGTTTGAAGGTAATAATTTAGCCCAAGTTACTCACTTACTATGGCCCTTAGCAGGCATTATTTTATTGCGCGCGGTGTTTTTAGCATTAAGCGAACGCTTGAGTGCATATGCTGCACTTAAAATAAAATCGGCTATGCGCCAAACACTTCTAAATAAGCTCAGCTTACTTGGGCCAAGCTATATAGAACAACACGGCCAAGGCGCTACATTAAATACCCTGCATAATGGCGTAGAAGCACTCCACGACTATTATGCTAAATATCTACCCGGTGCTGCTTACAGCGCGCTTATTCCGCTGGCAATATTGGTTGTTATTTTTCCGACAGATTATAAAGCTGGGCTGATATTTTTATTAACCGCCCCGCTCATTCCTTTTTTCATGATTTTGGTAGGCTCAAAAGCCGAAGCTTTAAACCAAAAACGCTGGAAGCAACTTGCCGTGCTAGGCAATTACTTTTTTGACCGCGTACAAGGTTTAACTCAACTCAAGCTATTTAATGCAACACGTACCGAGCTGAAACAAATAGCTAAAATTTCAGATGATTTTAGACACGCTACACTCGATGTTTTAAAAATCGCGTTTTTATCATCATTTGCACTTGAGTTTTTAGCTACCATTAGTGTTGCACTCGTTGCCGTAATTATTGGTTTTAGACTGTTTTTTGGTACTCTTGATTTTGCCACTGGCTTTGTAGTGCTACTTTTAGCGCCTGAATTTTATTTACCATTGCGCCAACTCGGTAGCCATTACCATGCACGCTTACAAGGCATTAGTGCAGCGGCCGATATGGTTGCGATTTTAAATGCACCATTGCCAAGTGACGAAAATGCGTCAGGGACTACAAGTACGCTTGAAAACAATTTAACTTTAAATGCAATTAACTCCATAAGTATTACCGGCCTTAATTTTATATACCCAGATAGTAACGAAGGCATCAAAAATATAGATTTAACACTGCCAAATAAAGGCTTAATTGCAGTTGTGGGCAGTAGTGGATCAGGTAAAAGTACGTTGTTTGATTGCCTATTAGGGTTTCATCCTGAGGTGATAAACCACCTATCTATTAATGAGCAGAGTTTAAGTACAACCGATATTACTTACCTGCAAAATAACATTGCATGGATACCACAAAAAGCGACGCTGTTTTACGACACCATTGCTGCCAACATTAAATTGGCCAAACCAACTGCCACACAGCAAGAGCTTGAGCATGCAGCAAAGCAAGCTGGTGTGCTTGAATTTATAAATACCCTACCCGATGGTTTTAACACCCAGATAGGTGAGCAAGGGGAAGGACTTTCTGGCGGACAAAAGCAACGCATCGCACTCGCACGCGCATTTATAAAGCAAGCACCAGTCTTAGTGCTTGATGAGCCTACAGCCCACCTTGATAGCCAAACAGAGCAGCTTATTCAAGATGCTATTAATGAATACGCTAAAAACAACTTAGTATTAGTCATTGCTCATCGATTAAATACCGTTAAACACGCTAGTAATATAATTGTTATGCACGATGGGAAGATAGCTGAGCAAGGTCACTTTGAGAAACTTGCAGCGCACAATGGTGTATTTGCTAACTTATTAAAAACGGCTAAGCAAGGGGTGGCGCATGCATAACTTTATTCGCTTATTAAAGCTTTGCGCTCCTCATTACAAAGCAATGCTACTAGGCACATTTTTAGCGACGATTACGGTATTAGCTAATGTGGGTTTATTGGCTATATCTGGCTGGTTTTTGGCATCAATGGCGGCTGCAGGTATTGCGGGCGTGCAAATGAACTACTTTACTCCAGCAGGTACGATTCGGTTTTTAGCAATCGTACGAACTGCATCGCGCTATGGAGAACGTTTGGTTACTCATAACGCCACGTTTTTATTACTAAGTGAAATACGTACCAATGTATTTGCAACGTTAAGTAAGCTTAACAACGTTGATTTAGCAATGAGCCGCAGCGCTGACTTAGTTAACCGATTACAAAACGATGTAGACGCACTCGACAAGTTTTATTTAAACGTTTTGCTTCCTATGCTGGTCGCTCTTTTAAGTGTGCCAATCATCATGTTGTTTATGTCGGTCTATAATGGCAACGTCGCCCTTATTTGCTTTACTGGCATTATACTTATTGGTGTGGTTATACCTGCCCTACTCAGCGCAAAGCTCACTAAAAACAGCCATAAAGAAACACAACTTAGTGCACAACTTCGCTCTGAGCTTTCAGATACACTCACAGGACTTAGAGAGCTTAGTATTTATCAAGCCCGTTCACAGCAACTTAATAAGTGCGACGAATTAAGCGAGCAGTACAATCAGCAATTATTTATTCGCCACAAAGCACTGGCAAACTCAGATGGGTTAAGCTTGTTGGTTGTTCAATTAGCCATGCTTGCTAGCATAGTAACCATAGTTCCACTGGTTTACACCAGCAGTATGGTAAATGTAGAACTTGCTATGTTAAGCCTATTTGTACTGGCAAGCTTTGAAAGTGTATTGCTACTACCCAATGCGTTTATAGAGCTTCCTAGTGTATTAAAAGCAGCAGAGCGATTATTTTCGCTTGAGGATAAAGCAGCTAACTCACAAGTTAAAGATACACATGTAGACGTTGATGAAAAATTTAGTGCGCAAAATAACACATTGGCACTTAACAATATCAGCTATCAATATGGTGAACAAATAGCACTAACTGATGTTAGCTTTGAGCTGATGCCTCAGCAAAAAGTAGCGATTGTCGGTAGAAGCGGCAGCGGTAAAACCACGCTTGTAAATTTACTTACTGGTTTATGGCCTTTGCAACAAGGTAGCATCACTCTAAATAATCAAAATAGTGTTGTTAATTTACATTCATTAAATAGCGATATACGCGCAAACGTTATAAATATACTCGCTCAGCAGCATCATATTTTTGATGGCACACTGAGTGAAAATTTGCGTTATGCCGCGCCGAGTGCCACTAAAGAGCAAATGATTGAAGCGCTAACGTTAGCGCAATTAAGCTCATGGTTTAATGAACTAAAAGAAGGCTTAAAAACACGATTAGGCACTGGCGGACGTAACGTATCGCAAGGCCAATCTAGGCGTATAGCCATCGCGCAAGCATTACTTAAAAACCCTGCTATTTTAGTCCTTGATGAACCAACAGAAGGTCTCGATAATCAATCTAAGCAAGGGGTAATGCAAGCAATCATGCATGTTATGAATAACGCGAGTGTACTCACAATTACGCACGATCCGGCTCTTCTTACTCAAATGGATAATGTTGTATGGTTAGAAGACGGTAAAGTAGTGGCACAAGGCTCTCACAAAGAGCTCAATAGCGCTTATCCAGATTATGTAGCGCTAACTACCCGGTTTTAATACCTTTACTGATACATCAATAACGCCGACTTTAGGGTCGGCTATCTTTTTAAACATGCTTTTTGATAAATCAATAATACGACCTCGCACATACGGGCCTCTATCGTTGATTCTTACTGTGACTGATTTATTATTAGCTAAGTTGGTAACAACCACCGTAGTACCAAAATCGAATTCTAAATGGGCTGCCGTTGCAGCTTGTTGGCTAAAGCGCTCTCCGTTGGCAGTTGTTCTCCCGTGGTATTTATCAGCATAAAAAGATGCTTTGCCAACTTGGGTAACCTCTCCAGAAGATGATTTAACAATAGGCTGGCTACTACAAGCGGCTAAAGCTGAAGTAATAAAAAGAGTGACAACTAACTTAGGTAAACGCATAGGATAACTTTTATTATACAAATTAGATGCATACTAACTTGAGTTCGCTGAGTATTAACTGAATTGGGTCTAAACCATGGGCAATAAAAAACCACCTTCGATTTATCATCTAGGGTGGTTTTTTAAATGCTTAAAGCAAACTCGCGAATTATCTTACGATACCGCGCTCTGAGCTTTTAACAAAGTCGACCATCAATTTCACAGCAGGATACTTTGCGGCATCCTCACTAAGCGACTCAATAGCTTCTTCTGCACCTAAGCTCTTACGGTAAAATGCTTTGTATGCACGGCGTACAGCCATAATTTCATCACTTTCGAAACCACGACGTTTCATGCCTTCTTTATTGGTAGCCGCTGGGCCTGCTGGCATACCAATAGTAGTAACAAATGGCGGTACATCTTTGTTAACACCTGAATACATACCAATAAATGCATGGTCACCAATTTTACAAAACTGATGAACACCTGAATTACCACCTAAGATAACCCAGTCACCTACATGTACATGGCCGGCTACACTTGCGTTGTTAGCAAAAATCACGTTATCGCCAATTACCGCGTCATGTGCAACGTGTGTATAAGCCATAAACAAATTATTACTACCAATTTTAGTAACACCTTGGTCTTGAATCGTACCACGGTGAATAGTGGCACATTCACGGATAACGTTGTTATCACCCATGATTAATGTGGTTGGCTCGTTGTTGTATTTTTTGTCTTGGCAGGCTTCGCCTACAGACGCGAACTGAAAAATATGATTGCCAGAACCGATTGTAGACGGTCCTTTAACAACAACGTGAGACTCAATAATACAGTTATCACCGATAACAACATCATTGCCAATATAACTATATGGACCAACTGAGACATTGTTGCCTAGTTTAGCGCCAGGTTCGATTATTGCTGTAGAATGGATCACTATTAAAACTCTCTTCTCGCACACATAATTTCGGCACTACATACTATTTTGCCGTCGACTCTAGCTTCTGCAGCAAACTTCCAAATGTTGCGACGTTCTTTTAAAAACTCAACATGAAGATGCATTGTATCGCCAGGAATTACAGGTTGTTTAAAACGTGCATTATCAACAGCTGCAAACAAATATAATTCGTTTTCGCTACGATTTTCTACTGTTTTAAAACCTAATAAACCCGTTGCTTGCGCCATTGATTCTAATATTAGCACACCAGGAAAAATTGGCTGATTTGGAAAGTGCCCAGTGAAAATAGGTTCGTTTATAGAAACATTTTTAATAGCATGTAAAGACTTGCCAGGTGTAAAATCAATAACACGATCAATTAATAGCATCGGGTAACGGTGCGGTAATAAACTTAAAATTTCTTGAATATCAAGGCTATTTAATTCGTTTGCCAAAATAGCATCCTTATTAGTGTTCAACGTTATGACTTAGCCAATGCTTCAAGCGCTTTAAGACGAGATTTCATGTCTGAAAGGTTACGCAAGTGAGCAATAGTTTTACGCCATTCTTTGTTTGTTGTATGGGGCATACCAGATGAGTAAATACCTGGTTCGGTGATTGATTTTGTCACCATACTCATGCCGGTAATTATAACACCATCACATACAGACATGTGACCATTAATTGCAACCATGCCACCAATTTGACAGTTCTTGCCAATGGTAACGCTTCCTGCAAGAACAGTGCAGCCCGCAATTGCGGTGCCTGAATTAACTTCAACGTTGTGCGCTATTTGACACTGATTATCGATAATAACATTGCTATGAATGATGGTATTGTCCAGCGCACCACGATCAATTGTCGTACTAGCACCGATTTCAACTTTGTTGCCTATGATCACTGAACCAAGCTGAGGTATCTTAACCCACTGCCCGCGCTCATTTGCATAGCCAAACCCATCACTACCTACAACACTATTTGCTTGAAACAAACAATCTGAACCAATTTCAACATCGTGATAAATAGTCACACTAGGCCAAAGCTTAGTGCCAGAACCTATTTTAACACATTCGCCGATAAAACTGTTCGGACCAATTTGCGCGTTGTCACCAATCACTGCATTAGCTTCAATGACTGCGTTAGCACCAATAGCGGCGCTGTCACTAACAATCGCTGTTGGATGCACCGTAGCGCTTGGATGAATACCTGTAGATGCTGATCGTGGCGTCGTATCCATAAATTGCGCTAATTTTGCGTAACTTACATACGGATTAGCAACAATAACTTTGCTACCACTAAAGTACTCTGCATCGGCTTGGCTTACTATTACAGCGCTAGCTTGAGTAGTCTCAAGTTGCGAGCGATATTTTGAGTTCGCTAAAAATGCAATATGCCCAGAATGGGCATTTGCAAGTGTCGCTATTTTTTTTATTTCTAAAGCGCCATCACCCTGAAGTTCGGCGCCTAGAAGTTCCGCTATTTGCGAAAGCGTATAATTTTGCATAGAGTGATTATTTCTTACTAACTGCGGCTACAACTTTAGACGAAAGATCAGTTACTTCTTTAGGGTTAAAGTAAATTGTTGTGTCTTTTACTTTAACTTCGTCAAAGTCGCCGTCTTTAGCAATTTCTTCAATTGTTTTTATGATCACACCTTGAACTTTAGCAAGCTCTTGGTTTTGGCGCGCTTTGATTTCTTGCTCTAAAGGACGACCTTGTTCAGCAAGATTTTTTTGCATGCCCTGAATTTTTTCACGTAATGTATCTTTTTGAGCTTGGCTCATAGTGGTACTTTCACGTTTAAATTTTTCAGCTTCAAAACGAATATCGCCTTGTAGCTTTTCAAGCTCTTGACGGCGCTCAGCAAACTCAGTTTGTAAAGACTGTTCAATTTTAGCCATTTGAGGTATTTGCTTGTAGATTTCTTGCATATCAACAATACCTACTTTATGTGCAAGTGCACTCGCAGAAGTACCCATCAATAACGTTGCTAGAACAGCTACTGCCGTTGATTTAAATAATTTAGTCATAAAAAACTCCTTTAAAAAGTGTTACTAATGTTAAAGCTGATGGTTTTCGTATCGTCATCTTCTTCTTTTTGCAATGGATACGCAAAACTGATCAGCATTGGACCCATTGGAGAGATCCACTGTAATGAAAGACCGGTTGACACCCTAAAGCGCATCGGGTCTGAATAGTCATCTAATTTAGCACGCTCATCAGGTGCTAAGTTTTGGAAACGGTCTACATTAAACTCTGTATCCCATACGTTTGCTGCATCAACAAAGAAGCTCGTACGTACAGAACTGGTATTTTCTTCGTCTAAGAATGGCGTAGGAACAATTAGCTCCATACCCGCTACAGCTTTAGCATTACCACCAATACGACCTTGCGGTATTAGAATATCAAAGTCTGATGCACCACCAATGCTACCGGTTGTAGTACCGTCTGCACCAGGCGTACCCGGAATAGACTGCGGTATACGTGATACGGCACGTGGTAATATTGTATTACGGTCAAAACCACGTAGTTCCATTTCCGTTATACGGAAGTATTCTTGGAATGGAAGTGTTTGCTCATACCCGTTTGTAGAACCATAACCATTACCATAACCAAGTGCTGCACGCGTTGAGAATACCCAACGGTGGTCATTTGATATAGGCCAGTAAAAACGCGAATCA
>LAZR01000653.1_pt1 | contig 25141 bp, 48 predicted proteins | sample 329461 | NCBI WGS metagenome assembly LAZR01 (sample SAMN03002196, study PRJNA259156) | marine sediment metagenome | biome: sea floor; feature: Hydrothermal impacted sediments; material: marine sediment; isolation source: Loki non-amplified sample from Loki's castle hydrothermal vent sediment ...
CATCTTTGCAGGAGGTGCCGCCGGGCCAGCAAATGGCGACATCACGTACTTCGGGATCAATACGGCGCTTGCTGATTCGGGACCGTTCGCCAGTCTAGTATTCGACATTGGCTCAGCAGCAGCTTATGGGGCTGGGGATTCTGTTACATGGGAATACTGGAATGGGGCGTGGGTTGGGCTGACCATTGTTGACAATTCGACGGGACTGCCTTGCGCTGAAGACGCATCCTTCACAAGACCCTTCGTCAATTCCATCCATTGGGAGCAGCCTAGCGATTGGGCAACTGTAGCAGTGAATGCCATTACGGGCTATTGGGTGCGTTTGGTAATCACAGAAGCGACAGGCATCCTGAGAGCTCAACAGAGGAATCGAGATATATACTCCATCGTGTGGCCATTTGTAGAACTCGACGAAGCGGACGTTCTCGGAGATCTTCCAGCCCTGGTACGCATACGAGCGCAGGCCGTGAGTGAGTGTCGATATGATGCCACTAACATAGACGGCTATGTCAATCGCATCATGATCGGATTGCGTTCGCTAGCACGCGATGTTTCTGCGCCAGCATTCCGGTCCTTCGTCAATCTATCAGATGAGAAAAACCCGGCGACTGTGAGCATCAGCGTTCATGGGACCGCCGTTTTCGCTACGGATACTGAGACGCCAAGCGGCCGGAGAATCACATGGTCCCCAGCGGGAATAGAGGTCATGGCTGATAGAGCCCAGTGCAACTGGACGTCGCCGCGGTCCTGGTATGGGGAGTATCATCTGTTTGTGCGCTATCAGGTGACAAGTGGCAGCGACGGCGATTTGCGAATGAGAGCGATTACCAGCTTTTTCATCGGTGATCCGCAGTTTACCACCGATACGGTGGATCTGACGGCCGGCACCGAATGGCACGTCGCAGATCTGGGCCGTATCACATTGCCGCCTGGAGGGCCTAGCAACATCTCGGAAGTAGCCAATATGACGCTGCATATCGAGGCGCAGAACACTGTTGCTGCGGCGCGTGTTTTGCATCTATACGATTTCATCCTCATGCCGGTTGACGAGTGGTTTGCTGACGTCCAGGAAAACGTAACGCCGAGCACGCCCTTCGGGTTTCCCATTGATAATCTTCATCATCTGGACCTGGATCCATTATCAGAGCCGAAGAGACTAACCGCTCATGTTCAGGCAGGCATACTGCAGCGCGCCATATACATTCCGTACACAGCCGGGCTTCCGATTCTGCAAGCAAACGCTGATCAAAAGCTACACTTCTTTATGATGCGCAATCCCAGCAGAACCACGATCCCGCGCGTATCAGAACCCTACCTCGCGCTACGTGTTTGGCTGGAGAGGGTTGACCGCTATCAGTCTATGAGAGGCGCCAGGTGACGACGCCGACCTTTCATCAAACGACTGGACTCTCTATCAATGTGTTCCAGCCTACTATTGCACTCACAGAAGCAACGGAGAACAGCGCTGTTTATGTTCCCGAAGGAACGCTCTTTGAAACGCTGACAAATGTAATTTCCGCCTACGGCCACATCCTCACAGCAGTCGGCGGCTTTTGGGAAGCCAAGATCACGATGCTGGGATCACAGCTCACCCTAGAGCGCTGGCTGCAACAGGGCCTCGGCAAGCACATCGTCGTCAAAGACGAGGGCGCGAATACAGTATGGGAGGGTTATGTCGACAAAGTGACGATCAATGCAGCGGGGCTCTCTACCGTCGTGGGCGGCCTCCGTGACATGGCGAACCGGGCTAGCGTGATCTACTCTACAACAGACACAAGCGTCGATCCCCCGCAGGTAGGTATCCGGGATGAGACGCCAATCTCTGAGGATGCCGACAGCCAGCGACGCTATGGTATCCTAATGCAGGTGCTCAGCACTGGCGGCGTCACAGCAACAGCGGCGCTACAGATTCGGGACATGTACGTTGCGGAGAGATCCAAGCCGGCGATGACAAAGCAGCTCGATCTCTCGGGAACGTCTGGCCAGCAGAGCATCACGCTGGATTGCCTTGGGTATCATGCGTGGCTCAGCTACATCTTTCGGAGCACGACGACGGGCTTGCAGAATGCCTCTGCGAAGCTAGCGGCGGTGCTGGATGCTGATGTCAACTCGTTATTCTCCTCGGCGAATGCGAGCATCGCCACGAATACTGAGCAGGTCAAGGCATTCGAGACGCGCAACGAAACGGCCTGGGCGCATGTGAAGGACATCGTGGGGCGCGGCGACGCGAGCGACGATAGGCAACTATTCGGCATCGGGCCGGGGCGCTTCGTGACATACGGGCCAGCGCCGACAGAGGTCGAGTACCATCAATACATCACGGGCGAGAGCCAACAGGTTACTACGGTCTATGGTGCGCCTGTAAAGCCCTGGCAGGTGAGGCCCGGCAAATGGCTACGCTTCCCCGATCTGTTGGCGGGGCATACGTTCCCGACGGACTTGAGGGATAGCCCGCGCAGCATGTTTATCGAGCGGGTGATTTACACGGCGCCCTACGGATTGCAACTAGAGGGAGGGCCGACCGATCGGATTCCACAGCTCATCGCAGGGATGGGGCTGTCAGGCATAGGAGGCTAATGGGTTCAGTCCAGATCCACAACGCGGAACGCGACGCACTGCAGATACCAGACCGCCAAGCCTACGAGCACTACCACGAGCCGCTCGGCGACTTTGGGATATTCAACGGCCAGTTAGAGCAGGGGCTTGCTGGGCGATACGCCAACGATCTGGCGCAGGGCATAGAGGGATGGACGCTAGAGCCATTTGCTGGCGGCACGATAGATAGAGTTACGGGAGGACTCGCCGGCAACTGGCGCTTGCGTGGCGGCCAGGCAGGAATGGGCCAGGGCGGTCTTGCCATATCGTGGAAGTACATCCCGGTCGATGAGGACCGAGACTATTATGCCAGCGCCGCTTTCATTGCCAACGACGCAGCGGCGACGGTATTCCTGCAGGCGTTTTGTTATACCGCCGCGAAGGTCTTCATCGCGGCAGCAAACATAGTTAATAACGCCACCCCCGGTACGTCGTGGGTGAGATACCAGCGAAACATCGGCCCGAATGGCGACGTGGCTTGGCCTGCGAATACACGCTATGTGCGAATCCGCGTTGTCCTACAATTCAACGGTGCGCTGACGGGAGCGTTCGCCTATGTCGATGACGTGCAGTTCCAGCAACTCAAAAAGACATACTCGCCGCTGATCCGGCTCGTAAGCGACCGCATTTCAAGTGATGCTACGCGGACGTTCAACGCGGGCGCAGCCCTGCTCTGGGCGGGAAGCCCAATCACGTTGACGCTCGAGGAGCTGGGCTATATCTGGTATGAGTACAACGGCGTCGTGTGGGGGGACACTATAAACGTGATGGCATGGGATATAGAAGTGTTCATAGACGGCGTGTCCGATAATCTCATTGTCGGCGGAGTTCCGGTAGTGAGTAACAGAACGCCGTTTTCGATGAACCAACGCAGCACACTGAGCTATGCAGCGGGACCGCACACGCTAGATGTGCGCGTTACCGATAACGTCGGGATAGTGCAGGGAGCCCTCATTCGTGGCAGCGCATTCTATGTGAGGGTTAATTGATGCGCGACTGGAAATGGGCGCTGCTGGCGCTGCTGGTTTTGGGAATGGCTTTGGTGCTATTTGCCAACGGCATGGATGTTTCTGCACAGGGTGCATGGGTCCACGGGCTAATCGACGCCGACAATCGCGCAGGCTACAAAGTCCGCCTGGAACGCTGGGCTGGTGGTTGGGAACGACGCGGCTGGAGTAGGACGAATATCAGCGGCGCCTGGGGAATCGGCGCACCAATGGCGGGGTGGTATCGGGTGAGACTGGAAGAGATGCCCGCTGGCGCGAAGATGATCGGGGCGCGCTATCCAGGTGGAATCAATGGCCGAATGGACGCGGCAAATCGGGCGGTAGAGTTTAACGTCCCGGCTACCGGGTTGGTTGGTGACATCGTGTTCATCATCGCATCGGCGCCCACGGCGACAGCAACCGCTACGCTTTCTCCGCCAACCGCTACGCTTTATGTGCCCACAGAAACACTTTATGTACCCACGACGCTCTACCCGCCGACGGTGGATCCAACCGCGACGGCGACGCGAACACCGCGCCCGACAGCGACAGCGAACCCAGCGGTCAGCTATATCGAAATCTCGCCACATATCCAGGGCACGCTTATGGCCTATACGGATTTGATGCTGCAAGAGTTCACACCGGCGTCATGTTTCGAGATTGCCGCTGCTGAGAAGGGCTGCCCATTGGCGGTGACACAATCGTGGGTTGCGCAGGTTGACGGGGAGTGCTGGAAGTTCCGACCATTCTCATGCCCTGGCAGCGACGGAATCGAGCTCGCGGCGCGCTGCGCGGCACCCTGCGAGGTGGCGGTTATAGAGGACGGCTATTGGTAGTTCGTCGCGATGCTAGAAAGGCACACACAAGACAGGACGGATCAATGAGCGAGAAAAGCGAAGCGGCTACCCCGAACAAGGGCAACGCAGCGCTGACAGATACGTTGGTGCGCTGGCTCAAGCTCATAGCCATACTGCTGACGCTGATAGGTTTCATCGTGGCCACGTCGGCGGCGTGGACGACGATGGAAGCGCGGGCCACGGCGCTTGAACGCTCAGACGAGGTGTTTATGGAGCGTGTCCTACGCATAGAGTCAGAACAGGCCCAGATGCGGGACGTGTTGGTGGTGCTACAACAGGGCCAGGCGGGCATGGATGCGAAGCTCGACATCCTGGTTGGGGACAGGCGCAAAGCGCCGTAGGAGGAACCATGACACTCGAGCAAGCATTGATCTGGGTTGCATCTGGGGGCGGGGCAGGCATAATCGCCTTCCTCATCATAGAGCGCTGGGCATGGGGCCTGTCTCTCGATCCTAAGCCTCGCCAGCTTTTGGCGTGGGTTATCTCTGGGCTGTGCGGGCTTGTGGCCCTTGGCGGAGGCCTTGCACTTGGCTATCAGGCGATGCCGGCGACTGGCGAAGCCTGGGCCTCGATTATTTGGTTGGCCATCTCAACAGCGATCGGTGGTGCGAAACTTGCGCACACGTTCGCAGTGCTAGGCAAGTTCACCCGTGACCCCTATGGTAGCCGCATCGAAAAGCCGCCGCCATATCGACCACCATATCATCCACACTGACATGCCCGCCCGCCGCCCGGTTCCCCTTGCCGGGTCGCGGCCTCCTTTCCTCCTTGGGTACCTGACGCCTAACGGCTGAGGGTGCCCAGGTTGCTTGACATACGGCCCAGCATCGTGTACGATATGGGTGCTGGCGTGTGTCCTCTGCAATAATCCCATAGTGAGAACGGCCCGAGCGGGGCGACACATGCCAGCACGTGTGATCAAAGCCGCTCGGGCTTCTCTGCGTCTTGGAGGCAATCATGAAAGAGATACCGCTGTCGAAGGGATACGTTGCCCTTGTTGACGATGAAGACTATGAGGAGTTGATGCGATACAAGTGGCATGTGGGTAGCTATGGACCACGCCCACATGCCATGAGGAAGGTGCGGCCGGCGGAGGGGGAAACCGTCACGCGCATAGCTATGCACCGTCAAATCACGGGCGCGCCAAAAGGCATGGACGTGGATCATATCAATCATCAGACGCTAGACAACCAACGCGCCAATCTGAGAGTCTGCACGCGCAGCCAGAACATGATGAACATGCGCAAGCGCCCCGGATGCTCTAGTCGGTTCAAAGGGGTTTGCTGGAACAAGGCCAATGACAACTGGATAGCTTACATCATGGTGAACTATTGCCAAAAGACGATAGGCTACTTTGATGACGAAGTAGACGCTGCCTGCGCATACAACGCAGAGGCTCGCGTCAAGTTCCGCGAGTTCGCGTTGCTGAATGATGTGTAGCGAGTTTTGCCACAATCCGATTATGTACTGTCAAACCCCTTGACATCTCGTGTCATCTCGTGTATAATCATGGTAGAGTTGAGTGGGACAGGGGACACACGAGGAGCAGAGAGATGGCAGAGCAAGTAACGATCAAGGGTCAGAAATACACAATCATACAGCATCACACCTGGGGAATCCTCCCGGCCCTTGACAAAGATATGACCGCCCGCAATCTCAGCGACAGCCTCGGAATGGTCAAGGCCGGTGGCGGCAAGGTTCTCTTCCATGTCCATGTTGGCAACAGCGGCAACTATAGCAAAGTCACCCGACTCGGCTAACCCTTCACCCCGAGACGCCCGCCCGGAGCACGACTCCGGGCAAGGAGAGCAACCGATGGAAACAACGAGATACACGATCAGCGCAGACCCGGTAGACTATGGTGAGGATTGCAAGGACGGCCAGGCATGCGCCGAGGCAATGCGAACACACCTGCGACAGAACGCAGAAACCTTCGGGATGAATGTAGACTTTGCCATCGTGCCAGAAACCAGCAGCCGCGACAACCGATCGACAGGCGACGCCGCCATCATCTCAGAACTAGACCATATGCTGTATAGGCACTGGATCGCCTGGCTTCCCTAGACGAAACGCCCCGGCGGCTCCGGAGCCGAGGGGCGTCTGTGGCAAGAGCCGCACTGATGAGTCAAACACAGAGGAGGGTAACGTGGACAAACAAATCACGATCATCGCCGCGCAACCGATCCAGTACATGGCCCCGCTTTGGCAGGTTGACCTGCTCGGCCCAAAACTGAATGTCGAGTCTCTCGAATGGCTCAACGAACAGCCAATCTCTATTGTCGCCAGCAACGTTCAAGGCTGGCCCCCCTTCAGCCATCTTGTCGAGGTTGAGGTCGAGATAGAGGGCACATGGCAATACCTGGCACTGGCTCAGGGAGCCTAGTACACCGCCCCGCTGGCGGGCATAGCTGCCTGAGTATACTCAGGACAGAAAGAGGAGACCATGGGACCAAAACGGCGACGACGAGGGGTCGGCGGTGCGCCACTGACGCCGATCCGCTACATCAATGTGAACTTTCCGCCGAGTGACCGCGAGCTGCACGAGTGGGTCAAGGCGAAAGCAAAGGAACGCCGACAGGGAGCGTCGCAATTTCTGCGGTGCCTGGCGGATGACGCGAAGGCGGCGGAAGAGGCGGAGCTGGCGCTAGAGGCGGAGGCGAGCGATGGATCCGCAGACTGACCAAATCGCCGCGATTGAAACGAATCAGAGGGAGTTGTTTAGAGCCGGACGCGCAGCCGCAGAGGCTGGGGTGATGGCCGCTGAGCTAGGCGCAGCGCTAGAACGAAGGGTTGCCCTCAACACCGCCAGCATCGAGAGCTTTGAGCGCACCATCACCGACATGCAAGCGCAGATCGACAAGCTGACGCGGGAGGCGAGCGATGGATAACGCCAGGAACACGGACGGGACGCCGTATCTAGGTCACGGCGGCGGCGGCGCAGCAATGGGCGACCGGGGGACGGATGGCAAGACGCCCTGGTATGACGAACGCATCACGCCCGAGATCCCGCTAGAGCAGATCGACCGTGAGGCCATACCCGACTATGCGCTCGTCGACAGTCGCATGCGCGAGCAGCGAGCCGCTGACGGACAGGGCCGCACGCCAGAGCAGCGGGCAGCGGGCGAGTACGTCGCGATCGACACCATGGACCCAGAGGTCCGCGGCGCCATCGACGCGCAGGACAACGCCATCGAGGAGCAGGATGCCACAATCGACAAGCCGCGCAAAGACGTTGATCGATGGATGGATGATCTCGAAAAGCGGGGCGATGAGACATCAGACAACGAGGCGGCTATCAAAGCCCTTTATGTGACCATAGCCGAGCAGTCCGCCCTCATCACCGGCCAGCGCGCCGCTATCGAGGCGTTGCGCGTGGTGTTTGAGGAGTGGCGCAGGGCGCGAGGCATCTGGCGGGGAGGATTGACAAGCTCGAATGGTGGCGCGATCGACAGCACACCATCAACCAGGACATCTATCGGCAGATGCAGAGCGGGTGCGATAAGCTAACCCTGGACCGCATGAACGGTGATGACGCGCTGGACCAGAGGATACGGGCACGCGCGATTGAGTTGGAACACAGGATCGACGCACTAGAAAAGCAGGCAAAGGAGGGCAACCGTGAGTGACTCTATTGCCGTCGACCAGGTGCTTGCCGACCTGGAGCACATTCGTGACGAGATCGAGCAGGCGGCGTGCGAGTTGGCCAAAGTCGAAAAGAAACAGGCCCATATGGGCCATGTCTTGCAACAGTCAAAAGATGAGCACGAGCTAATGATCGTCACGGCCACGATGGAGGCATACGCTGAGGATGTGGTCAACGGAAAGAATCAAAAGATGCGGGATGCCCAACTCAGCGCCTACATTGGCACGCACAAAGGCATAGAGCTTACTATGCGTCAATACCGACGCGCGGAAACGGAGGTCGCTATTCTCGAGACAGAAGCAACGCTACACCGCCGCAACTACACCGTCGCAACCAACCGCCTTTGGGCTCTGCGCGCTATGGCAGAGCTGCATTCAGCGCGACTCAATTCCATGGCAGGTGTCGAGTACCACACAGAGAGAGGAGAGCGAGTAGGATGACGACCACAATGGACCTGATGGACAGGGCGCAGATGGAGGCCGTGCAAGCCGATGAACTGAAGGTTGGCAAGGACGCCCTTGCCACCACCTCGCAGAACGTCCCGGCGACAATCCCCGAGATCCCCGCCGAACTCAGCATGGAAGGCATGGAAGGCATCGAGCAGTCCGACCTGATGGTCCCACGGATGCGGGTTTTGCAGCCCACATCGAAGCTCGATGGGACCACGGGCGAGTTCCATTTCAACCTGACCGGCGAGACAAAAAAGACGGTCGTCGCTGTGTTGCTACGCGTCCAGAAAGGCCGCGTGATGTGGAACCCTGATGACCTGGGGGCTGCCCCGGTGTGCGCCAGCGACGATGATAAGATGCCAAGGTCGGGCGGGACCTACGCAAACCCCTGCGCTGATTGCCCAATGAGCAAATGGGGCGCAGAAAACACCCCGCCCGCCTGCTCGGCGACCTACAACTTTTTGGCCGCCGACACAGAGGACGATAACGCGCCGTTTATGCTGAGTCTGAGCAAAACCAGCCTCAAGCACGCCAAGCGCATCATCAGCGTTTTTGTCCTCAAGCACAAGCCACTCTGGTCAGGCCCGGTGCGCATCATGTCGATACTCGTCACAGGCGACAAGGGGAAGTGGTACGAAGTGACCTTCACCCCCGCGCCCCCCAAGGGCTTCGACTGGCGCCCCTATCGCGAGATGTATCTGGGCATGAAAGCTATGGAACTGCGCACCGATACAGAGCCTACGCCGCCAGAGGGCGGGCTTGATGAGGAAGAATTGCCGTTCTAAACGATGTCCCAATAGACGGGGCAGAGGCGCAACGACAACGTGACGAAGCGCCGCCAGCACACAACCCGCGTAGGAGCAGAGCGAGGTTGTTCGGATAGCAACGCGGCGCGGGGTAGTCGGTGCCCATCGGGAGTCGAGTCCCGACCGCGCCATGGGCAACCGGGGCAACTTGCCCCTCCCTTAACTGGACGCGCCGTTGTTCCGGTTGCCTTCATCCGCAGACAGAGAGGAGGCCGCCGATGCGCTAGTGGGAGCCCAGGTAGAGGGCGCTTGCAGCAATAGATGACCGCAAAAGGGTGGAAGGCCGCAGCCCGGCAAACGAGCGGCCACTCTCGGCAGGGGCAACAAGTGAGCGAAGCCCCCGCCACGTATCCGCCACGACGTAGCTAGCAAAGGAGGCCACCGATGCGGGCAACTGAATCACGCGAGCGCTGCCCCCCAAGACACGAGAATTAACACTGCCGTTTGGGGGCCGCGACGGATTAGAGCGGCCCGCCGCTGGAAGCATAGAGAGGAGAGAGACGTGTCTTATCAATGTGGTCGCTGCGGGACCGAGATCAAGTCGGGCCTTGACGGCGTGTTGCAACAAAAGGACTATGATGCACTCTGCTGGGCATGCTACGATGTCACCATCACAGAGGAGCGCGAGGCCGCCCAGATCGAGGAGGCGAACCGCGAGGCAGCCAAGCAAGAGGGGATGCGGGAAGAGGACGCGGAAGCCGAAGCATAGAGAGGAGAGCGTCATGCCACAGGGCCTAAAGCACTACAACGTCTTTTTCCGTGAGACGCGGCGACATAGGTGGTACTGGCTGCCTAAAGAGTCGCGGTGGGCAACTGCGAATGGCCTGCGGGACCTGCGCGAGAATCTACGGGCGCGGTTGGACAAGCTCCCCCGAGAGCAGGGCAAAACGCCGGGATACGCTATTGTGCGGGATGACTCCGGCATCGTGCTGATGTCAATGTCGAAAGCTACGTGGCGGCGGATACCGAAAAGCGAAAAGGCATTGGTAGAGAGGAGGGAGACGTGAGCGGCTACATGACCGCCACCGCTGCCCGCGCCCTCTACGACCGCGCACAGCGGCCTCGCCCGTCGCGCGTGACGCCCGAGCGCAACGCTGCCTTGGCCGCGATGCTTGCTGACGAGATCCGCGTAGCACGCGCGTCCGGGGCGGTCATGGCAGCGCAGGGGCATAACGGGCCGGCGGCGTATGTGTTCTCTGAGGTGCGACGGATGACGGAGTTGCGGGGGTTTTACGCAGGGGAGAGAAGCGAAGCATGGTAACGATCTGCGTGGTATGTTTGTGCGTGATCTCAGGCAATCCAGATGACGCACTTGATGGTGAGATTGAGCAGGGACTATGTAGTCCGGAATGCAGAGACGCATGGGATAAAGAACAGTTTGGCAAGGAGGCCGACGATGGCGAGTGACTTTATTCAGATCGGCGACGTGGCTATTGGCGTAAAAGCCATAGCGTGGATCGACTTCGCAGACGCAGACGTTGTGACGCTGGCAACGGTAGACATGCGGGAGGGCGAGCATTGGACATTCAAGGGTCCCCAGTCCGCCGCCTTTCGCACCTGGTGGGAGACCAAGGCGTCGGTCAACGTGCTGTATACGGAGCCCGACGATGTGTAAATGTCTAACGAGCTTAACAGACCAGGGCTGGCCCTTCCCATTCGAGCAGCGGCTATCCTTTAACATCGAGACCATGGGAAACCTGTCCGCGCCTTGGGGCGTCGCCTTGCAACACGCGACGAAAACGGGGAAACGCAGCAGCAGAGGCAGCAAGTTCCTGCTGCTCAACTATTGCCCCATCTGTGGCAAGGATCTGAGGGAAAAGAGCGAGGAGGCCGACGATGAATCGCCAACGTGACGCCGACCGCCGCGAGGATGAGGGCCGCATGTCGGTGTTTGTGACGGCCCTCGCGTTGGTGGCAATGGTCGCAGTAGCGGCTGCCCTGGCCTACTACCTCAACACCGCGCCGTGGGCGCAAGGGTTTTGGGAGGCGGTGCGGTAAGATGATAGACGCGCTAGCCGGCCGCAAGTGGGCGGTGCTGCAGGGCGATTGCCGCGAGCTGAGAGGAGACTAGAATGAAGGAGGGCCAATCGGTAGGGATTGGCGCTGTACTTTCAGGTGAGCGCAAGTGGACAGTGGCGCAGGGGGATTGCCGAGAGCTATTGCGCGCCATGCCTGCTGAGAGCTGCCACCTGGTTTGTACGTCGCCACCCTACTGGTGATCACTGAGGACTTCGTGACTATTCCCTCCCTCCGCTCGTGTGGGGCGGCTCGGATTCGTGCGAGCATGAGTGGGGAGAGGAGCAGATAGCGCGCGAGGAGGCGGGCTGGCAACGATGGAAGCCGAATGATGGGCGCAAGCACAATACCGTTGCGATAAGAACGAACGCCGATAGCAAGCCGTCCCAGGGCGCCTTCTGCCGCTACTGCCACGCCTGGCGCGGCTCCCTGGGCCTTGAGCCGACGCCCGAGCTCTACATCGCACACATGGCCGAGGTGTTCCGCGAGGTCAAGCGGGTACTGAGGAGCGACGGCACGTGCTGGGTGAATATGGGGGATAGCTACGCGGGAAGTGGCCCTAGCGGGGCATCCTACCAAAGCAAGACGACAATCGCTCGCGCTGGCAAAAAGCAGGACGGGGCATTCAGAATCAGTAAGAGGCTTGGCGAGCGTGGCCTAACCTATGCCAACAAGAAGCCTATCGCGCCTCCCGGCCTCAAGCCCAAGGATCTCTGCGGGATGCCCTGGCGCCTCGCGTTCGCGCTGCAGGCCGATGGGTGGTGGCTGCGCAGCGAGATCATCTGGCACAAGCCCAACCCCATGCCCGAGAGCGTCCGCGACCGGCCGACCAAGGCACACGAGACGGTGTTCCTGCTGACGAAGGCGGCGAGATACTACTATGATGCGGACGCGGTGCGGGAGTCCTACAAACCAGAATCGGCAGAGCGCTATCGGTATGCCTTGCAAGACACATGCAATACCTATGGGCAGCATAAGCCAGGATTCAAGGCTCGCGAGAAAACGACCAAGACGCGGCCGCCCAACCCCGCCGGCCGCAACCGCCGCACCGTGTGGACGATTCCCACTGCCGCGTTCCCCGGCTCACACTTTGCGACATTTCCACCCGCCCTCATCGAGCCCATGATCCTCACGTCGCCGACCAAGTGCTGCGCGGTGTGTGGGGCGGGGTGGGAACGCGTCACAGAGAAGCGCGAAACTGACGAGAAGCATCGACTTGGGGCCGGTTGGGCCACGCATGATGGTGGTCACGGCAGCATACATCGGGAGGGACGCGAGCAAGAGGTGACATATCAGCCAGTGATTGCGACCACCACCCTCGGCTTTCGCCCCGCCTGCGACTGTCTCTTTCCCGCCTGGGTGCCGACGCCGCGTCAGGGCAAAGATGAGACCGACGCCGCCTATGCACTGAGAATCTTTCCTGTGCTAGTGGAGCAATGCCAACTCATGGCCATCTATGAGAGCGCCGAGCCAGAGGACACAGTGCCCGCGGTGGTTCTGGATCCCTTCGTCGGCTCGGGGACCACTATCATGGTTGCCCTGCGCCATGGCCGTAACGCGATCGGTTTGGAGCTGTCAGAAGAGTACGCCGAAATGGCGCGCCGGCGCATCGTGGCTGACAGTCCGCTATTCAATCACACTGGAGGATGACATGACCGACCATGATGAGTTGTCGAGCTACCCGTGTCCGCGGTGGTCGCCCTACCAACGGCATGGGTGCGAGCCTGGCCCGGCCTGCCGTGAGTATGAGGAACACTGCGACTATGAAAAAACCTACCGCGCCCACATCAAGCTGCGCGACGACATACGCACACTGCGCGCCGCCGTGTTGGGGGATATGACGCCAGCGGAGGCGGAAGCGATGTATCGCACTGCGTCTAAACGCGAGTCCGGATATGTGAACTCACAGGGTCGCTTCAACGCCCTGGCCGACGTGGTGGTGGAGCTGTGATGGTTGACAGCGAGCAAACCAAAGAATTGCGGCATATCGCGAAACGTCTAAAGTCGCATGTCGAAGAAATTGACACTTTCATCGACCGCGTCGAGGCAGAGAGGCCAAGGGGGCTGCTACCCACGCTGAACGACCAGACGATCTACTGCCTGAAAGACATGATCAACGAACATCCGCTTCTCTACAACATAACTGGCTATGAGTGCGTGCAGCATGACCGTGATGGTTTCGGGCATATTTGCAAGTGGGAGACGTTTATCGAGCTTTTGGCGCACAGGCTTATAGTCGGGGTCGACATAGACGGGGCCGATTTCCGCACGGTTGTCTACACTATCAGCGACGAAGGCCGCAAGGTCGTGAGGGAATGGAGCAAGCTGTATTGCGCCAGGGCAGACAAGCGCATGGCCGAGTTGACAGAGAGGCGGCGACAAGAGCTGGCCGACGTGGTGGCGAAGCTAGATGCTTGACATGCGCCGCGAAATCGCTTATGATGTGGGTGCGAGCACACACGGACACAATAGCACGGCATTCAGCCCGCCAAGGGACAAAGTCCGGTGTGCTCGCACATACCGACGGTAGGACCCAAGGCGGGCTTTGCGTTGTGGAGGAAAGACGATGACCGATGACACCAAAGAGAGTATGGCCGACATCGACCTTGCCGACTACGCGCAGGGCCTTGTTGACGGGGATACGTCAGAAGCGGGACGGCCGACGGCTGACACAAACCGCGACCCCGCGCTGGCTAGCATGCTCCTATTCGGCGACATCTTCCAGGATCTGCCCAAGCTGACAAACGAGCACTTGCGCTTGCTCGGGATACAAATCATCGTGCTGCTCAAGACGCCGCTAGAGGAGAGGACAGATGAAGCGTAGCAAGATTCCCTACTGCGATTACAGCAGCAGTGACCTAAATGTGGTGACGGGCTGCACATCTGTCTCGTCCGGTTGCAAGAACTGCTGGGCGCGGGCAATCTATGAGCGCTTCGGACGCGACTTCTCCACTGTGAAGACGCATCCCGACAAGCTACAGCGATTGCGGCGCAAACGATTTCCGATGGATGACAACAAGCGTGGCCCGCATAGCAAGCCGATCTGTTTCGTGTGCGATACGGGCGATTTGTTTCACGAGGATGTTCCAGAGAACTTTATCGTCCAGGCCATAGATGTAATGGCGAACCGAACCGATGTGACTTGGCTGGTACTGACGAAACGAGCGGACTGGCTCTATGGCTTCACGGAAGCGCATGCGCTTTGGCTAGATGACATAGCACATATCTGGTTTGGGGTTACTGGCGAGACGCAGCAACTATTATCGGATCGGTGGTCCTGGCTTGACAACGCATCGGTCGAGACGCGCTGGATCTCTGTCGAGCCCATGCTCGGACCTATCGACCTTGGCGACGCCAGGCCCGACTGGGTCGTATGCGGCGCCGAGAGCGGCCCGAACCGCCGGCCGTTTGACAAGGCGTGGGCCATCGATTTGAAAAGCCAGTGCGATGAGCGGGACATCCCGTACTTTTTCAAACAGTCGAGCGGTCTCTACCCAGGCACGGACCCGACACTCGACGGGCGTGAGTGGAAATCGTGGCCGCGGTGACGAGAGAGAGGAGAGCGACGTGAGCCTATGGCATACCATTCGCGGGCGAGAGACGATGGAACATTTCCCCTGCGTGCCAGAGGGTATTGATGTTGGCATGAATGCAATCAGCTACTTTTGCTCGTCAGAGGAAATGCCTGAGTGCAAAATCGCCGATCTCTGCCCCCTGCGCCCCATCTATGAGGAGTACGAGGCGATGCGGACAGTGGTGATAGCGGAGCTTGCCGGGGCGACGCCGCAAGGATTGGCGTCGAGGTATCGCACGTTTTCTATGGCAACGCTCTTACCGAAATGGCAAAAGGGGCGCGCTATCAAACGCGCCGACGCCTGGGAGGGCTTGGCTGAGAAGCTGGAAGCGATCGAGGCAGAATAGCAGAGGAGGGAACGATGCGGAAATTGACGTACACGACCGAGTTCGGCGGTGGCTATGGCGAGGTGAGTATAAACTTGCTCGAAGAGGAATCCGAGAAGATACTCGGAATCAAAATCGGCCTGATGGGTCCTTTCCATTTGCGCAACGACGACATCGACGAGTTGCACGACAAGATCCACGAGTGCATAGAGGCCCGCGAGACGTTCGCCAAGCTGGCGGCGCAAGGAATGGGCGGCTGGAATGACCAGCCCGACCCAGAGGCCGCCGAGACGGAGAGCATCTCAGATTCCGCGCTCGGTATGCTACGCATGATGGGCAAGGGATCCCTGGTACATGACAACGTAGAGGGTGGAAGATGCCGCTACGCAGAAGCCGTCGCCACCTTGCCGGAGGAACACCTCGAGGAGCTCCGTAGCCACCGTTTGGTGGAAATAGTAGGGCACGATGAGCTCAACTCCCGTTGCACTTGGGGCATCAGTACCGAAGGCGCTGCCTATCTCGCAGAACAGGAGGGCTAACGATGCGACGCGAACAAGACAGCAGGATCTATTTCGGACACGCTGAGGAGTGGAGCCTAGCGCGTGAGATGGTGCTGGCACAGGAAACGCTAGGTGATGATGGCGTCGAGGACATCTTCAGTGAACAGTACTGCTTTGCCCTCAACGATGACCGCATGCTCATGGCGCCCGGTGAGCTTGCCGAGCTCCACGAGGCCATCCACGAGATGCTGCGCATGGCAGAGCAGCACCGGGACGCGCTGACGGATGGGGCAGAGCAACAGATACCCCAGCCAGCTCACTGGGGTGACCCGTTTAAAGAAGGGCGTCTGTGCGGAGAGATGGCGACCAACATGGCGACGCCCTCAGCCGCCGCGTTGACGGATGGGGCGGGGGAGCCCGACCCCGCGCCCGATGAGGCGGAGCTACGCGGGCTGGATCTTGCCATCTTGCGCGGCTTGGATGAGCAAGGCGAGGCCCTCCTGAGTATTGGCGACGATCCTGGCTTTGTGTGGGAATCCAACGACAACCGCGCGCCCTACACTCACCATACGCTGAACACCTTGGCTGAACGAGGTCTAGTGATGTTCTCCTCGACATTTCCAAGCAGCGCGCCAAATTACAAACAGCGCTACCGCATCACGTCAGCAGGCCGCGCCCGCCTCGACGCGCAAACGCCAGAGGCGGAGAGCGAGAAACCGCTTTCGGGTACTGCGCTAGACATATTGCGCGGGATGGCTGGCGGCCGCCGGCTCCTAGACGCCATCGGGAGCGCGTTTGTCACGTATGAGGCAAGCGGCACATCGTTCTCCCGCGAGCCATTTGTCGAATTGCGGAAGCGTGGCCTAGTCTGTGTAGCGCAGGATGCCGGAGACGGCTTCTGCTACTACGCCATCTCTGCCGAGGGCGAGGACTTTCTCGCAGATCAGGCGCCGTCGTGAGCGGCGAGGCGAAGCGCAAACCGCCCACTCTCGACGCCTATCCCTGTCCCGTCGGCATCGGGCTCATGTGCAACGCCGAATGCAGGGACGCGATAGACAGGTGCGAGGCCACCATATGTCTCTGGCTGCCCATGTACCGGCAGGCCGTCGCGGATCACAAGTGCGCGCGGCTGTTGCGCACTTTCGAGGTCAATCTAGGCACCACTTTCGAGCGTTCGCTTGCCGATGTTATTTCGCGAATCTACCGCTATGGGTGGCCAGGTCTAAAGGAATGGCGGCGAACTCTCTGGCAGTTTACAAGGTTACGCCGCTACATTCGTGACGCCCTCCGCGAGGCGGGGCTGTGACGTCCCCCGACCCTCGCGCGCAACGGGCCTACAAGCTCTACATCGAGGAGAGCTTGTCGCTGCGGGCTGTGCGAGACATCGTGCGTGCCGATCGCAACAACGTACGCCGCTGGATCGTCGAGCTTGGCGGTACGATTCGGTCTCACAGGTCTCGGGGCGTCAGCGCCACGCCTCGGGCAAAGACATTCCCGAATCCAGTCTGTAGCATCGGGCACTATGAACGGCAAAACCCTGCTGCGCTGGGCGGTGGCTGGTATTGCGCCAGGCATTGCGACCCCGACCTCCCGCCATGCAAGGAAGAGGCGACAGCGGAGAACTTGGCGGCATTCGAGAGACTTGGTAAAGCGCGCGAGGCTGACCACGAGCTCATCGCAGAGCGCAAGGCGAAGAAGCTGTCGGGGCGCGCGCTGTGGCAAGGGGCGCGGGTGAGGGGTAAGTGGAGATGAGGGGAAAGCCCTTGACATTCGCGCCGCCGTGGTGTATGATGGTATTGGTTATCAATCGGCTGCCGTTCGACTGATTCAAGTTTACCAGGAAGGAGGGAAGATGAAGCGAATCGTTCTGTTGTCGTTCGGACTCGCGTTGTGGCTAGGCCCGCTTGCAGTCAGCGTCGCGGCTGGGCTCAAGTGGCGGTAGAGATCGGATAGTAGACAAGCCTCTGGTGTGGCACCCAGGGGTAGACAACAAGGCTAGAACGGCCCAAGCTCCTGATCTTTGATCGGGGCGGTGCGGTCATTATGCGCTAGCCAGGCGCAGCCGTTCTAGCCGCCGGACTGCCTCGATCAAAGGATAGGAGCTTTTTCTATGTCCAAAACGATCCCGCTCACCCAGGGCTATGTCGTTATCGTAGACGATGAGGACTTTGAGAGGCTGGCGCAGCATAAGTGGTACGCACATCGTGGTCACGGAGGCGACTTCTACGCCGTGCGTAAGACGAGAGACACGAATGGCGAGCAGCGCATGGTACGCATGCACCGCATTATTGTAGGTGCTAGCCCGGGTGAGGATGTGGATCATGAGAATCATGATACCCTGGACAATCGTCGGCGCAACATTCGTAGGTGCACACGAGCTCAGAACCAGGCGAATTCGCGCAAGATGCGTGGAACATCGAGCCGATTCAAGGGGGTAAGCTGGCACAAGGGCATGCGCAAGTGGCAAGCGGGAATTGCTCGCAATGGCAAGTCGCGCCACTTGGGCTACTTCGATGATGAGCATGACGCCGGCCGCGCCTATAATGCTGCGGCCATCGGGGAGTTCGCACTGCTCAACGAGGTATAGCCAGCACTACATCATTCCCCTTACGCCGTTCGCTCTTGGTCAGAGAATGAGAGGCTTTTTGTATGGAGATCACGCATCCTGCTGACTACTACGCTTACATGATCGACGAGCTGTCCAAGCGCCATCCCCGAGAGGATTGGGTGTTTGCCTTTGAGGTGCCGGAAGTATGCTCCTATGACATGCGTTTCATCGATGCGTTCGCATGTGCTGTCCATCCGTCAAAGATGTTTCGACGCATCGCCTACGAGCTCAAGACTGCACGCGGCGACTGGCTCAAGGAGCTACGCAATCCTGAAAAGCGCGCCCCGTTTGTGGCCCTGTCGAATCAGTTCTGGTTCGTCATCGCCGAAGGCATCGGGTCCAAAGACGACATGCCGCCAGATACCGCGGACTGCGGGTTGCTAGAGATCATGGCAACGGGCCGGACGCGAATCAGGACACGTAAAAAGGCGCCTCTCCGTGACGTGGGCGACATCCCGACATCGTTCGCAATGGCGATGATGCGGACGGTGAGAGAGCGGCCAATACCGCAGCGCAGCAGGATCTATGTGTCACGACCGGCATGGTGACATCGCCCGATAGCGGCGCGGGCTTTTGCGTGTCTAGGAGGCAAGCATGATCTCGCAAGAAACTGCGGACCATGTTAGAGAAGTCGTGGCGTTATGGGCCGAGCTGAACGCATTGTTCGCAGAATTGCACGCGTTAGGAGAAAAGGCGAGGGACGATGAAAGCTTCAACACCCCGACCTAGCCCGCCAAAGCCAGGACTGACAATCCTAATCGAGTTCACTGGCCCCATCGCGCGGTTGCCCTATGTCTTCATCAGCCGCACCGGCGTCTTTGCTTTCGGATGGCTCTTTGTGCATGTGGGTTTTATGACGAAAGACTATCGCGTCGGATTCGACACTATCGCGAGAGAGTTGGCAAAGAAGCATGGCAAGGATCAAGCTAGAGGGCCATCTAGTTTGCGTTGAGAGTGACCTCACGTATAAGCATCTAATGCTCGACGGTGAAACTTTGTCGTGGCTGATTGATAGCCTGGAGACCGTGAAAGCGAAAACGTATAGTCCCGACACGGATTATGGCCACGTTCGCATCGTGATTGAGCAGGTGGAGGCCAATGAAGCGCAACTGGTTTCATGAACTATGCGACTCCCTGCGCGCTTTCCGTGACGAGCTGGCGCAGGTCGGGCTGTTCATCTGGTATTGGCCAAAGCGGCCGCCAGCAAAGTGAGAACCCAGATGAGATCCACAAGACAGCCAGTGCTAAGGCCCTTGGTCGTTGTTCTGCTTTCTATTGCGCTCTTGCTCTCGGTGCCTGGCATCGCTAGTCTTGCGCAGTCACCAGAAGCCGCGATAGCTAATGTTGCGCCATATGCACTTGGCTTGATCCCCTCCCCTCCTGGAGACTACCCTCGACTTGAGCTCAAGAGTCAACTAACCTCACTTCCCAGCGCGGTCGATCTGAGCGCAGGTCTGCCTCCCGTAGGGAGACAGGGAGGCCAGTCCAGTTGCGTGGGCTTTGCTCTCTCATACTATCGTTCGTATCAAGAGGGAGTCGAGAACGGACGCGTGCCACGGGAGCCTGACGAGATCTTTAGCCCGGCGTTCATCTACAACCAGCGCCTGACATCTGACTGCAGTCGTGACGTAGGCATGAGCTTTGTGGATGGCTTGCGCATCGCGGTCGAGAATGGCATGGCTACCCTGGCCACGATGCCCTACGATCCGTCCGACTCGTGCGCGCAGCCTTCCGAGGAGGCAATTGCTGAGGCAGCGAGATACCGTTCGGTTGCGTATCTCAACCTATTCGCTGGACAGGGCACCGCCAATCTAGATCTCCTGAAACAGCACCTCGCGTCGGGCGATCCTTTTCTTCTCTCGGTGCCAATCTATTCCGAGTTCTACCATGTGACCGCATCCAACGCGGTGATCGGCGTCCCTGAAGACGGGTCCCGGTACGACGGTAGGCATGCAATCCTGATCGTGGGATACGACGACGCGACCGAGACGTTCGGCTTCGTCAATTCCTGGGGACCGGAGTGGGGCGAAAGCGGATCCGCGTACCTGACCTACGACTTTGTGTCCGAGCAGGCGAGGGAGGGGTGGATTCTGGAGGGCTCGGACACCACTCCAACCTTGTTTGTCAGCTTACCCCTGGTCCTTCGCAATACGACCTTGCACCCGGTGGCAAGTCCATGAGCTTGGGCAGGGCTACGAGGTTTGACATGGCGCCGAGAATCGCGTATGATGGTGGTGTAGGCGTGTGCGGGTAGCCCTCCGCCACTTTCACGAGTGGCAACCTGTGAGTATCAGGCGGGAACGTAGGGTCCGACGCCTACATGATGAAACTGGGATGACAACCCAGGGAACGCACAACTAGGTGGGACCACACATGCCTCTTGAATCGATGGTAGAGGCGATGCGGAGGGCGTCTTGTCAACGCCTATGGAGTCCCATCGCCGAATCGCCTTTACCATCGGCACAGGAGGCTTCTGTTATGGGTTGGATAAAGCTAGACGACCAGTTCCGTAATCATTCCAAGGTGCTGGCCGCCGGTCCTGATGGCGCGTGGCTCTACGTGTGTGGGCTATGCTACATCTCACAGCATGGCACCGGGGACTTTATTCCGGCGCGGGCTCTCGTAGAGCTGATGGAAAACCCAGACAATGACGTCGTTTGGCTCCGTCTAATACGCGCCAACTTGTGGCGCAAGGTACAAGATGGGTTCCGAATAGCTGACTGGCTCAACTGCGCGATTATGCCCAACCGCACCACGCAAGAAGCGCGCAAGTGCCGCGAGTACATCGCCTGGCGCAACGCTGTCAAACTCCGCGACCTGGACGTTTGCCAGGCTTGCGGCGAGTGGCAGGGCGAGTCACACGCTCACCACATTTTGCCGTGGGCCTCGTTCCCAAGAGACCGCTTCGACGTTGACAACGGCCTGACGCTATGCGCCGAGTGTCACAAGGCGCTACACCGCGAAATGAGGGAGCATGCCGAAATGGCGTAAGCTACACGTCAAGGCGCTAGAGTCTGAGGACATCCATGACATGCCCGACGATTTTACTCGGCTACTGTGGGTGCTGCTGCCCCTCGTGTTGGATCGGGAAGGACGCGGTCGGTACAATGACACATGGGTGCGCAGCAAAATCTTCCCTCTCAGAAATGACGTCACCGATGAGCAAGTCTGTCTGGCTATGGGCTGGCTCTACACTCGCCGCATGATCATCCCATATCAATCTAATGGCCGCTCATACTTCCATGTGCCATCATTCCCCCGCTACCAGGGAGACACGTCGAAGGAAGCCGAGAGCTACTATCCCCCTCCGCCAGACCTTGACGATGACGACTCGCGCCCTACTCCAGAGTTAGTCGAGAGTAACTCGGGAGTAGGTCAAGACCTAGTCGCGACTAGGTCCGGATCAGATGCAGATGCAGATGCAGATGCAGATGCAGATGCAGATGCAGATGCAGATGCAGATGCAGATGCAGATGCAGATGCACCCCCGGCAGCAGCAGCTCCGCTGCCCCCCGAATCGCGTCCTGAGCCAAACGCCGATCCCGTCGTGGCGCATCTATTCGGCCTACTCGACAAGGCGGCGGTTATCGTCAACGGGGCTATGCAAGCCGAGGTGTGGACGGACCTATTGGACATCACGAGAGACAAGACACTACTCAGCGAGACGTTCGTGGAAGCCGCAAGAACTGGCAAGCATCCCTCGCCTAACTGGTGCCGCAGCGTTTTGGAGCGGTGCATACGGGACAACACGCGGCCCGGGAAATGGAATGGCGACGGCAGAGCGCGTGACGAGCCCGCTGGCAAACCCTATGCCCGCGACGGGCCTCTACGCACAGTCAAATACGTCGCGTCGGATGGCAGCCTCAAAAAGGGGACCGTAGGATGAGCCGCATAGCCGCCGAGCAAGCACAGCTACGCCCGCATAGCATCGAAGCTGAGGAGGCGGTTCTAGGCTCCATCCTCATCGACCCCGACGCTATCCTTCGGGCTCAGGAGGTGGGCCTCGTGGCCGCTGACTTTTTCCGCGTGGCCAACGGCGCCATCTATGCGGCGGCCATCACCCTTGCTGAGGCGTACAGCGTCGCAGACTATGTGACCATAGGCGACGTACTTGAGAACCGCACGAACGGTGACGGCTCCCAGCTCCACATGATCGGTGGTGAGTCGGAGCTAACGCGGCTCATAACTCACACGCCTACATCGATACATGCTGGCCACTACGCCGAGATCGTCCACCGCCTCGCGCAACAGCGCCAGCTTATTGGCGTTGCGGGCGACATCGCAGCAGCAGCTCATGCGCACGATGGACCTATCGAAACGCTTTACGATGATGTGAGCCGCCAGTTTTTCGATGCCGTGGACGTGTCCGCGCCAGCGTCACATCTGCGAGGCGATGATAACACACTGTCTGACTACCTGGTCAATCAGCAGGCTATCAAGGAGCGGCTGGACGCCAACCCCGACGCGCTCATCACCACGGGCTGGGCGGACATCGATCGCTACTTGGGTGACATAGAGGCTGGCATGTTGCACGTTGTGGTGGCGCGGCCATCAGTGGGCAAGACGATCTATCTCGAGGGCATAGCGGAGCACAACGCGCAAAGGGGGCATCATGTCGCGTTTTACCATTTGGAGCTGTCTCATTCACTCATGCTTAACCGGCGTATGGCGCGTTACAGTGGGATTCCCATCCAGCAGCTCAGGCGCGGCTACACCGGCCCTAAGCTTGCGAGGGCGCTTGACGATATCCGATCCTGGCACCAACGCATCACATATATTCATTGTGCGGGGTGGTCTGCTGAGCGCATAGCGGCTGACATGGTACGCCTCTGCGCCAGGGGTGAGTGTGACCTGGCCATCATCGACTATTTCCAGAAGATGCGCTGGCCAGAGCGCAAGGGCGCGAACGTCTCTGCCCTTATGGGTCTCATGGCGGAGACCTTAAAAAACGCCGCTGAGAGTTTGTCAATCCCCGTGATCACGGCGGCACAGGTGAACCGCTCGTGGAAGGCAAACGCCAAGGGGCGGCCCCATATTGAGGATCTGCGCAACTCGGGTGAGATCCATGAGAAATGCAATCAAGCCGTGGTGCTACATAGGCCAAACGACCGCGAGGATAGACGCGGGGGCGGCACTTTGGAGGCCATAGAGGCGGCGGTGGAAAAGAACACGACGGGCGACGTGGGGAGAGTAGACATGTTCCACGAGGTAGGCCGCTTTCGCCTCGTGGGCGTCACGCGCCAGACGAGGCCCGAGACAGAGGAACTGCCGTTTTGACCGCACAACTCGCAGCGCAGCGGGAGCGAGTCGCGGCGAAACGGCTCTGTAGCCGACAGATCGAAGGAGGGTGAGGGGATGAACGACAAGGGCAAGAGGAGCTACACGAAACCGTTGACGCCAGAGGAGCGCGAGCAAAGCGTCTTTTGGGCCACTTGCGCAGCGGAGCAGGGCACAATACCCGATGGGGTGCGGCAGGCAAAGGTCTATCTGCGCTGGGACGCCACCTTGCGCCTTCTCGAGGAGGGCCTCGCAGCGGTGACGGCAGAGCGGGACGTAGAGTGGAACGCGAGGGGTGAAGCAGAGCGGGAAAGAGACGCCTACCGTTGGGTCGTGCTGGAACTGCTAGACGACAAGACGCTGGCAGAGTTCATCGCAACCGTGGAGCGATGCGGATGGGGCGAGTTGCGAGAGGGGCGCATACTAGATGCCGTGAGAGGGCTTGGGAGCCTAGTGATTCGCCCACCATCCGGCTCCCCCGGAGGCTTCGAGGCCGCCGCTGGCATCCTCGCCGACACGTGGGACGGTGAGAAGAGCGAGGTTACGATACGGCGGCTTCGCGAGTACGGCATCGCGCGGGATGGGACACCGCCGCCAGAGACCACCAAGCCGATCGCCGAGACGCGCATGGGAGAGCCGAACGCTATCGATGCAGAGGAGGAGACGTGAGCAAGAAATACCTGCCATACACCGATAAGGAACGAATGGCTTTGCTCGAGACGTGGGAGATCAACGATGGCGAAACCGGCCAGCAGTTCATCCATATGGGGACTAAAGTTGGTCGCTACGAGGCCACCGTCGGCGCGCTCGAAGCGGAGCGGGACTCACTACGGCGAGGCGCTGACGGCTTGATAGACGCGGGGATGGAGTTCATGAAAGAGCGGGACGCGGCATTGGCCGAACGCGACGAACTGCGGCGCCATCTCAAAGCCCTGGGCAACGCGGCTGACGCTGTGGCGGCGATGCCATGACCATTGAGGACAGAGCCGTTTCGATTCTGGGCTACGCGCGGAAATCTCTTGTAGAGGGCGCAGGTGGCGACCTGGTGGCGAGCGTTGCGCATGACATAGTCTATCTGTGTGAGAGGATGCGCAAGGCTGAGGAAAAGCGCGACGAATTGCAGGACGATGTGTGGGACCTGACTTGCCAACTTGAAAACGAGGAACCATGACCCCCCTATTCGACGGCCTCGACCTCGCCCCCGACGCCGCGTTCCTGCTGTGGTTCGCCGTGGGCATGGTGGCCATCGGCCTCGCTATCGGCGCGTACATGGTGGGGAGGCGAGCGTGGCGGTGGGTGGGGAGGGCGAGGCGGAGGCGCCGTATCGGCCGGCGAGTGGATCGATTGGTGGAGTTCCTCAAGGATGCTGATATGGGGAGGGGATGATGCTAGCGTTCCGCCTCGTGGGCCTCGAAGGACCGATCGTCCCATACGTGCGCATGACCCAGCGTAGCAAGCACGCGGACCCGAGGGCGCGGCGGTATCTCGCATCACAGCAGGCGCT
>LAZR01000654.1_pt1 | contig 25134 bp, 24 predicted proteins | sample 329461 | NCBI WGS metagenome assembly LAZR01 (sample SAMN03002196, study PRJNA259156) | marine sediment metagenome | biome: sea floor; feature: Hydrothermal impacted sediments; material: marine sediment; isolation source: Loki non-amplified sample from Loki's castle hydrothermal vent sediment ...
ACGAAATCACCCTTCCTTTAAACTAATTTATCATTCAGAATATATTATCTTCAAACTTAGAACCAAACATACGAGCTAAACCGTTGTAGCACATTTACCAAAACCAACTAATATGAAAAGAATATGTATACTTTTTTTAATAGCATTAATTAGTTTTCAATTATACGGTCAAAAACCGAGAGCAAGAGATTTAGGAGTTCCGTTTGTTGGCAAAACTGGAGAATTTAATGCGATTACAGATGTTACAGGAGTTGAAGTAGGCTATAGTACTATGATCTCTGAAGAAGGAGAAAACATTATTGGAAAAGGACCTATAAGAACTGGAGTTACAGCAATATTCCCCAGAGGCAAGGCTAAAAAGTTTAATCCAGTTTACGCCAATTGGTACAGTCTTAACGGAAATGGAGAAATGACCGGCACAACTTGGGTTACCGAATCTGGATTTTTAGAAACACCAATTATGATAACTAATACCAATAGTGTCGGAGTTGTTCGAGACGCAGTATTGAAGTGGTATGTAGATACGGATTGGTATAGCGGAGAAGATTGGTGGTACACGTATCCAGTAGTTGCTGAAACTTATGATGGTTTCCTTAATGACATTTATGGTTTTCACGTCAAAGAAGAAAATGTATTGGAAGCTATAAAAAACTCAACGAGCGGAAAAATTGCTGAAGGTAACGTTGGTGGCGGAACTGGAATGATGTGTTTAGGCTTTAAAGGCGGAACAGGAACTTCTTCAAGAGTTTTTAAAATTAAAGATTCAATATATACAGTTGGGGCAATTGTGCAATCTAATTTTGGAGCCAAAAGAAATTTATCAATTGCAGGAGTTCCTGTCGGAATTGAGTTAATGGACACTTTAAACTACAAGTTTAATGCACCACCAAAATCAAGGAGACAAGAAGGGGATGGTTCAATTATAGTAATTATAGCAACAGACGTACCTCTTTTGCCTCATCAATTAAAAAGAATCGCTCAAAGAATTCCATTAGGAGTTGGAATTGTTGGCGGACGAGGAAGTAATGGCTCTGGAGATATTTTTTTAGCCTTCTCTACTGCAAATGAAAATGCATTTAATCGAGATGAGACTACATCTGTTGAATCAATGTCGAATGACCAACTAATGCCGGTTTTTGAAGCAACTGTTCAAGCAGTTGAGGAAGCGATTATTAATGCAATGGTGGCAGCTGAAACTATGGAAGGGATTAACGGAAATAAAGCCTATGCTTTACCACACGATTTAATTATTGAAACATTGAAAAAATATAATCGACTAAAAAAATAACGTGGCACGACACAGTATATGAAAAATTGTTGGTGTTGGGCTTAAACAGAGGTTGTTGCACGTTTGCTAGGTCTGAATTTTTAATCAAGTAAAAGGTCAGTGCATATTTATAAAGACGCCCGAACGTATCTTTTCGGTACAGGCAGGCAAAAAGCTTTAGCTTCGTACTCTGGCGGAAATGAAAAATTTTCTTGATTCTGCATAATGCTTAGACCAAACGTTGGTAACAAGCTTAAAAAGTGAAAATAAAAAAATGAAAGTAAAAATCCTTAAATCCAATATTCAGCTAGAAAACGACAGAGTTCTACTTGTCCCATTTGATAATGAAAGAAATGAAGAGCTCAAAGAAATAATCTTCGATAAAGAAATTTGGAAATTTATGGGAATGAACATAAATAACGAACAGGGCTTAAAAAACTACATAGCAAAAACGATTAAGGACAAAAATAACCGCCTGTGTTATCCCTTCTTAATTATCGACAAAGAAACTGATAAAGTAGCAGGTTGTACAAGATATGGAAATGTGAATACCGCAAATCAAAAATGCGAAATTGGCTGGACCTGGTATGGAACAGAATTTCAGGGTACAGGATTAAACAAAGCTTGTAAATACGAATTATTGAATTTTGGTTTTGAAAATATTGGATTTAGAAGAATACAGTTTAGCGTCGATAAAGCAAACTTAAGGTCTCAAAAAGCAGTTGAAAAATTAGGTGCGCAGAAAGAGGGTGTTTTCAGAAATAACTATATCGCTGCTAGTGGAGAAAGTAGAACCGATGTTTATTATAGTATTATAAAAGAGGAGTGGAGTTCACTCAAATCTGAACTTTTTTCTGAATTTATAGTCTATTAAAAGCTAAGTAGAACGTATAAGCCTGTTGTTTCTAAGAAAAAAATAACTTTACTCTGATTTAATTTTAATCTACAAAAGATAGCAGAATATTAATTCAGGAGACCTAAATGAAATCTAGACTTTAGTAACAAACTATAGTAATTCATTAAAGAATATAAAATGAAAGGTATTAAATCACTATCACTATTATTCTTAATCTCGCTAAGCATTTTTGCTTGTTCTGATGTTAATAGGAAAGATTCTAAGAAGGTTAATGATGATATGACAACAGAAGTAAACCTGAAGTCTAATGATGTATCTGTCAATTCAGATATTGATTATTCAAACGTACTTTTGACAGTTGAGCGTGGAGCATTTCATTTCGATAAATTTATACTGAAAGACACTGTAATTACCTTTTATCCATCCTCAGAAAGTTTCAGTGCAGAAGATGAAAACTACAATCAGATTTCTGAACAAATTATCCGTAAACAAGCAAGAAATGAATTTGTTAAAAAAATCATTGAAGATGGTTTTTTTAAATTGAAGGATTCGTACTCAAACAATACAAGTGACAATAGCTATTTAGCAGTTACTTTTAAGTTTAACAATCAATCAAAACAAGTAGTTTCCGATGATTTTGAAAGAGAATGTCCAGAACTTTTAAAGTTTATAGAACAAGAAATAATTCGTTTACATAATAAAAATTTAACCCGAGTTATATTGCCTGGTTGAAAACTGCGGTAAAATAATGGCTATAAATAATTGCTTATAATATATTACGGTACTACAAAGATTTTGATTAAAGTAAATGGAAAACAAGAATACATTTAAAACTAAAACTGGATTTTGCCATATTTTGCCAGACAGAATTGTTCTAACAAGAGATGGTGTAATTGGAAATATATCTAAAGTAGCAGTTGGGAATAATATCTACCGAGTATTATTAATTTACGGAGGTCTTTCTTTGTTTTTATTGTATTCAGCTTTTGATAGTTTTCAAAAAGGAACTACTGCAATTTCAATAGTATACGGAATAGTAGGGGTATTTCTAGTTTATGGAATAGTTACAAGTCTAAACAATTCTGCAACACCAATAATAGAAAGAAATAAAATTAAGGGAATCAAATTTAAGAAAGCAATATTTGGACTTATACGTTCAAGATTTATAGTCCTATTTGAAGATGAAAATTCTAAAATAAAGAAAAGACTAATAATGTTACCAGGGGTATTAAATGACGGAACAAATGAAACTGAAAAAGCGATAAAAATTATGACGGATGAGGGATTGCTTAAAAATGAGAAATAACGAATACCAATAATTTATAATGTAATCAATAGTTCAAAATAAATAGAATGAAAGTTAAGGGAGTAATAGTTGCTTTAATAGGGTTGTTAATTATGGGTTTTGGAGTTGGAATGATGCTCTACAGTTTAAATTCCGAAACCAGTTCATGGGGCTATGGTTATGCAATGTTAGCAGGCGGTTTTCTTATAGTTTTCTCGGGTCTATACTTGGTATATAAAGCAAAGGAAACTGGCGATATTGAATGAGTTTGATTTTAGGTGAGTTTGCTCAGGTTTGCTTCGCTATTTTGGAGTTCAGTATGACCTTACTCATTACGTTTTTTATACATTGATATTCCTGTTAAAACCGTTATCACTGTAACGATTCCAAATGTTATTTTAACCACTTTATCAGCAAATTCATTTAAAGCAGCTCCATAACCGACAATTATGAAAAAGCTACAAATACGATTTATAACATCCTTTCTGACACTTTGCTTTTCATTATATACTTGCAATGGACAAGAAATACCTAATGATATTTCAATCGGAATAGGGTTTTTAACAACAAATACATCATTCCCAATTCCTTTTTACAAAAACGAAAATGATAGTACTCCATTTGACATTTTAAAATTTAACGTTAGAGAAGATGGAACTACAGAGTTTGAGACCAAATTAAAACTGAAACCATATATGATTTCAGAGGGGGATTCATTTGAAGAAGGAGAACGAAATGTAAACCACGGATTGGTGCATTTTGCTCCCGAATTAAAGTTTAGAGTAATAGATTCTACTAAAACTTATTTTAAGGTTATTACTAACGAAAAGTATAACGAAGAATATTATATAAAGATTGAACCCCAGAAGGCTTACTACATAACATTAAGCGAGTTGTATGAAAATAATTGCACGAACTGTCCAAACTCAAAGTATAATCCTGATTGGAACGTTTTTGAGACATGGGAGAGGTATTTGAAAAGAGTCGAATACATATCTAAAAATGAATTGAAAATTTACGACATTCCAAATGGGAATATAATTTTTGAGGATAACTATAATGATTTTTTTCCTTTTAACATAGTTGAAGTAAAAGGGGACTGGATAAAACTAAAAAAGGGTTTTGGTAGGGAGTTTAACTTTGATGATTCAAAAAATTATGACGGTTGGACACAATGGAAAAATGGAAGTAAAATATTAATTGATATTGTAGAACAAACATATGAATAATCCCTTTCGTTAATACTGTAAAAAAGACAAGGCGCTTGAGCTGAACTTAAACTATAAGTTAGTAAAAATGACAGAATACACGTTTAATTCGTTAGTTGAAGAAATAGCAAAAAAACAAAAGTAAATTATCTAAAAATAGGCTTCAAAAAATATCCCAAATTAGTATAACTCAAGTAAAATTTATGCGATAACTTTTTGAGTTATAGAATTGAGTGAAACCGTACAAAAATTGCATGAAGACCTTTTGATTAATTGACTCTTATAGTTATAAATAATGTAAAATATAATTTAACCGTAGAAGAATAAATGCATTGTTTAACAACATATTAAATTAATTACCTAGTTCTAGACTACTTACGTAAGTCTTAACGGACTTACTTTTCGGTATTTATTTACTAAATTCCTTGTTTAATCATGCAACTAAACATACACTAACTGTTATTGATAATTACACAAATTATTTATAAAAATCCTTACCTAAAATTATGAAACCAAAAACTACTATTACTTTATTACTTTTTCTAGGTTTTTTTATTAATAGCTATTCGCAATTGACTGATGCGGAAAAGACTTTATCAGAAATTCGAAATGAAGGATTTAAAAATTCTGAAGCCATGAAAATGTTAAGCCAACTGACCGATATTTATGGTCAAAGGCTTACCGGGAGTAGAGAATACTTTAAAGCAGCAAATTGGGTTTCTGATGAAATGAAAAAAGTTGGGCTTCAAAATGTACGTTTCGAAAATTATTGTTCAGATTGTCGAGGTTGGAGTCTTAAATCTTTTAATGTAGAAATGACTGCTCCAAACTACATGCAGATTTCTGCCTACCCTTCAGTGATGTCAAAAAGCACAGACGGCATTGTTTCTGGTGAAATCATTAGTATAGAAAACTTTTCTGACATGACTACACTGAAAAAAGAATGGTCAGGAAAACTAAAGGGTAAAATAATCCTATTAGGAAAAGAACCCCAAAAGAAATCTCTACTAGACACCATAGAATTTCGGTATTCAGATAAAAAATTAAAACAGTTAGAGCAGCAAGTAATAGCTAAAGTAAAAACAATTCCACTACCTGAATTACTTGAGAAATGGGAAGTTGAAGATAGATCAAATGAATCTTATTTGAAATTCATGGAAGAGGAAGGTGCTTTGGCTATACTAGATGCACAATCTGCGTATTTAGGTATTTTACACCCTGAAGAAATGTATTATTATAGAGATAATCACATAAAACTTTTGCCTTATTTCACAATTAAGTCTGAGCATTTTGGTAGGCTATACCGAATGGCAAAATTAAGTACAACAGCAACCGTACGAATTAATTTAGAAACTGAATTTTATAGTGAACCCAAAAACAATGTAAACATCATTGGCGAAATTGAAGGTAATGATGCTAAATTAAAGTCGGAAAGCATTCTATTAGGTGCGCATTTCGATTCTTGGCATGCGGCAACAGGAGCTACCGATAATGGGGCAAATTGTATTGTTTTAATAGAAGCCTTACGCATTCTTAAGCAAGTAGGTTATGCACCCAAGAGAACCATAAAAATTGGTCTTTGGGGAGGAGAAGAGCAAGCATACTTAGGATCGGTTGCATATGCAAAAAAGCATTTTGGCGCATTAGATGAAAAACCGAACACCGCATCTAAGAAAGTATCTGCGTATTTAAATTTAGATAATGGCGCTGGATTAATAAATGGAATTTATTTGCAGAATAATGAATTAGCAAGACCCATTTTTGAAAAAATATTTGATCCAATTTCTAATATAAGTGAAGGAGCTTTACATATTGATAATACGATATCTACAGATCATGAAACTTTTGATTATTATAATATACCTTCCTTTCAATTTCTGCAAGATGATTTAGCATATCGCACGGTTACGCATCATACCAATCTTGACTTTTTAGAATATGTACATGAAGATGATACTATGAAAAATGCTGTGATTTTAGCTTGGACTATTTATACTTTAGATAATATGAAAGAAAAAATCCCAAGAAAAAATAAATAACTAGATAGTTACAATGTATAAATAAGAGCTCAGTTTTAAGCTTCACCAAAGGTCGAAGTAGGTTCAATATATCTCATTTTTCTTTTGGAAAATTCTTGCCCGTAAGCTTACAATTGATCTTATACTTAATAGATGTAATCAATAGTTCAAAATAAATAGAATGAAAGTTTAGGGAGTAATAGTTGCTTTAATAGGGTTGTTAATTATGGGTTTTGGAGTTGGAATGATGCTCTACAGTTTAAATTCCGAAACCAGTTCATGGGGCTATGGTTATGCAATGTTAGCAGGCGGTTTTCTTATAGTTTTCTCGGGTCTATACTTGGTATATAAAGCAAAGGAAACTGGCGATATTGAATGAGTTTGACTTTAGGGGAGTTTACTCAGGTATGCTTCGCTATTTTGGAGTTCAGTATGACCTTGCTCATTACGTTTTTTATACATTGATATTCCTATTAAAACCGTTAACACTGTAACGATTCCAAATGTTATTTTAACCACTTTATCAGTAAATTCATTTAAAGCAGCTCCATAACCGACACCAAACCCTGTGGGATCTCGTGTTGAAGCTGATGGAGGTTTTGGGCTTTCAGGAGTGAATATTATAAAAAAGAGCAATACAGTTAGGGCTAAAGGAAATAAAAAACCTTTTTTCTCAATTTGTGTTTTTTGTTTGTAAAGTCAACTTACTATTAATATCTAAAATACTCTTTTAATGTTTGAAATAGGATATACCGTTGTTGAGTATTCTTATTTTACTGTCTGGTGGTTAATGTAAAAAAGGGAGAAACGAAAGGTCCTTGTATATCTGCCTGTAGGTTTGTTGAATTACTATATATCAAAAAAAAATAGGGTAGCGACGCAATAAAATAATAATTGAATGTTCATCTTAAACGAAGTTGTTGCTTATTTTAAATTGTAGTTTTAGAGAGGAATATTATTATTCAGAAATCAACAACCAGCGGTACTGTAGAATTTAATTAAATAATTACCCATTGAAACAATCAATAGCACGCATAGCTGTAGTAGTCGATGACTATGATAAAGCTATAGAGTTTTATACTAAAAAATTAGACTTTTTACTTGTTGAAGATACCGATTTAGGAGATGGTAAAAGATGGGTAATCGTTGCGCCACAAGGGGCTAATGAATGTTCTCTGGTTTTAGCGAAAGCAGAAGGAGAGGAACAAGAGTCACGAGTTGGAAACCAAACTGGCGGTAGGGTATTTCTATTTTTATACACTGACGATTTTTGGAGAGACTATTACAAGATGGTTGAAAGAAGGGTGAAATTTCTTAGAGAACCAGAAAAGATGCCTTATGGTATGGTTGCTGTTTTTAAAGATTTATATGGTAATATGTGGGATCTATTAGAACCTGTCGCTCAGGAATAGCCTTTTAATTTTACAGACCATTTAGAATAATCAATTATCTTAAAAACATATTCAATTTCAAAAGCACTAAACCTTTAACGGGCTTTAATGTTTCGAAGAATGTTTTTAGTTTAAAAAAACTTCTTTGTGGTATTGGTATATCTGAAATTAGGGATAGTGAAATAGAAATTACCGATTATCCTTTTGAGCCTTCCATAGCCTTCCCAGCTACAATTATCTCGGCAAGTGATATTGATGCGATGTCTATAGAATTTGGGGTTTGTAAAATCTATGCCAAAAATGATATCGTCTTTATTACGTCAGAAAAAAAAGAGGCATTAAAGCAATTTACAGAGGTTAATGATATTAAATTAATACCACATAGCTGGAACTGGGATTGGCTGTTAGAACCCTATCTAGATACTGAATTCACTAAAGAAAATGAAGACCGTTGCTTAGCGCAACTAATCAAGAATGGCTTTGCAAAAGAAGAAGTAGATGCCATACGTAAAGAGGTTGAAAAGCAGATGTACGCTTACAATTTTGATACGATGTTGTGGGATTGGTGCAGCTTAAGTCTGTCCGACGTTCTTTCGGCTATGAGGGCAAAGTATACTAAAGAAGATTTTAGAGGATTTTATAAGCGAGCCCTTGAAATTGAAAAACGGACAAAAAAATAACAAGAGAGCTTATAGATTTAACGAGCGTTCTTAAAAGGTAATGATCAATACTTTATATAATTAATCTTTATCTTTAAAGAAGACTAATTAGAGACCATGCAAGTTCCAGAAATACCAAACTTAATTCACTATGCTATTCCTTTTTTTGCGGCAACCGTTATCCTGGAAGTGATTCTGACAGTGAAAATTAAGCTCGAAGATTATGAGTTTAAAGATGCGGGCACATCTATACTTATGGGCTTAGGTAATGTGGCCATAGGTTTGATTACCAAAGGCATAGCATTAGGTTTGTTTTACTTACTATATAACTTTTACCATATCTTTGAAATACCTTTTGCTTGGTGGTCTTGGTTAATCTTACTTTTTGCAGAAGATTTTTGCTATTATTGGTTTCATAGAATTAGTCATGAAAGTCGATTTTTTTGGGCTAGCCATGTAGTGCATCATTCCTCAAAACATTATAATTTAAGTACTGCTTTAAGGCAAACATGGTCTGGTGGATTTTATACTTTTATTTTTTGGATTCCATTGATTATCATTGGCTTTCACCCAGTAATGGTTTTGGTTCAGATGTCGGTTAGTTTAATTTATCAATATTGGATACATACCGAAATGATCAAGAAAATGCCCAAGTGGTTTGAGGTTGTTTTTAATACACCAAGTCATCATAGGGTACACCATGCAACAAATCCCCAGTACTTAGATAGAAACCATGCGGGGATTTTTATCATTTGGGATAGGTTATTTGGCACCTTTGAACCCGAAGTAGAAAAACCTGTTTATGGATTGGTAGCCAATATAGATACCTATAACCCGCTAAAAATTGCCTTTGCAGAATGGATTAAGATGCTAAGTGATTTCTTTACATCAAAAACATCTATCAAAAATAGATTTAGGTACTTAATAAAACCACCAGGTTGGCGTCACGATGGTAGTAGTGTATTGTCTTCAGACCTACGCCGCGAATGGGAAGAGAATAACAATTCGGATTATAGTTAAGCTGTTGTATTTGTGTTCTTGGATATAATGAAAACACCAATATTGAAAAGTCTAGCATTTAGGTTTAATTAATTTTAATTATCAAATTGTATTTGACTTTTAAAAATCAATAATCATGAAGACAAAAACTACTATTGCTATTTGTGGAGCGGGAATTGCAGGGGTGGCGACCGCATATTATTTATTAAAAGAAAAGAAGGATTATAATGTGGTATTGATTGATAAAAATCAACCATTATCATTTACAACAAGCAAATCTGGAGAAAATTTTAGGGACTACTGGCCAGAAAAAAATATGCGTCAATTTGTTAGTGACAGTATTGCATTAATGAAAGAATTAAGGTCAGAATATGGTAATGATTCTTTTGAAATAAAAAACTCTGGTTACAACTTCATTACCCATAGTATAGATAATCCCATTTTTGGTTCTGGTAATAAAGAAACATCAACTGATTATTTAGAGGAGATTACCGATCAAGAAATTATTCAGGACAGCTTTCCTTATTTAGATAAAAAAATAGAGAAAATAGTAAAAATAAAAAATGCAGGTAAAATAGATGTGTATGATTTAGGAACCTTGTTATTGCGAGAGGCAAAGAAAATGGGTCTAGTCTTAGAGGAAGGAGAGATTGTAAAGATAGAGAAGAGGGAGGCTAAATTTAAAGTGTTATTAAATTCAAAGAAGTCAATCGATGCCGATAAAGTAGTTATTGCCACGGGTCCTTTTTTAAATACAATAGCCAATATGTTTGGTTTTCAGTTTCCAATTTCAAATACATTACAGCGAAAGTTTATAATACCGGATCCTAATAAGGTAATCCCTAAAAATATGCCTTTTACCATTTATGCAGATACACAGTATTTAGATTGGTCTGCAGAAGAAGTAGAATTTTTTAAGTCTGATGAAAAGTATTCATGGTTATTAGATAAGTTTCCTGGAGGACTTCATATAAAACCAGAAAAGGAAGGTATCAAATTAGGATGGGCATTTCAAACCGAAAAAAGTGACCCAGTTTGGGAAACTCCTAGTTTTGAATTTTTCCCTCAAGTAGTTTTAAAAGGAGCAAGCCGTTTTATTCCAGAACTTTCTAGCTATGAGGATAATATACCTACACCATTGATAGAGTATGCAGGGTATTACACAAGAACAATGGAAAATTGGCCGTTAATAGGACAAACAGAAGTAGATAATGTATATGTAGTAGGTGCACTTGCTGGTTATGGTACTATGAGTGCCTGTGCAGCAGGTAAGTTATGTACCAATCATATTTTTGATAAGGATACGTTGCCAGAGTATGCAGCTTATTTTCATCCGTCTAGATATCAAAATAAAGAAATAATTAAAGTAATGAATGAGTTGGATAATGATGGACAATTGTAGTGCAACCAGAGTAGTATATTTGAAATCGTATTAATGTTTAATTCTTGTTTATAAGGCACTTCATTTTATTAGATGGAAAATTGCGTAACATTTTAAGCATTCACTCGTCAAACAACCATACAACCAACCCATAGATTGAAATGAGCAATAAACTAGTAGCATATATCGGAATTTTAGGAGTAGGTTTATTTGCTATCGCAGCCATTGTTGGTCCGTTATTAATTGAGGATTATAGTGTCGTTACTCAATACATTAGTGAATCATTTGCATCAAATACCCAGTACGGCACTTATTTACAGTATTTAGGTTATGTACCTAGCGGAGTTTTAATGACAATTTTTTGTTTCAGTGCACCAAAGTATTTGCCAAGTTCTAGATTGATAAAAGCAGGATTTTTTGGACTCGCTATTTTCTATGGTCTAGGAACCGTGGTAGTGGGTTTATTTCCTTGTGATGCTGGATGCCCAACCAATATTATGATGTCTAGCGAATCGCAATTGATTCATAATGCGGTAGCTTCTTTAACATATATATTTCTTCCGCTTTGTATTATAGCTATCGGACTAGGGTTTCGGAAATTCGAAAGCCACCACCGTTTATCTCAAATTACCTTAACTACGGCTATTGTTAGCGTCATTTTTATTTTTGTACTATTCTCTAATCCAGATTCTGGTTATCGAGGTCTACTACAGCGCGTTATAGAAATTTCATTTATCACCTTTATGATTTCAAGTGCATTAGAAATTAAGAATAGCACTAAAAGGGTTTTAGGTAGCTAGCTTAAGCAAACTACCAGCAACTACTCTTTATAAACAATACCGTCTTTCATTACAAATGAGACATTCTTCATAGTAGTGATGTCCTTAACCGGATTGCCTTTTACGGCAATAATATCTGCCAGGAAGCCCTTTTGTAACTGACCAAGTTGATTTAAATGAAACATAGTAGCGTTACCAGAAGTAGCAGATTTTAATACGTCTATTGGTTTCATACCATAGTCTACCATCAATTCCATTTCACGATAATTTTCACCATGGGTAAAAACACCTACATCGCCACCAAAAACAATTTGTACACCAGATTCTAAAGCTGTTTTAAAAGATTTACGTTTCTGTTGAATGCGTTCAGGTTCTGGCTCGGTAGCTTTGTTCCATCCGCGGTATTGAGTAATGGCATCGCCAGCAGCAAGAGTAGGGCATAGGCCTATGCCTTTTTCCTTCATCATCTTAAATATTTCTAGCGTACCGCCATCACCATGCTCAATAGTTTCGACACCACCCATTATAGCTCTTCTCATTCCTTCGGTTGTACCGGCATGTGCAACTACATATTTACCTGCACTTTTTGCGGTAGCGACCATGGCATCAATTTCTTCTTGAAGAAAAGTAGGTTGTGAATCCGCACCAGGTGTCCAACGGTAATCGGCATAAATCTTAATAAGGTCTGCACCATTTCCCATTTGTCTACGAACGGTTTCAATACATTGGTCAACTCCGCTAGCAGGCTCAGCACCTAAGGGCACTGTAACGCCATCATGAAAGCCTTTAGGTCCGTATGCACCTGTGGCTACAATTGCAGGTCCGGCAACTAATAATCGTGGTCCGTCTATTATTCCATTATCAATAGTTTTCTTTAAGTAAACATCTGTATAACCAGCACCTTCAGCCCCTAAATCTCGCATAGTAGTTACTCCTGCCAAAAGTGAGTTTTTTACATGAACCGTACCTCTTACAGCACGCTCTACTGGTGATTCTTTTAGAACTTGATCATTCCAATCTGTTTCGTTGTAGGGGTGTAAAAGCACGTGCGAGTGACCTTCAATAATTCCTGGCATTAAGGTAGTACCCGGTAAATCAACTTCTATAGTGTTACTAGGTAATTTTGCACCGTTTGCTTTACCAGCATATATTACCTGATTTCCTTCTACCAATACTACCCAATTGTCGTGTATTTCGTTACCATCGAAAACACGGTCTGGTTTTAAGAGTGTTTGACTAAAACATAGAGAAGTGGCGAATAGAAAAATGAATACTATTGATTTCATAGTGGTAGTTGGTTTAGTTGACAATGGCAGAATTTAAAAGTTGATTTAAATCAGTTTTGTTATGTTGATTTCCGTTTGAAAAGACCATAAAAATGTCTTGGGTATTCGTAATATCCTCCAATGGATTATTGTTTAGTAAAACGATATCGGCATTCTTTCCTTCAGAAATAGTTCCATAATCGGCGTCTTGTTTTAAAAATTTTGATCCGTTATAGGCAGAAGTTCTAAGCGCGTTCAGTGGCGAAATCCCTGTATTCACCATGGCTTCCAATTCTTTGTGTAGTGAAATTCCAGGATAAGTGTAGCTGTTGTAAGCACCACTATCTGAGCCTGCTAAAAGTGAAATTCCGTTTTCATTTAATTTATAGGCTAGTTCACTAAAAAAATGGTCTAAAGCTTTACGGTCGGCAACTTGCTTGTCCGTTGCATTCTTTGCACGGTCAATTCTGCCCTGGTAGGTTTGTTGAATTCCGGTGGACATATATTTTAGGTAATCGTCTTTAGAATGATCTACTTCATCTAAATAGCTTAAAACCCTGCCAATATGAAGTGTAGGTACCACAAAGACATTATGCTCTTTTAAATTGGTAAATGTAGCCAGAGCCGTGGAATCTGAATAAGATGATTGGAGTAGGGGCATAGCATCCCAAAATCCGATTTCCTTTTTTATTAATTGTTGGGTAATCTCTTTTTCGTTCGTAGAACACCCTTTCATAATGTAATACAAATGTTCTACGGCATCAATACCAGCATCAACCGTTTCATCAAGTTCAACGGTAAAAGGCATATGACCAGAGGTTATCAAATTTCTTTTTTCTGCCTCTTCAATTGTTTTTATATAATTGGCTCCAGAAATACGGCTATCATAAATTTTTACAAAATCTGATGGTATGGCTTGTAAAGAATCTAATGCATTAGTAATATCTTCTTCGTTATCAACACCTAAAGAGCCTGCCCAAGTACCATTAGGACCATCAATTTTTGGTCCTGATGTAAAAATTTTAGGACCTACTAATTCATTGTTGGCAATTACTTTTCGCCAATCTAAAACGGAAGAGGTAAGGTCTCCGCCTGCATCACGCACCGTCGTAATACCATTTGCAATAAAGAGTTTTAGAAAGTTTTTGTTCGCAGCAATTAAAGAATCTCCACCTCTAAAGTGGACATGATTATCCCAAAAACCAGGTAATGCATATTTACCCGAACCATTTATAGTTTGAGTTGCTTTTGAGTTTGAATTTTCAACTACATGTTCTAAACGAGCTATAAGTCCATCTTTTAAGTAAATATTCGATACATCAATTTGTCCTGTTTCTAAATCTATGATGTTTATGTTTTCTATAGCGACATCATAAGTTATATGAGTTGCTGAATTACAGGATAGAATGGTCGTAAAGCAAAATATGATTAGGCTAAGTTGTTTTATATTAATTAGAATGGACATATTGTTATTAGTTCGTTTAGAAAGGTAAAAATAATTAGGTATTCAATAATTGTCTTATTAAGATAAATACAAAAATTAGTAGGCTATAAGCTATAAAAAAAGGAATTATAAATGTTTTTAAATCGAGTACTAAAAATAAACCAATGAGCAGCAATTGAAAGCCAAGGCCAAATGTAGAGACTGCGGTCATTAACCAATTGGGTTGAAATTTTCCTTTTATGGCATTCTTATCTAGACCATAAATGATACGGTCATATGGACCATAGCAAAATGAATAGCCGCGGTATAATATGTTGACGGTTTGTTGATTTTCACCATTAAGTGCTACAGGAGTTTTATTTTCAAATACTCTACTTGTGGTATCGCCATTATGTCTATTTCTTAAAATTACGTAGTAATAATTATAGAGCGTGCCTTGTAATTCAAGTCCGGCGAAAGCTAGTAATGCTAAGAAAATATCACTTTTCGTGATATACCAAATAGAAAGTATGAAAAGAAGATTGAGTATGAAATCTGATATAGAATCAAAGTAACGTCCTATATGTGAAGGCGTATTCTTTATTCGAGCCAGTTCACCATCTGCGGCATCGAGAACCGATTTTAAAACAAGAAAAAATAAAGCAGCCCAATAAAAGCCGTTTAAGATAAAAGCAATTGCCAGTAATCCGCAGATCGTAAAGGCAAGTGTAACGTGTATTGGTGTAAAAAGTGTTGTTTTTAAACGGTTGGCAATAATTATAGCAAAGGGCCTACCGTAATCAGATAAGTCCAGGAACTGATGTTCCTTAGGTAATTTAGACATTTTAAAAGACATCTTCGGGAAAACCAATAACGGAAACACGTTGGCTTGGTACACCACAAAAGCGAATGTAAAAATAAGGTTTAAATAACAATTAGGTAAAAAGAGGTAACGTAGGAATTAAACAAATTTATTTCTTGATAGCTTGCCAACCACCACCATCTCTATATTTTTGATTGTTAAGGCAGTTTTCAATAATTTCGGTTATTCTTTTGTTTCTGGTCGCTTCTCTTTTAGCCTGATTTAGAAAATATAGATAGCTCTTTCTTTGGCTATGCGTAAAATTTGAAAAGTTCTTAAAAGCCTTTGTGTGTTTATCGAATTCCAACTTTAAATCTGGCGGAACAATACCGTTTTCTACCTCATCCAAAGAAGTCCATGAGCCATTTTCATTGGCGATTTTAATTGATGCTAATCCTGTAGCATGCATAAGGCCTTCGGTCTTCAATTCTTTTATATGATTTTTATTAACCTTACTCCATACACTTTTGGGTTTTCGTGGACAAAAATATTGGCGTCTCTTGCCATCTCCTAAACTTTTAACGGTACTGTCAATCCATCCATAACAAAGGGCAACACGCACAGCTTCTTCCCATCGCATACTATCATTTTCGTGGGCTACGGTGTAAAAAATAAGATAGACACCGGTATAGTTAGAATGATTATTATGTAACCATTCTTTAAATTCAATATCATTTTTGAAATATAACTCGGGAATTTCTAACATAATTCTTTAAAATCGCTATTAATTTATCATAAAAATACAATCTTTAGGGCACAAAGTATTGGTAAATACAGATGCACGCCCTATTTTTATCAATTCTTAAATCAACTAAACAACAACAAATAACGTATGAAAAAAATCTTCAATGCGCTGCTTTTGGGCTTTGCGCTTATTATTGTCTCATGTGGTGGCAATAAAAGAGAAGGAGAAGCTAAAGTATTAGTTTTTTCTAAAACCATGGCTTTCAAGCATGCATCTATACCAGCAGGTATTACAGCAATACAAAAGTTAGGTAGCGAAAACGGTTTTGCCGTAGATACGACAAAGAATGCAGAGATGTTTACAGATGAAAATCTTAAAAAATATTCAACTGTAATATTTCTAAGTACTACTGGTAATATTTTAGACCAATACCAAGAAGCTGCTTTTGAGCGCTACATTCAAGCTGGTGGTGGTTATGTAGGTATACATGCTGCAGCAGATACTGAATATGACTGGGGTTGGTACAATGACCTTGCGGGAGCTCAGTTTTTAAGCCACCCAAGAGGTACACCAACGGCAGATTTCATTATTAAGGATAAAACCTTTAAAGCAACTGAATTCTTTACAGATTCTGTTTGGAACAGAACAGATGAATTGTACAATTACAAAAACATAAACCCAGATGTAAATGTATTGATGACTTTAGATGAGAAATCATATGAAGGTGGTGAGAACGGAGATTTTCACCCAATAGCTTGGTATCATGATTTTGATGGCGGACGTGCATTTTATACTGGAGGCGGACATACCGATGAGAGTTTTTCTGAAGATTTATTTTTAAAGCACCTTTTAGGAGGAATTGAATATGCTATTGGTGAAAACTTAAACTTAGATTATTCTAAAGTAGCAGCGCAAATTCCACCAGATGCTGATCGTTTTGCAAAAGTTACTTTAAGTGAAGGGCAGTTTTTTGAACCTACAGAAATGGCGGTACTTCCAAACGGAGATGTTTTAGTAGCTCAACGTAGGGGAGAAGTAATGTTATATAACGACGAGACAAAAGAACTTAGAGAAGTTCTAAAACTTGATGTTTATGCTAAAACCCTTAATACACCAGGTGTAAATGCAGAGGAAGGATTAATGGGATTACAAAAAGATCCAGATTTTGCAAATAATCATTGGATATACTTATACTATGCACCAACAGGAGATAAGTGGGTAAACCGTTTATCTAGGTTTAAATTTATAGATGGCAAATTTGATGTAGCATCTGAACAAGTTATTTTAGATGTAGACAGCCAACGCGAAATTTGTTGTCATACAGGTGGTTCAATTGCTTTCGGACCAGATAATTTACTTTACTTATCTACAGGAGATAACTCAACTCCGTTCAACGAGAAAGGTGTAAAGTATGTAAATAATGGTTTTGCACCATTGAACGATACTCCAGGTCATGAGCAATATGATGCTAGACGTTCTTCTGGTAATACCAATGACCTTCGTGGTAAGATTCTAAGAATTAAAGTGAAGGAAGATGGAACGTACGATATTCCTGAAGGAAACTTATTTGCAGTAGGTACAGACAAAACTAGACCTGAAATTTATACCATGGGTCATAGAAATCCGTATAGAATATCTGTTGATATGAAAAGAGGTTATGTGTATTGGGGAGATGTAGGTCCAGATGCAAGAGCAGATAGTTTAAGTACTAGAGGTCCAAAAGGATATGATGAAATGAACCAAGCAAAAAAGGCAGGTAACTTTGGTTGGCCTTTGTTTATTGGTGACAATTTTGCTTATAAAGAGTATAATTATGAAACTGGAGAAAGCGGACCAGCTTTTGATCCGGCAAAACCAATAAATACATCTAGAAATAATACAGGGTTAAAACAACTACCACCGGCTATGCCAGCGTACGTTTATTACCCGTATGATGAGTCACAATCTTTTCCACAAACAACGACAGGTGGTAGAAATGCTATGGCAGGACCTACTTACTATTCAGATATGTATCAAGGTGAGGAAAAACTGCCTAGCTATTATGATGGGAAGGTTATTATATATGACTGGATGCGTGGATGGATGTTCGCTGTACATTTAGATAAGAATGGAGATTTCAGTAAAATGGAACCATTTGCACCTAATGTTAAGGTCAATAACTTAATTGATATGGAAGTTGGACCTAACGGAAAAATCTATCTATTGGAATACGGTAGTGGTTGGTTCTCGCAAAATGCAAACTCCGCTTTAGGGTATATTGAATTTAACGGTGGTAATAGACCTCCATTAATTAATTCCATAAGTGTAGATAAAACAGCGGGCAAAACACCATTAGCTGTAAATGCACAAATTGAAGCAAATGACCGTGAAGACGATGCTATTAAATACATGTGGGATTTTGGTAACGGAGATACAAAAGAAACTACAGAACCTAATGTTAGTTATAGTTATGCCGATGCTGGGGTTTATAAATTAAAAGTTATCGTTTCTGATGATAAAGGTGCAGAAGCAATTAGCGAAAGTACAAGTATCGTAGCAGGTAATTCAAGACCAGAAGTTGCTATATCTCTAGGGGGAAGCACACCGGCGTTTTATTTACCAGGTCAGAAAATACCATACGATGTTTCGGTTACTGATCCAGACGGAACGGAAATAGATCCAAGCAATATTTTTGTAAGTGTCGATTATTTAGAAGGAATGGATAAGGTTGCCATGAATATGGGCCACCAACAAGTTTCTGCAGCTGTAACAGGTAAAGCACTTACACAAGCCATGGATTGTAAAACATGCCATAAAGAGGCAGAAGCTTCTATTGGACCAAACTACAAAGATGTGGCAGCTAAATATAAAGAGCGCCGTGATGCTTTAAAGTATTTACAAGGTAAGATTAAAACTGGTGGTAATGGAGTTTGGGGAGAAGTGACTATGCCAGCTCATCCTAATATAACTTCAGATGAATCTAGACAGATTGCTTTATACATTCTTTCTTTGAATGGAGATGATAAGAAGGTAAAATCATTACCGGCAAAAGGTACTATAAGAGCTGAATCCTCTGCGCCAGGTAACATGTTGGTAATTACAGCGAGTTATACAGATGCAGGTGCAGAAGGTACTATTCCTTTAACTGGTTCTAAATCTATTGCAATACCTAGTAGTACTGTAAAGTTCAATGATCAAGTTAAAGTGGACGGAATGCAAGCAATGCAATTTGGAGGAATGGATATATTATTGATTAGTAAGTCTACTGGTTGGTTCATGTTAGAGAACATGTCATTGAAAGGTGTAAAGTCCATCTCGTTAACCGCAGGATGGCAAGCGTCACCAACTATGTATTTTGATTTTCAAGTTCACGAGAACACAGCAGATGGTGCTGTAATAGGCGAAGGTAGGTTAACGGCTCAACCAGAAGGTACAAAAGCTACTATGTTTACTTTACCGATTACTGGAACAGTTTCTAGTGACGGACCTTATTACATATCTTTTAAAGGAGAAGAAGGCAAAGAGCTTTCTACAGTTGCATTAACAAGTGCTATTTTTAAATAATAGCCTACTATTATATTGAATTGAAAAGCCCGCTATTTAGCGGGCTTTCTATTTGTATATAATTGAGGAAGAATATTAACTCATTTTTTTACTGATGAGTTTGCCAATTTGCATAAGTAAATTTATTTCATCTTCTGTGAAATCATAAGGTACGGGCTTTGCTATACCAATAGTTCCAAATAACCTATCATTTAATAACAAAGGAGCGGCTAAAGAACCTTCTACTTTAGTGTCTTTTGCAGACGGTCTCGCAATGCCAGAATCATCAGTTTGTAAGTTGCACATTTCAACTGGTTTTTTACGTTCAGCAGCAATTCCGGCCATGCCTTTACCAATAGGAATAGTAGATAACTTCGGAATCAAAAAATCTGGAATTCCTATTTGTGATTGTAGTTTTAATAAAGAATTGTCATCTAAAAAATGTAAAGTACCCGTAGAACATGAAAAATGCGCTAACGTAATTTTTAGAATGCTGTTCCAGTTAGGGGAATCTTTGGTTAATTCAGTATTAATTGTCGCTAATATTTCTTTAGAATCGCTCATTTAAATCATTATATAACATACCGAAAATAAAGCTTTTGGTATTAAATTCATCTAATGATAAAGGTACGTTTTATCTTTTTTTGATAATAATTATAGCTAGAGGACTTTCTTATATGTTGGTGGTTTACGGTAAGCATAATATCCTAATACAGTCTGAATAGCTTTTTCAATGGCGACTCTAATAGGAAATAATTCTTCTCCTAAATTTTCATCAATAGAGCGCAATTGCATGTAGTAGTTACTAATTAGCGGGTAGTTGCTTTTAGAGGCGATATGGGCTTCTGCATTTGCTACAGCTTCAGGTTTATTCTCTTTAATTGGCTTACATGTAACCAATTTTGGCTTGTTGTTTTTATGCAGCATAGCAGAGAAGCCAAATAGCCTACAGATAAGTCCGCGATGCGCATAATCAGAGCAGAAGCCTATAGAACCCGGAGCAATAACCTTGTTTAGAACAGGGCAAAGTTTATCAGAAGTATTGTTTTGCAAAAGTTCCAGCCATTCTTCAGCTTCACCATTTTTTAAAAGATGATAAGCTAAAGGTAAAAACTCTAATGCAGTAGCATTGATGTCCGGTTTTAGACAGCAGTTTCCACAATTGGCTACACAGCCAAGTCCTGTAGATTTTTGAAAGGAGCCCAACTCCTTGTCCAATTGGTTGAAAATACGGTCTACCGCTTGTACTTTTAAGTATATCGACACTATAGGGTTTAAAGTTGTGCGAAGGTAGACTATGTTTGAATGCGGTAAACAAATTAAAAAATTATATAACTAAACGTATAAGAGAATCAAATTAGTTGAGATAATATATTGATATTTAGTTAGTTGTATTCTAGTGTTAAGTTCTAGAATTTTGAAATCTTAAGATGAAGCGGTTCTTGATCTGTTTTAAGATTTATATTAAACCCGATCACTCCAAGAATCTGTTCTTCTTCTGTTAGTACTTGAACTTCCCATTCTCCTGGAGTAACATTAGTTTTATAAGTGTAACCTCTAAAGCCGCCATCTCTACCACCGGTAATATCATAACCTATATCTTCTACAGTTTCCCATTCTTTATTATTGTCATTATACCTTCTCCATCTATGAAAAATCGATTTTTTTAAATCGGTTGGAGCAAATATTGAAGAAAATATGTAGACGCGTTGGTCTGGAGAATAGCTGTAGTCTAAATTATGTTTACGCCAAAAAACAAAAGATTCCTCAGACTCATAGGTTACTTCGTAATTACCATTGTTTAAAACGATTTCATGGGCTACTATTCCTTTGTCTAAAGCTAAAGGAACGGGCGGTATTAATTTTAAGAAATAAAACAAGTTGATAATGCCATATATAGCTAAAATTATGGTAATCATTTTACCCAGCTTAATCTCTTTTCTAGTGCTAGGACTTTTACCATAGATAAAGATGAGTAGAATTAAAGTACTCGCTAAACTAACCGCTCCAGAGATTAAAAATACGGTGGTATTCAGTTCTTTTAGAAACACAGGAATCATAAAAGTAAAGAAGGTGAAACTAATAAAATAGTACACACCAAATTGTAGGTATTTATTAGAAATCCTCTTTTTAAGAAATTCATTAGCTATTAACAAAAGCAACAGAATTATAAAAAAAGATGCAGATTTTGATAGCGATACGCTCCTAGAAAAATAGATAACATATGCGCTTGATAATCCTCCAAAAAAGAACTGGATAGCAAGTGGTAGGTATTCTTCATACCGTTCTAAAAAGGTGTTTTTCCATTTACCATCGTCTACTAAATTGTAGAGGTATAGGGTAATGGATAATGAGGTCATGTGAAGACATAAAACCGTTAGGTCATAGGTACGATCAATACGACCTAAAGTAAGGGTGTCAAATATAAACCCACCTATAAAAAATAGAATTGGAGCGTATTTGGAATGCCTTCGAACGAAATTTCTGAAAGCACTATTTCTATATCTAACAAGTACTTTTTTCATGTTGGTTTGACAGTAATGGCGATAAAAATACTATAATTAAAAAAGGAAAATTGATCCTATTTAATATATGATGAACGCTATAGATCACTCAGTTGTAAAAGACAATTTTAGTGCTTAGTTTCAACATAGAAATTTGGGTCGACTTGTAACGTTTTTAAATTTCCTCGTAACTTTTGGGTCTGCCAATCTGTAGTGGGTTCTAGCCATACTGGTTTGTCATCAATAAGTACTTTAATGGGAATAGTGAAATCATCAACCGTATTTGTAAAACGGTACATTACTTTTTTACCTTTCACTTTATATTCGAAAACAGGAATATTTACAGTTCGTAAGTACTGATCGAAGAAAGGTTTTAAATCTCTCTTTAATCCTATGCTAATAACATTTTCAATTTCATTAGTAGTAACTGTTTTATGATAGAATTCTGAATTAAGTCCGCGTAGAATAGTTCTCCATTTTCTATCATCATTTACTATTTGGCGTAATGTATGAAGAATATTAGAACCTTTGTAATACATATCGGCACTACCTTCATGATTTACATTATAGATACCAATAATTGGTTTGTCATTTCTAATGTTATTACGAATACCTTGTACATAGGCGTTTGCAGCTTCGGTACCGTAGTGATAGTCTAAGAATAAGCTTTCAGAATAACAGGTGAATCCCTCATGGATCCACATATCTGCCGCATCTTTATAAGTGATATTATTAGCGAACCATTCATGTCCCGCTTCATGGATAATAATGAAATCGAATTTTAACCCCCAACCGGTACCTGATAAATCTTTACCTAAATACCCTTTTAAATATTTGTTGCCATAGGTAACCGAACTTTGGTGCTCCATACCTAGATATGGTACTTCTACCAATTTAAATGAATCTTCATAAAAAGGGTAGGGACCAAACCAATGTTCAAAAGCTGCCATCATTTTAGGAGCATCCTTAAAATGTTCTTTTGCTTTATCTAAGTTGTCTTTTAAAACATAGTAATCCATGTCAAGAGGTCCTTTTTCTCCCTGATATATTTCATCAAAATGTGCATAGTCACCAATATTTACATTGACACCATAATTGTTGATGGGGTTAGATACAAACCAATTGTAAGTATTCGTTTCTTTATCAAGGCTTCTAAGTCGCCCATTCGATACGTTCATGAGTCCTTTTGGAGCTTTTACACTAATCAACATACTATCGACCTCGTCGTACATATGGTCTTTATTGGGCCACCAAACACTAGCTCCTAATCCTTGGCAAGATGTAGCGACAAAATCTTTACCATTTCCATCTTTTTTCCATGAGAATCCTCCGTCCCAAGGAGCTCTGATAGCTTCTTTTGGATGCCCGGAATAAGTGACAATAATTTCATTGAACTCACCCCTTATTTGAGGTTTCGTCAATTGAACAAAATGTGCGTTTATATTATGTATTACCATAAGTTCTTCACCGTCTTGCGTAACCTTTTCAATAGTTAAAGGCGCTTGTAAATCAACTTGTAATACTTGATGTGGTTCCAATACTTTATAACGAATCGTATTGGTTCCGCCTATAAACTTATCGGTAGGGTTTACATCAATATCTAAATGATAATAATTTAAATCCCACCATACACGTTCCGGAGTAATACTACCTCTAAGCGTGTCTTGTTCAGTAAAGGTCTGTGCGTAACTAAAAAATATACAATTAAGATATAGGATAATATTAATAAACTTTCTCATTGTTTGATTTGTTAAAAAGGTAAGGGACTATCTATCTCACCAACCTCATCCTTCCCATTAATTTCAAAAATCATTTTATTAATAGTTTCATCTGTTTTTAAGTAAGAATTTTGAACAGTTTCGTGAAAATCTAAAAGCAGTTCATAGTCACCAGAAATATCACTCTGTTCTACAGTATTTCTAATTACTTCATTTCCTTCTTTATTATAAATACCAAAACTAACATACCACTCGTTATCATATTCGTTGTGAAAGGAATCTATTACAATTTTACCTGCATCAAGTTTTATCTGAAACTCATTTTCGCCCGAAGATGTTTGCCATTTAGCATTATTGTTTTTGGTTTTTTCTTTTAATTTAGCTATTAAATCTTTTATATTTTCAGGAATCATTGTCTTTAATTTTTAGTTCAAAATCAGATATAAATGTTGATATTTCTTCTAAATTACTTATTACTTTAGAAACATTAATGGTACTTTTCTTTCCAATTATTTTATCATTTATGTTAAGTAAATCAATACTTATATTGGAAACATGGTCAGCATATTCATTTAAATTTATAAGATTTTTTTTGGTGTTATAATGTTTTATATAAATTAGTATTTCCTTTAAATCTTTTAATCTTAATAATGCAGATTCAAATTTATTCAATCTTAAGAAAGTTTGTGCTTGCTCTACTATTTTAGTTCCTTTTGATATGTCGGAAATTGAAAATAACTTAATTAGTAAATTTTTCGTTTCTTTTATTGCTCTATTACTTTCCTCATTTATACTTTTTTGTGATTTAATTTGAAAAAACAAAAAAACAGGTTTGTGAAAAATAATTAAAGATATGTTTGTCCGTTAAATCAATTTGATTCTATAAACTGATGAATTCACGATTTGCTGGTTCTATTATTATTGGTGGTATTATTCTTATTATTATGACATCATTTATAGGGGTTATTCTTCTTTTAATGGAACCATCAGAAGAAGGTAAAGAAGAAAATAAAAGTGCAGAGGAAGGTAAAAACGCTGAAGAAGGCAAGAAAGCAGATGAAGCTGCAAAAGCTGCAAAGAAAATTGGATTTCCACTTGTAATGAAAGTTGTTTCTCCACAAATACTACACAGAACTGATGTTGGTGGGGTCAAAGTTGGTTTAGAAAATGTTCAAGATGTAAAAAAGACGTTCACTGACATGTATGGAAGACTTTCTAAGAAGAAAGGAGTCCATGTGAAAGGAATTTTACTAGAAAAGATGGTTCCAAAAGGTGTAGAACTCATTGTTGGTTTACAATATGATCCACGTCA
>LAZR01000655.1_pt1 | contig 25119 bp, 32 predicted proteins | sample 329461 | NCBI WGS metagenome assembly LAZR01 (sample SAMN03002196, study PRJNA259156) | marine sediment metagenome | biome: sea floor; feature: Hydrothermal impacted sediments; material: marine sediment; isolation source: Loki non-amplified sample from Loki's castle hydrothermal vent sediment ...
ACCTGCGACCCCACCTGTGGCTAGGGTGTCCCCCGACAGCCAGGTGTCGTCGCCTTTGAAAATCGTCTTGCATTAGGCCCTCGGGCCCTGTGCGAGCGGAGGAGTAGACACCATGGCACTCAGTACTGGACAAGCCCTTCTGGCCAAGCAGGAGGCAATGGCCTTCCTTGCCAACGCCAAACCCGCCATCCAGCGCGAGATGAAGCAGTTGTTCGGCTATCTGGCCGACCACCGGCTCAACCTCGACCTGGAGTTCGTCGCGTTTGCAGACCTGACCAGCGACACCACCATCGCCGACTCTGCCACTCAGGTCATCGCGATCTATCTGAAGAAGCAGGCCACCTCGACGGCGGCCATCTTCAAGGCCAATGACCACGCGACGGTCGGGGGCTCCACGACCATCGTCATCGCCCAAGAGTTGAATGCCTCGGGCGATGAGTTCCTCCTGACCTACCCCGATGGGTGGGCACAGGGGACCGGCTTCACGTGTTCCTCGCAGACCACGACCGCCGGCGACACGGACTCGACTTCGGGCGACGGGCCCGACGGATTCGTTCTGATTCAGGACGCGTAGCACCCTCGGGGGGCGGTTGGCCGCGCCTGGCCGCTCCCTGTTTCTCTGATAGCGCGACTAGGAGTCTCACATGGCTGTTCGCTACATCGACAAAGTCCTCAACCTGTCCGACATCAAGAACCTCCCCGATGCAACTGGGATCGGATCGTTCGGCGGGCAAATCTACTTCCACGACGGGAGTACCCAGGTAGCCCTGGGCATCTCACTCCCCTCCGTCAACTACTTCGTGGACGGGGACAACGGGGCCGACACCAACGACGGCAAGAGCTGGGGGAACGCCTTCGTCACCATCCAGGCCGGGATCGACGCCTGTAGTCAGGGCGATCGGGTCTACGTCAAGCCGCTGGAAGGCGATGCGTCGGATGGCGATACCGACCCCGACTCGTACGCCGAACTCCTGACCCTCGGGGCAGGCAAGGACGGTGTGGCGATCATCGGCGTCTCGCGCGGCCTGGCACAAGGAGCCCAGCCGCAGCTCAAGATCGGCGGCTCTAGCACCACGCCCATGATCAAGGTGGAAGCCTTTGGCTGTCTCATCCACAACATCACCATCAACGGTGCCAGCTCCACAGGGGGCGGGATCGAGATTCATGGGGACGGATCGACGAAGGACGCAGGTGGTTTGGTGGTCTCCAACTGCCACATCAAGAACTGCAAGGCGTCCGGCAACGCCGCAACCGGAGGCGGGATCTCCTGGACGACCAACGGTTCAGCGTGGTATGTCACCATCGTGAACTGCGAGTTCATCGACAATCGCGCCGGGATCGTGATGCGCGGGACCGGGAACTCGATTCCACGTCACGTCAAGATCCGGGCCTGCCGCTTTGGTTCTGCCGTGAATACCACGGTCGATGCCGATATCTTGGTCGTTGCAAGCGGAATCAAGGACCTGTTCATCGAGGACTGTGTCTTTGCCACCGTGGATGTCCCTGCGTATGCCTCCTCGCCAACGGCGGCGCGGTACATCGAGTTGTCGGCTGGAACCACGGGGCTGATCTCCAACTGCACATTCGCGTGTCAGGACTCCAAGACGTTTGGAGCCACAGGAGATGGGGCTGTGATCCCCACCACCGTACGCATGGCGAAGAACTACTACGAAGCTGCAGCGGCGACTTCGGACCAGGGACTCGTCGGCCGAACGTAGGAGCTAGGAAAGGGGCCTTCGGGCCCCTTTCGCGTACTGAGGGCGAACCGTGCCAGACCAGAATCCGAACAACGTCGAATGGGCCTTGTTCCCGGTGACGTTGGATGCCCCGCCCGAGGCGCCCACGACTCCACTGACGGGGCCGACGGTGAACGACCTGACTACGCGATTGGGCGAGGTGAGCGATTTGGGCTACATGGTGCTCACGGTCGTCTCTAGCCCGCTCTGGAGCGGGATGCGCGGGGGATGGATCGTCGCGTTCAAGCCCGCTTCGTAGCAGGAGAATTGACATGGCAACATCCACCACTGGCCCCTCTGCCCTGTCGGCAGAAGGGTATCGCAAAGTCTTCCGGGACCTGAGCAAGTCGGTCGTCATCACTGCCAGCGACACGACTCTGGACGCCTTTCTGGCGAAGCGGGCCAGCCAGACGATCTGGGTCCAGCGCATCGTGGTCTACATCACCACCAGCGCCGCCCAGATCATGTCGTTTCAAGACGACGCCAGCACCCCCATCGTGATTGCCGTGCTGGATGTCTCGCCAGCCGTGCGCTCACGGTGGGACTTTGACTTTGGCGACCGGGGGATGGCGCTCACCGAGAACAAGGACTTGGACATCAATCTCGATGGCGCGGGCCTCGCGGCCAACGTCCAGGTGTACGCCTACCAGGTCCACTCGTCCACCATCGACTCGACCGCTGGGTCGGCGAGCCAGTAGGAGGGTGGAATGAATCACTGCACACTTCGCCGCTGGCTGGGCACCCTCGCCTTTGTCGCCCTTGCGGGCGCGGGGGCGCTGTTCGCCCAAGCCGTCATGCAGACGACCACTGGGATCGTCTATGTGCGGGCCTGGACGGGGACTCTCACTGGGACAGAGCTGGAACTCACGAATCCAGAGGTCACAGCAGGGTCCGGGACGGGTGTGACGGTCAATGTCACCGGGGCCGTACGTCGAGTCGTCTACAAAGTCACCGTCACCTCGGGGCAGTGGATCACGAACGGCACCACGCACGATTTCACCGTGGCGACCTTGCCCGCCAAGAGCCGGGTGACAGATGTCATTGCCGATTTGACGACCACCTTTGCCTGTACGGCCACCTGCACCTCCTCGACACTGGCCATAGTAGTTGGGAAGGGGTCCGGCGGGGCAGAGTACCTTGACTCGTTTGATGCCGACGCGACGACAGCAACCTTTGGGGACGTGGACTCAGAACGTGGAGGCTCGTTGCAGGGTGTCATCAACGGCGAAGTCACTTGGGGCAGTACCCAAGCCATAGTCGCTCGGCTCATTTCCAGCAGCGGGAATGTCGGGAATGGTACTGTGACCAACCTCTCGAAAGGGACAGTCACGTTCTACATCACGACCGAGGAGCTGCCCTAGTGCGCCCCTCCGCAGAGGAGGCGCTCTAATGGCGACTTTGCTCTCAGCCCTCGAAACCCGTGTCCGGTTCCACTTGCGCGAGGCTACAGCCAAGTTCTGGACCTCAGCCGAGCTGATCAACTACTTCAACGAGGGTATCCAGGACCTCGAAGGGGCGATCCTCGACCTGAGCCAGGACCACTTCATCACCATTGACACGACGAACGTGTCCCTGACGGCCGACAGTTCGACCCTGACCGGGGTGCCCTCGGACGTGTTCCGAGTCGTCAACATCGAGCCCCGGGATCTCTCCTCGGGCTCGGCCACGCGGCATGTCCACTTCACTCCCCGCGACCTGAACCACCGGGACTTCCGGGCGGCTCGAGGCCAGACAGCGGTCGCGGCAGGGGAGCAGCAGGACTTCTACTACGCCATCATCAATGCCGGAGCGCCCGTAGCAGCCCCAACGATTCAAGTGGCGCCCCAGAGCAGTTCGGCGATCAACCTCGCGCTGACCTACAACCAGACCCTCACGGTGCTGACAGCCTCGGGCACCAATCCGATCCCGGGGGAGTCCGATGCGGCCCTGATTGCCTATACCATGGCGCTCGCCAAGGCCAAGGAGCGCGAGGACCACGCACCCGACCCCGAGTGGATTGCCGTGTACTCTACGCACAAGAGCAACCTGCTCACACGCCTGACCCCCCGGCAAGTACAAGAGCCGGAGGTCGTGGAAGCCCTCTATGGCGACTGGTGGTGATAGATGGCTGGTAAGCTCAACGTCTATGACATAGGCCAGGGCGGAGTTAATTCTTCCAAGTCCCCTATCCACCTTGACACCACGGAACTGACCAAAGGCCAGAACGTCGTACTCGACACGGCGGGGGCTGAAGGCGGGATTCGCAAGCGGGGCGGGCTGCCCAAGCTCAACGGCACGGCGATGCAGGGCAAGATCAACGGGGCCATCAGTGTCCCGATCGCCGACGAGAGTGCCAAGACCCAGACGCTCTATGCCGCGCTGGAAGTGTCCTCGGGCTCCAATACCTGGCGCACCTCGACGGACGGCACCACCTGGGCCTTCGCGACGGCCCCGGCCAAGATCACCCAGCACTCCAAGCTCGTGACGGGGACGGGATTCCCCTCGACCCTGACGGTGCGTGTCGCGAGTGTGGACGGGAAGCTGTACTACCCGTCTGATAGCTACACCCAGTTCAACAACGCCAACCACCAGCGGCCCCCCTTGCGGGTGTACGACGGCACCAGCGATGAACCCTTCGGCTCAGTCCCCTACAGCCCGAGCGAGGGGGACACGACCAACGCCTATGTCATCACGGACATGCTGGCCGCCAACGGCAAGGTGTACTTTGTCTCGGCCGACGGGGGCGCCTCCGTCAACGATCCAGCCCGGGTGTTCGAGGGCAATCCGGCCACCGGGCAGATTACCCAGATTGGCCCTGAGATCGGCGGGGGTGCCACCGGCTACGGACCGGCAGTCCACCTGGCCTGGTACAACAGCCGCCTCTGGATCGGGGTCGGGAACATCTCTGGCCAGATTCTCTCTATTCGCCCAGGGCTGGATACCTCATGGGTTGTCGAGCATACCGTCGCCTCGAAGTACATCTCGGGGCTCGGGGTATTCGAGGGGCTGCTCTACGCTGGGACGGGCTCCACGGCTTCGGAGCCCACGGTGCTGGTGCGAAGCTCGCTCGGGGTGTGGTCGAACACGGACACCGGGGGGCCCAGTGGGGCGGATACCTACATCACGAGCGGCTTCACAGTCTACAATAGTGAACTCTACGTCGTGCTCCAGTGGACGGCCGGCGCCAACGGCTCGGTCTCCATTCGCAAGTTCGACGGGTCGAGCTGGACGGAGGACGAAGACATCACCTCGTCCTTCCCGGGCGGAGGGGGCGGTATCCTGCAAGTCCCCGGGAATATGCTCGTGTTCGGGGACAACATGTACCTCGCGATGCAGGAGCAGGGTGGCACGGGCACCCCAAGCGACCCGAATGGGGCGATTCTCAAGAACGCCTCGGGCTCCTGGACCAAGGTGGACGACCTGAGTGCCCGGGGCTGGATGGGAGTGGTGACAGCGTGATTGAAGTCATGCGGGCGGTGCATACGGTGGGTGATATCGCTTTCCTCGCCTTCCTTGTCGGGGCAACTCTCGCACTCGGGGCTGGAATTGTGCTGAAGCTGCTAGGACGCTAATGGCCTTCTACTACGTCGCCAGCGGGACCAAGCTCTACAAGATGACCACGGCAGGCGTGGCCACGGAGCTGTCCCTGCCCACGGGTGTGTCGATGGTGACGACGCGGCGGGCGAGGTTTGCCGTCCTGAGCCAGCGAGTGGTCATGGTGAACGGGGCCACCCGAAACCTCTGGATTGACCCGCTAGACGACACGGTGCGCCCCCTGGCCCTTCAGCCCCCCATCACGCCTCCATTGGTCGTCGTGGGCTCCTCGGGCAACCTGACCGGGACCTACAAGGTGAAGGTGGCCTTCCTCGTCAAGGACACGACGACGAACAAGGTCTTGCAGGAGAGTGCGCTGGGGCCGGCTTCGGACGGAGTGGCCCTCACGTCCGACAAGCTCAAGGTGACGGGAGTCTCCGTCTCCGACGACAGCGAGGTCAATGCCCGACGGCTCTACCGCACGGTGGCTGGGGGCAACATCTACTTCGAGTGGATTGACCTAGACGGCAATACCTCGACGGATCTGGAGGATGACCTCTCGGACGCGGGCCTGAACCTGCTCCCCAAGCCCCGCGACCTGGGCAGCCCCGAGGGCACCAGTGGCTCGAATCGCCTCCGGATCATCACGAGCTGGAAGGATCGCCTGTGGGCCGTGGGGTCTGACGCCATCGACACCGTCGTGTTCTCGGGCTCCAAGAAGCTCTATGGCTGGCCGCCCAAGGGAGGTCTGGACATCCCGCACAAGGGCGAGGACGACACGGGCGTGACGGCCTTTGCGGCCCGGCGGGACGACCTGGGTGTGTCCAAGGTGGACAGCCTCCACAAGATTGTGGGCAATAGCCCCAGCGACTTCCGCCGGGTGACTGTGGCTGAGGGGCCGGGGATGGGCTGGGTGGCCCCGGACTCCGTTGTGGTCATTGACAATGTCGCCTACGGACTGGGCGAGAATGGCGTAAATCGCTGGGACGACGAAGGTGTGGTGACGCTCTCGAACGCGAAGGCCAAGGGCTGGTTCACGACAGGAGACACCTTCGCCCGCACCGAGTTCAAGAACGCCATTGGCTTCTTCGACCCTGGGTTTCGCGTCTATCGCCTTGGGCTCTCGGCGGCCGGGTCCACGGACATCGACCGCTGGGTGGACTACTACATCGACCAGGACATCTGGCTCGGGCCGCACAAGACTGGGGAGTTCACGGGCGCTTGGGGCGGGCTGTTCGAGGATGGGAGCGATCTCGCCCTGCCGGTCTTGGGCGACGATAGCGGGACGTTCTACACCATGAACAATGCAACGTTCACCGACGGGGCCACCACGGCCATCGACTTCGATGTGGACTTGCCGTTCTTCTCCATGAACTCGCCCGACATCGAGAAGCACTTCGGCCAGCCCACCGTCATCTCCAAGGTCGAGGCTGCGGGCACGCTGACCATCACGCCTAAGACTGGCGGCCTCGACGCTTCGGCCGGGTCCGACCTCTCGCATGACTTGACCACGGGCCGGGAACTCCAGGCGCGACTGGGCCAGGGGCGGTTCGTGCAGCTCCGCCTACGCCAGAACACCAACGCCCAGGGCGCCGAACTCTACGGGATCGAGATTCCCTTCCACGAACTGGGGAGGCGATAATGGCGCTGCCGCTCTACACCGTCGCTTGGCCATTCGGGCCCAACACGGGCGGCGACATCGACGACAACTTCCGGGAGCTGTTCCGGCTCTCGCCTAGTCAGCCCCCTGGCGAGCTGACTGTGGTCAACGCAGACACGGTCGCACTCGACCAGGGGAGCCCGGTCTACATTTCGGGCGCCGTCGGAGGATTCCCTGGAGCCTCCCGGGCTGATGCTAGTGCCGCGTCAACCCTTCCCGCTATCGGGCTGGTCAAGGAGGCCATCGCGGTTGGCGAAGAGGGAGTCGTCGTCTTCTCCGGGATCGTGTCGGGGATCGAGACCTCGACTTTTGCCGCAGGAGCCACGCTCTACGTCTCGGAGACGCCAGGAGAGCTGACGACTACAGCGCCCTCGTCTCCTGCTATCACTCAGCAGATTGGCTTTGTCATGCTCGTGGACGAGACCGAGGGGCAGATCCTTCTCGCCATTGGCGATGCACCCAGCGTGTCGAACGCCCTGCTGGATGCGGGCAACCACACGGACACGGTGGCCCAAGGCGTCACGCGCGGGTCGGTCGTCTATGGCAACAGCACCCCGGCGTGGGACGAGTTGGCCATCGACGGGACTGCCGGTCGGTTCCTCCGCACGGACGCCACCGACTTGGCGTGGAGCACGCTGGCCCTCCCGAACGCTGCCGCCACCGGGGAAGTGATGGTGGGTAGTGCCTCCAACACGGCAGCTATGCTGGGGGTAGGGACCGCCGGGATGGCCCTCATCAGCAACGGGGCCGGGAATGCGGTGTTCTGGGGGAAGATCCTCCTCAACTCCAGCTTGTATGTCAGCGGCACCCTTCCCACCGGGAATGGAGGCACCGGGCAGTCGGTGTGGACACAGGGGCAGATCCCCTACTACACCTCCGGCACTGCCCTCTCCCAACTAGCGAAGGACACGAATGCCACCCGCTCCCTCACCAACACAGGGGCCTCAAATGCCCCTGCGTGGGCACAGGTGGATTTGAGTAATGGGGTGAGCGGTGTCCTCCCCATCGCCAACGGGGGAACCAACGTGGCCTCTTCCCTCCTCGACTTCTTCAACGGCACCACCCTGGAGCCTTTTGACGCCGATGTCACCTCGAACGGCTCCGTCATCACCATGGATCTGGAGAAGACGAACACAGGGGACATCACCCTCGTATTCTCGGATGGTCTCACCGTCTTCGACTGCACCCCCAAGGCCACCATTGCCCTGACGGAGGGGAGCGACATATCCCCAAAAGCCAACTACATCTACATCCTCAAGAGCACCAAAGCCCTCACCAAGAGCACTTCGGACTGGCCCACGGCAGAGCATGTACGTATTGGGTACTTCATCGTGCAGACTGCCTCCACCGTGCAGACCCACGGCCCGCTCTTGAACCAGAATTGGAACGACTATCAGGACGACTCGGATCGATTGGGGCATCTCACCCACGTCATTGAGAACCTGCGCCGTCGTCCCTCCCTCTATAAAAGCGGCGTAGCCCCCACCATCACCATTACCACAAACGTGGGGTCGGCAGATAACGTCAGGCTTGCCACCTCTGCTGGTGTGGTATTTCAAATCCACTCCCACACGGTCGCCTCGAAGGATATGGCCTCCTCCGACCCCGCTTTTGTGGTGAATGACAGTGGAGCGGCCTACACCGTCACCACCGACCTGGCCAACCAGCTGACGGACAGCACCACTGCGAGCATGGCGGGGCGGTACTTCAATCTCGTTGTCTGGATGTCCGCCAACAAGACCGGGGAGTTTCAACCCTGGTTCGTGAACCTCCCCAAGGGGAGCTACAAGAAACTCACCGATGCCTCCTTGGATGTTTCAGCGTTTGATGTCTACACCATCCCCCCGGCGTGGGATACTGAGAGCAGCGCGGCATTCCTGATTTCCCGTTTCACCTTCAAGCACAGTGCGGCGAGCGGAGGGACGTGGACCCTTGAGGAGACCCTAGACCTCCGGGGGCAGACACCAACAAATGCGGCAGGGGGAGGGACGGGGTTGACCCAGGTGGAGTTCGCGGACAACGCCTTCCGCATCTTCGACGACGGTGATAGCACCAGGGAGATTGCCTTCCAAGCCTCCAGCATCTCAGCCTCCACCACCCGGACCATCACCATGCCCGACAATGACCTCACCCTGGTGGATGAGGCTGCCGTGGCGTTGTTGGCAGGTAGGAGTGGGGGCCAGATCCTCCACGGCGGAACCGGGGCAGGCGAGGATCTCACCCTCAGGTCCACCCCCCACGCTACCAAGGGCCTCATCAGGTTTGAAGAGGCCCTTGCGGTGGCGTTGATCTCCTCGGGCGGGGCTCCCATAGAGCTGCGCCTCCTGGAACCGTCGGGTGGAGGGGCTAACTATACCGGGTTCACCGCGCCCGCACTGGCCGGGAATGTCATCTACACCCTCCCCACCGCTGATGGGAATGCCGACGATGTTTTGAAGACCGACGGGTCGTTGGCCTTGGCGTGGGTTGCTCAGAGCGCGGGTGGCAATCACGCCATCCTCGACGGCTCCGTTCACACCGACTCGGTAGCTGATGCCGTCACCAGAGGGTCACTCATCTACGGGAACGCTACCCCGAAGTGGGATGAGCTGGTTGTTGGGGCCGCCAACAGGCTTCTCGGGTCCGATGGGACGGACGTGGCATGGGTCCAAGGCGACCACGGAGCGGCCCTAACCGGCCTAGCTGACGATGACCACACCCAGTACGCGCTGCTCGCCGGTCGGTCTGGGGGGCAGACACTAAAGGGGGGCACTGGGGTTGGGGACGATCTCACCCTCCACACAACCAGCAATGGTACGAAGGGGACCTACTTCCTAACTGACCTGGTGACGGCTGGATTTGCGAAGGTTGGCGCGAGTGGCGCACTCTCAACCATCCCGGACGGCAGCTGTCGAGTCTACGACAACGGGGATCAAACCATCCAGTCAGCGAGCTGGACAACACTGACCTTCAATCAAGAGTCCTTTGACACAGACACCTACCACGACACTTCAACGAACAATTCCCGGATCACTGTTCCTGATGATGGGAAGTACATGTTCGTTGGTGTAATCTGGTATGGCACACCAATCTCAGCAGCCATCTGCTTTTCCCGGTTTTTCCTAAACGGCACAAGTGTAAAAGGGCAAGCAGCCCTAGTATCAGGAGCTGCTCAGTTGATCACCTTTGTCATTGATATATTGGAGTTGTCCGCGAATGATTACGTGGAGATGCAAGGGAATGTTTCGGCTGGGACAGAAACCGCCGAGAACGGAGAGGGCAAAACGGTGTTCATGTGTATGGCTATGGGGAACACCTAGAGGTAAGCAATGCCAACGACCTATCTTATAGTCATCACCAATGAGGAGTTGAAGGGGCTTGAGGCCGAAGCCGCCAGAAACCCCAAGGCATCTAACATCCCAGATACCCCTCCCATCCCGGTGACGGCTGAGGAGTTCCTCCAAGCCTATGTGCATCGTCAGCTCGAAGGGTGGACACACTTCTCAGGCCAACGCAAAGCCAAGGAGCGTCTCTCGGGATACGACAAGGCGTCTCCTGCAATTCAGCAGGAGATCGATCGGTTGCTAGGAGCATAATTCGATGACCCCAACAGAAGCCCTGACCCTCTTGAACACGCTCGTCTCCCAGATGGCCCTGAGCCGGGCACAGCACGCCCAGGTGCAGCAGGCCGTGGTCGTTCTACAGGCGACACTCGCCGCACTCGCAAAAACCGTGCCAAGTGCTACAATAGCCCCATCGCCGGACTCGCCCCCGGCCCAGGAGTAGCAGACCGAGGAGCACCAGATGCCGCACACCAACAACGACTTCTTTGGCCATCCGAGCAATGTCTTCGGCCAGACCTCCACACGGCCCAGTCTCGCGACCCCGACTGCCGGCCTCGCCGCTGCTGGTGGGGCGCCTCGGCCTGTGACGACAACCAGGCAGACCACCGAGCAGCTAGGAGAGACTGCAACACGAGCAGGCCTAGGGGCGGCGACACGATCGAGCAATCTCGTTGCCCAGCCCGCCGAGCAGCGACGACAGCAAAAAGCGAGAGATCGGGCTGCAGCAGAGCAGCGGTTGGCGGCACAACGGGCACAGCAGGAGGCAATCAACCAGCGGTCACGGGATGAGGCAGCGGCCCGTCGCACAGGCGGCAGTCTCGTTGGTGGGCAGTTTGTCGGCGGCACTGGGAGTGCTGGAGGCGGTGGCGGTGGCGCAGGCGGTGGAGGGGGGTTTGGGACATTCTCGAACGATCCGAGTCTCGCGCGCCAGTTGACGGTCGCCAATGCGCCCTCGTCCCTCTCGACACAGCAGTTCGGCCAGCAACAGACGCAGGATCGGACCCGTACGGCGCTCCAGGAGCAGTTCCGCCAGGGGGCCATTGACGCCATCCCGGGGTTGTTGAATGCTGGAGGTGGTGGGGGCGATCCGTTCCCTGTCGGTGGGGGAGACACTACGGCTCGCGATGCTGCCCTCGCCGCGTCTGCTGGCCGGGCCCAGGAGCGCATCGGGCTGGCGACCCAAGGGGCACTCCGGGGGCTGGAAGGGTCACTCACGTCTCGTGGCATCTCTGGCCCGATCGAAGGGGGGGCTGTGGGCAACGTGCTGGCCACGGGGCTCCAGCAGCGTGGGGAGTTCGAGCGCGACCAGGCACTGGCCGAAGCTGCCCGTCTGGCCTCTGTTGAAGATCGCAACTTCGCAGGCAACCTGGCGCTTCGCACAGGGCGGCAACAGAACATCGGGCCGATCCTCGGGCTCCTGTCGCAGGGGGGCAATATCTTCTAATGGCTTTCCGGCAGCCCAACGTAGGGAAACTACTGGCAGAAGCTAATCGGAGGCGGAGTAGGGGGAAGAAGGACAAGAAAAAGTCTCTATCGCCTCTCCAGAAGCATCTTGCAGACATTCAACGTAGGGGTAACACCGCATCGGAAGCCCGCCAGGCAGCAACCCGACAACGGCGTAGGGAGAGTAATACACCTGAGGCACTTGCGCGGGCGAGGCTGGGTAGCCCCGAACAACAGCGGATAAACGCTGAGAATCTTGCTGCCCAATCTGTACGTGATGCAGATCGTGCAGCCGGTGGCGTCCCTGGTGGCCCTGGGGGTGGAGGTGTAGCCGAAGGCACAGAGCCATCATTCGGCGCACTGGCAGGACTCCAGGCCGCGGGGGGCGCACAACAAGCACAGCCGCTCCCGCTGGATCTCCCGTCACCCGGCCTGTTGGGGGCAGGTCTTGGGCGCCGGACACCCAATGCCCCGAGTCTCCGGGCCCTGAGTGGCGCCGGGGGAAGGATTTTCTAATGGCGTTTCCTGCAAACCAAGGCGTCAACTTCGAGCGTCTCCAGTCGCAGGCCCTGAGTGCGTCCGAGTTCCAGCGGGGGAACGCCCAGCGCACGGCGCTCGACAGGCTCCGGCTGCTCCTTGGGCGGGCCGCACAGTTCTCGGACACCCAGAAGCGGCGGGACTTGTTCGGGGGAACTCCCGACTCGACTCCCTTTGGGGCGGACAAGTTCTTCCAGCGCCAGAGGGAAGGTACCGAGACTCTCAAGCTCCGCCAGTTCCTTGGGGGCAAGGTGCCCAACGCAACCCCTCGGTCGATCCAGGGGATTCAGAACTTCGGGAGTCAGTTCAACACCGAGCCCGTCCCTCAACAGGGGCGAGAGCGGCGTGACCTGTTCCGTCGTCGCATTGCACCAGGAAGGACGTTCTAATGCCTCATCCACTGCAGCAACAGCGCAATCCGCTTGGCGTCCGTGGCCCGTCGCTCTTCGGGCCTGGCAGCGAGTTGGGCGAAGAGGAGCTGGCCGCACTGGCCGCTCGCGACTTCGGGGCGCCCGAGCGAGAGATCGAGGCGGGCTTCAGTGAGGAGCTGCCGCCCAGCCTTCAGGCCCTTCAAGCCCAAGGGGACCGCACTGGCAGGGATATTCTCATTCGGCGGGACAGCCCCTCCGAACTCTCTGGGAACCTGTCCAGGTTCGCCACGGCGCGTCAGGCGATTGGGCAGAACCAGACCGATATCGCTCGAGCCAACCAGATGGCAGAGGCCGGACTGGAGCAGGCTCAGGGTGTCGCCGCCGCGGCCCAGCCGGGGTTCCAGCTCGAACTGGCCGGCACGCCCCGGAGGACTGAGAGCACCTCGGACGTGACGCAAGACATCACACAGGACCTGACGAACACCCAGGGCATCACCCCAGAGCTGGCGGCATCTCGCAGCCAGGTTGGTGCCATTGGCGGCCTTGAGGCCATTGGTCGCACGACTGCCGGGTTGACGGGTCTGGCCCCGGGCATCACCGAGACGCTCCAAGGCCTCGCCGATCCTGCAGGTGCCGAGGCCAATGCGGTCCAAAGTGCGGCACAGCAGATCGCCGACATCGCACGCCAGCGGAACGTGATACAGGCCGATCCTGCTACGCGGCGGGCTCTCCTTGAGCAGATCGCGAGCGAGATCATCAACATCGAGCTGGCCCGGCAGGACGGGTCGTTGGAGCAAGTGCTCCAGCTCGTGGAACAGCAACTGAGCCCGTTGGCGGGACTCGCTAGCGCCACTCCGTAGGAAGGCGATCATGCCGATTCGCTTCCTGCGCCAGCAGACATCTGCGGCACTTCCCCCGCCCCCGCCTCTCCCGACTCCCCCCGAGGAAGAGGAGGAGCAACTCTCGCTCTTCGAGAAGTTCGGGCCCACGGCCCTGCGGGTGGCGGGCGGTGTGGGCGGGTTTGCCCTGGGAGGCCCCCTAGGCGGGCTGGCAGGGGCCGCAGGAGGAGAGTTCCTCGCCCAGAAGCTGGAGGGCCGGGAGGACACCAACTTCGCGCAGGTGGCCACTCAGGGGGCTCTGGGGGCCATCCCTATCTTCAAGCCGCTCTCGCTCCTCCGGGGTGCGGTGAGGGGGGCCGGCCTGGGACTCGTGGGGGCCGGGGCCACCCAGCTCGCCGAGACTGGCGAGATCGACCCCAAGCAACTCATTCTGCCCGGCGTCCTTGGGGCGGGCATCGGTGGGGCCATCGGGCGCCGCGCCGGCCGTAAAGCTATCCAGCCTGTCTCCGAGCCCATCCCGTTCAGGGGCCCGGCACCCACGGAGCCTGCCGTCCCCCGCCGCCCCTTCATCGACGTGCAACGGGGCGATCCGCCACACGGGGTGCTGACGGCCCAAGCAGCCGCTGGGGAGCTTCAGGAGGCCGCCCCCGTCCAAGGGCTCTCGCTTGCTCGCATCCGGCAGCTAGCGGCTACACAGGCCGACGAAGCAGCCGAGGCTGGGACCGAGACGCTCTTCCGCCAGGACCAGGCGCGGCTCGCACGTGAGGTTGCAGAGGCGGGAATATCTATCGGACGCCCCGGGGCCGGGACTACACCCCCAAGGCGCCTATTCGAGCCTCCGACCCTTACTGAAGCCCCATTGGAGCAGTTGAGCCTGCAAGCCCGCCGGGCCGCCCTTGGTGCCGAGCGAGTGGCTCGGCAAGAGGGAACAACACGGGCCGCTGTGCAGGACGTGACAGGGGGCGGATTGTCGCGATCCCCCATGATTGCCACTGCTGGCGGACGCAAGGCCTTCGCGCGCGACCTCCGGGCTGCCGGACTCTCGCTCGATGATGTGCCCGAGGATATGCTGGCCGCCCTCGACACTACAGCCCAACTTAACCGCGAGACTCTCGGACGGGAAGCTGCGAGAACCGCCAACCGGGCCACGGCGGCAGGACTGATCGATCGGCTCAAGAGGCTCAAGGGCGACACTGGCGCTATCGACCCCACGCTCCAGTTCCGCTTGGGCGGGGCTGTGGCTGGCGGGTTGGCCGGAGCGGCGACGGGCGATACACCCGAAGAGCGCATCGAGCGCGGGCTGCTGGGCGCTACTGCCGGAGCTGCCTTCGGGCCCACCCTCGCACGCTTTATCACCAAGTCCCGGGCGGTCGAGACCGTCGAGGCCGCGAAGCCCCTCACGGAGCGACTGGCCAAGTTCGGCGACGGCATCATGCAGTTCCGCAATGAGGCCTTGCTCTCGGGCACAGCGGTCCCCAACGCCTTCGTCGGGGCTCTGAGTGGCGCCGTGCAAGGGGCGATGGAGCTTCCCCCGGCCGCCCGCAACCGGGTGCTGAGGGCACTATCGCCTGACATACTATTCCCTCGGATTGCTCAGGCCTTTAAGGACCCGAGCATCAACCCTAATGCGTTCAAGAAGTTCGAGGGGCAGGCCCAGCTCAAGGCGTTCGGTCGGGCGATCGGGGCTATGGACTTTGGGGTCACATCAGCCTTGCGCGAAGGGGGCGTTGGGGCCGATGACGCGCTGCGGCTCACCTTGGCCGGCCCCCCGACGACGGAGCTGGGCAAGAAGGCCATTGACGCGATCAGCAGCAACATCGTCACCCGGCTCGCTATCCCCTTCGCCCGCATCGGGGTCCAGTTTGCCGAGCGAGGTATCGAGCGTTCGCCCTTGGGGCTCCTCGGTGGGGGCAAGCTACTTCCCGGCATCAACGCCGGCACGACACTCAGCCAGCGCCTCATTCGGGCTGGAGTAGGCACTGGGGTGGCTGCAGGCGGAGTGGCTATCGGGGCGGGCGATGTCATCCCCGAGGAAGCTGATCGCTTCCTCGCCGTCGGGGCGGGTCCTGCTGCGCTACCACTCATCGGTGGGCTCAAGATCGGCCGGTCGCTCCGTGGGTCCCGGGGCGAGCCCCTGCTCGAACGAGGGACCAGGGCGGTCCTCGAAGGCGGCCGGGAAGCCGGGCGCGAGCTGCCGCTCATCAGCGAGTTCGATATTGACCCCCGGGCCATCGCCCGCCAGTTCATCCCGAGCGGCGGACGGCTGGTGGCCCGAGCCTTGGACCCGACGGCCCGTGAGACACAGAAGGGGCCTGGGGGGGAGGAACTGGGTATCCTCGGTCGCGAGGCTGCCCGGATCAAGGAGGCGATCCCCGGCTTGCGGGAGACACTCCCTGAGCGTGTGCCCGAGGTCGATATCTTCGGTGAGCGGCTCCGGGAGCCCCGGGGCGCGGTGGGCCGGGCCTTCCTCGGGGACCGGCTTCCCCAGGGCACCCCGAGGGACCGCCCCGATGACCCTCTGGCCAGCGCCTTGCGCGAGGCGGGCGTGGGCATCGACCCCCCACAACCGACCGTGACGGATGAGTTCGACAACCCGATCGCTATCCCGTCCGAACTGGGACTTATGATTGCCCAGTTGCGTGGCCGCACGAGCCGCAGTGCTGCCGAGCAGGCGCTCCAGGTGGTCCCCGAGAGTCTCGACCCACAGATGCGGACCAAGATCATCGAAGGCCAGATTCGCTCGGCTCGGACAAGAGTGGCCGGCATCCTCACCCGACTCGCTCGCCTGGGAGCCCGGACAGGCGACTTTTCGGACCTTCAACGGTTCCTCACTGAACGACTTGGAGACGCCAATGCCTCCTGAATCATTGATCGAAGCCCTCGGACACTACGGGCCAGGAGGCATCCTGGCCGCGCTGGTGTTTTTCTTCTATCGGAAGGATAATCAACTGCACGAGGAGCGCTGGAAAGGTCAATCCGAGATGCTGATGAGTGTCGTCAAGGACAATACGGCGGCCATCACCGCTCTGACATCCCAGCTGAACAAGCCATGATCCCCACCGAGTGGTTCCGGCCCGAGATCGAGGCGGCAGCCCGGGTTGCCAAGGTCGATCCCCAGATCGTGGAGGCCCTCGTGTCGGTGGAGTCCAGCGGCCGGGCGGACGCCTTCCGCCACGAGCCCAAGTTCTGGCGGCGCTATCTGGCCCATCTCGACCAGTGGAAGCACCACAACCCCCGCCGGGTCTCCAGCTCCTACGGTCTGATGCAGATCATGTATATCGTGGCCGTAGAGCGCGGATTTCAGGGGGAACCGGAGGAACTCTTCATACCTGGCACGAATCTCGCATGGGGTACAGAGCACCTGGCCTACTTGCTGGAGTGGGCCGAGCGGTTCGAGGCGAGCCCCGAGGAACGGCTCACGGCCACACTGGCGAGCTATAATGGGGGCCGGGGCAGTAATCAGCCCCGCGCCAATCCAGCCAAGGGACCACTGCTGAGGAATGAAGCCTATGCCAAGAAAGTCCAGGCCAGACGCCTCTCAATCTTCCCGCCCTCGACCGATCTGTCCAAAGTGTAAGAAAAACCGGATGCGCTGGCGTTCAGCCCAGTGCTACGACTGCTATACCAAGCGGGGGTCTACGGTCGAACCTCGCACGGCGGCTGCACCGGAGCCCGACGCCAAGCACATCCGGATCCAGCTCCGCAAGGAACAGGAGCGTCATCGGTTTGAAGATCGGGCTGTTGAGGACCTACGGGCCTTCATCAAGGCACACCCGCCCCGGCCCATCCTGCGGCCCAAGGTCAAGAAGGCCCCCAAGGCCCAGAGCCACGAGATGGTGCTGCTGTTCTCGGACGCCCACTATCCCGAGGTCGTGGAGCCCTCCGAGGCCCTGGGGCTCAGCTACGGGCCGGACATCTGCCAGCGGCGAATCGAGCACATCCGGGATACGGTCATCCGGTACAAGGACCTCCGCTCGACCAGTTATCCTGTTAGAAAACTTACCATCGCCGACCTGGGCGACCAGCTCAGCGGCAACATTCACGAGGAGCTGGAGATCACTAATGCCAGCCCAGTCAGTGAGGCCTTGGTCAACTTCGCCTATATGGCCCACGACCTGGCCTCCTCGCTCGCCGAGGAGTTCCCCGAGGTCGAGTACATCAAGTTGTGCGGCAATCACCCCCGGCTGACCAAGAAGCCTCGCAACAAAGGCAAGTGGAACAATTTTGAATATATCCTCGGCCACTTCATCAAGGCACTTGCAGGCGACAGCTACAAGGTGATCGTCCCCAAGGCCCTGCTCTACACCCATACGGTCTTCAACTCCCAACTTGGGCTGCTCCACGGTGACGGGAGCAAGGCGGGCGGGTTCGCAGGTATCCCGTTCTACGGGCTCAAGCGCCGCCAGGACGGCATTCAGGCACTCCTGAGCAGCCTAGGCAACCCTCGGCTCAACTACCTGTGCCTCGGGCACTTTCACGTGGACGCCCACTTGCAGGGGGCCGACTGCGACCTCATCATCAACGGGAGCCTGAAGGGCGGGGACGAGTACTCGCTGGTCAACTATCACGATGCGAAGGAGCCCCGGCAGGCGTTGCTCACCTTCCATCCGGAACATCGGCTCACGGACAAGAGCGTCATCAGTCTGGGCCACATCACCTAGACGTGCTACCATTGCCAGCATGTCCCGCTGGCTCATCATCGCCATGGTGGGACTCTTCGGGTGGGTCCCGCCAGCGCCATCCGTGTCCCTCCGTGTCCAACCGCGACTCGCCTTCGTCCCTGTCGTCTGGATAGTCTCGGTTCGTGTGCCCCCGCACCCAGAGAATCGCTACCTAGTTATTGGCTATCGTATGGACGGCGAGGACGGCTGGACGACGGTCTCGTCCATGACGCTGGACGGGGAGAATGAGCGGGAGAGCCCGCTCGGGCCTAGAGGGCGAGAGATACGCCAGACTCGCCCCGGCAGCTACACGATGCTGGCCCAAGTCAAGAACGGGCTTGGTGCGGTCACAGCACAGGATAGGGTTCGTCTGCAGGTATTGAAGTGGGGGGGCTAGAGGTCACCCAGTCCTTGATGAACTCTGCCAGCCCGTCCAGCTCATCGTCGTAGCTCTCGAAGAAGGCAGGAATCTGTAGTTCGTTCGCGAACTCCAACTCGCCCCTAGCGCCTGGACTCCTCGTCCAGTCGTCGGTCATCAGGATCGCATCGACTCTCCGGATCATCTCCAAGTCGCCTTGGAGCCAGATGCTGTCGTCCCCCTCCCCTTGATAGAATCGAGTGTTGGCGTGAGGGCACAGAGCCGCCGCACCCATCTTCCAGACCTTCAGGGCGAGTGTTTCCGCCCGCCGGATGTTCAACTCCATCTGCCAAGAACTGGAGCCACGGAACGGGCCAGCGATGTAGACGACGGGCATCCGGGCTGTCTGAATACTCACAGGTCCTTCCTTTCTCTCTTCAGCACGATCGCCAAGAGCGAGTAGACCGCACTGTCCTTCAGGGTGTCCTCGATGGACTCGTCCTTCACCTGGGCCTCTTTGGTGATGAGTTGGGTGATACGGCTCCACTTGTCAGTCAGCCGCACGATGACACCCTTCCAGGCTGGGATGCCGAACTCCTCGCACAACTTGAGGTTGCTCAGCGGGTCGTCCCCGGCGTAGTCGTGGTTCTTGCGATCGTGCAAGTCGGCAATCTCGTCGAGGAGCTGATAGAAGCCGGGGTGGCCATGGCGCCCTTGAGTCCGGTAGCTCTGGGCCACAATAGCTCCAGGCTCACCTGTACCGGGGGGCGAGAACCCCTTGCCTGCAGGCCCGTGAGCGATGAGAGACGGATCGGACGGATAGGGAAACCGATGACTGCCGTCGTGGGCCCGAAGCATGCACCCCTTCTCCGGACACATAGCCAAGGGCACACCTACACGAAGTTTACGAGTGTCGGTCATTCGTCCTCCATTCGATATAACGATCGGACCTTGGTGTCCGTACGTGCCTGATAGGCGTCCGGGCGCCACAGTTGGCGCTCATAGGGGTCATACACCAGTCCAGAGTAGAGTAATGCCGTGTGGCCATCCCAGGATCGTTTCTGTCGGCTCTTCGTCTCTAACATCAAGATCCCGGTATCCGACGCCCAGTCCCATCGGAGACATTTCGTGAGGCGGAGCCCGAGCCGGCGAGCGGTTTTGAGAATCTCGGTGCCCCACAGCCCGCCAAGGACGTGCTTGCTGACCTTCTTCGCCGCCACCAGCGCCTCATCATAGCTGCAGCCGGCTAACATGCAGAGACAGACGATGCTGCATGTCTCCGCGCGTTGCTCGACGAGATAGACTGAGTCAGGGATCGGCCTCCATTTGGATTTTCTCGTCACAGCCGTCTCTCGATTCTCGCCATGAGCTGGCCCAGCCAGCCAAAGGCACTATCCATCAGTCAGCCTTCGCCTCCGGGGCCGCGTCCAGGGCGGCGAAACCGCGCAGGGTTCCATCACAGGAGCCAAGAGGGTCGTGGCTTAGTGGGCATTGGTCCCCGATGCTACGCCGTGCTCCCCTATTGTGAACATTCCACTCCGCAAGCGTAAGTCCACACTGGTCGCACTTCCAAGGCGTCTCGGTTGGGGCCGCGTCCAGGGCTTCGATGAATTCATCCTCTGACAGCTCCGGCCAGAGCGTCCGTAGCCGCTCCCGCTCGGCCCGTGCGCCCTCCTCCCACCCTCGCTGCTTGACCTTGGCGAGATCTTCTTCGCAAAGCGGACAGTCTTTCGCCTTGTCTCGTTCGTTCCAGCCTTCGTCTCTGCCCTCGGTGATGAGGGCGGCGACCCGCTGGCACTCAGGGCAATCGGCTGGCTCTACACGATGCGGCTTGCGGTCGTAGAGGATGACAGGGCACCAGCTCCCCTCATCACCGTCAGCAATATAACCCCCGCACAGACGGCAGCGCAGAATATGACCCTTGCACGTTGGGCATCCTTCCCGTGTCTTCGCCAGCGCCTCAGGGGTGGGCTGTTCAGGCATAGGTCACAGACTCCGTTTTGTTTCCGCCGGTGTCGCAGCGGTGACAGAGAATCTTGACGACCGTGGCTTCGGGCGGATCGGTCGGCTCTCGCGCCACCATAATCGGCGCCCGGTCACATTCCGGGCAGCGCAGTTCTATCAGCACCGCCGGGGTGGGGTCAGTCGGCATCAGGTCGTCCCTCCCCGTCAAGGGGCAGCGCCCGTGTCTCTAACACTTTGATGGCGCTGACTGTAGCCTTGCGACATTCAAGGTCTCCTGTACCGACTGAGCGAACCGCCTGCCCCATGAGAATAGTTCGCGCCTGGGCGAGGGTGGCTTCGGCCTGCTTGAGTTGTCGTTGAAGGCTGTTGAGTTCGAGGTTCTTAGCGACGACAGTCTTCTTCCACTCCTGAAGCTCTCGAGTCACTCGCGGCCCCCTTCCTCTCTATGTGGACCGCGCTCCCCACAGCCCACATGAACTGCCCGTCTAGCTCCAGGAGATCCGAGGGCGAGTCATGCCCCTCTATGTCTAGCGACGCCGGAACATGGCGCACCCCGGTCGTCCCTGTCGTCCGGGTCTTGAAGTGCCAGACACCCTCCTTGCGATTACAGGTGACGAGTGTCCCGTCGGAGAGGCCCACGTAGTAGGGCGCATGGACATCGTAGACCCAGAAGGCGAAGTGCAGTTCCTTGTCGCCACGCCCGCCGACGTAGACGATGTCTTGAGACGCGCTCACTCGGAGGATCATGCTACTTCTCCTTCCTAGTCTCAAAGAACCGGCCATCAGGGCCACACGAATCGTGGTCGCCTACCGAGCTACTCCGCTCGACTTCGCACAACTGAGGGGCTGAAGCGCCCGTGACAGGCGAACGATCCCCACGTCTATAACACCAGTGAGTGTCGCCAGTCTGGTCGCTAGCGTGGTGGCAGCAATCGGCGCAGGTGTCCACCCTACTTCTCCTCTGGGATCTCTCGGGTCCTGAGCTGCGTGTACGGCGTATCCTTGTAGCACTCCATGACCGTGTCTACATCCACGCCGGCCTCAACCAGCATATCCTTGTCGAGTGTGGACTTGGTGCAATAGGACATCACCACCTGCCGGTCGCCAACATCCAGCACCCGGGTCCGCTTCTTGTCCTTGTTGAGCGTGTTCCAGCCGAACTGCTCGATGTGCTCCCGGAGCCCTTTGTCGATCTCCTTGAGTTGTCTGGACATTAAGGCCACTTGGTCCTTCAGCTCTTGGCGCAGGGATAGGGTGGTCGTGATCTTGGTGACTTGACGTGTGGACAGTTTCAACTTAGGCATGGCTCCCCTATAGCCCAGGATGACGCCTCATACAAGATTTGCTCACAGTGGATCGTCCCCCAGGTTTGGCACCCATCTGTCTGCCGGTTTTCAGGCTTGTCACGTCCACCTCTTCGTGACGCCCGGGGGGAAAGCCGGTGACGATATACACATTGCCACTGTCTTTCCCTTCAACGAAATCGCCCACAGCAAACTCAAGTTTCGGCTCCTTGAACGTCTCCGGGAACAGGATCTTCAGGATCGCCTCGGCCTGATCGCAGCTACTCGCAGCTGCCTTGACTCGTTCGGGTGTCGTTGTAATTGTGGCCATGTTCTCTCCTACAGGTCGGCCCAACTTGCCCCATGGCTCGCTTCGCCCGTGACTGGGACCGACAGCACAGGGGGAATTGCTGCAATGATCATGCCAGAGGCCCGATCCACCAGATCCTCGTCCATCTCGAAGGTACATTCATCGTGCTGTTGGAGCCAAGGCTCGATGTAGTGCCCCTCGGCCCACAGCGGCTCCAGTACCTCATCCCAGATGGCCTTCTCCCAGATCTTCACGACCCCTTGGGCCCCGCCTTGGATACACAGGGCGTAGGTTTGGCGCAAGGACTGCTCCTTGACCTGCTCGTCCACGGGGTGATGGACCCCAGGGAGTAGGTGGCGCCGGCTCCACATATCGCGGACCTCGCCTGTCCGGCGGGCCTCAGCTTCCTTCTCGCGCATGTAGCGATAGGCGCCAGGGTAGCCCTCGTACCAGGCCTTGAGCGCCTGTTCGGAGTCGTTGTCGGTCCAGTTGAGCTTGCCGTTCTTCCGCATCTGCTCGGTCAAGCCAATCGGGGTCATGCCCATGACCGTGCCGAAGTTGACCGCCTTGGCTGGAAGCCGGTGTTTCGAGTCGTCCTGCTTCTCGGGCTTCACCCCGAAGATGAACTCGGCGGTCTTGGCGTGCAGGTCCACTTTGCCCTCCCGGAATACCGCGAGGAGGGCCTCGTCCTGACTGTCGTGGGCCAAACCCCGCATCTCGATCTGGTTCAAGTCTATGCTGAGCAGGGCCTTCCCGGGCCGGGCGACGAAACTCCGGCGCACCATCTTGCCCAAGGCGCTGTGTTTCGGGATGGCCAGCACGTTCGGGTCGAAGGCGGACAGGCGGCCCGTGGGCACCCGGGTGATGCGGAACTTGGGATAGAGCGCCCCGTCAGCCCTGAGCTGGCCGGGCAGCTTGTCCACATAGGTGCCCTTGATCTTGGTCAGCTCCCGCCGGTCGATGATGAGCTGGACCACCGGGTGCAGAGTCTTGAGCGACTCCAGGATCTTGTCCTCGGTCGAATAGCGGGCCCGTGAGCGAGTCTTCTTGAAAGCCGGGAGCTTGAGCTGGTCGAACAGCAGGATGGCCACCTCGTCGCCGCTGGAGGCGTTGACGGGGGCTCCTACTAGGGCGGCGATCTCCCTATCCAGCCGCTCGGCTTGGTCGTCGATCCACTCGCCGAGGAGTGCCGTGTGTTCCTGGTCGGTCATCATCCCGCAGGACTGCATCCGGTCGATATAGGGCAGGACATCCATCTCCATCTGGAGCAGGCCCTCCAGCCCGTGGTGCCGGATGCGGGCGAGGAGCTTGGGGTAGATTCTGACAGTAGCGTCCGCGTCCCGGGCGCTGTAGTAGACCGCATCCTTCTCGGGGATGTCGTCCAAGGTCGCTTGGCGCATGGGGCCACCCATAAGCATCTCCACGTGCGTGATGACCTCGGGCTTCTGGTCGCCCCAGAGTCTCCGGGGGTCCTTGTGGCACAGGCACCGCTCTAGCGACTTGGCCCAGTCAGGCAGAGGGAGCGGCTTGGGCTTGAGAGGCTGTCCCCTTTTGCCTACCTCGTGTAGCCATTGGGGGACAACATGCCCGTAGGCCTGTATGATGTAGTCTTGGGCGATCTCCAGCGAGGCTGGCCCGAGGACTTCCATGTAGGACTGCATCACCATCCCGCAGTGGCGGTAGGCCAGAGGCTTGAGGCCTTGGGGCTCGTCCCGCAGCAGGTAGGCCATGACCATCGTGTCCACATAGGTGCCTGGCTTCAGGTCGATACCCAGGGCGCGCAGGACCCCAAGGTCGTGGAGCGCGTTGTGGAGAACGACCGGGTGGCAGTCGATCGTCTTGACCCGAGACGTGACGATTGCCCCCCCAGGCCTCTTCGCCCAGCTGAGGCCCCACGGCCTGTCCGCGTAGCCCTCGGTGTCCACTCCCACAGCGCCATCGTCGTAGATCAAGCCAGGACCCTTGACCCGCATGTAGAGGGGCTCGGGCCACTCGTCCACCGGGCCTGCGGTGTCCCCTTGCAAGTATCGCTTGAGCCGCTCGAAGTCGCCGATGACCGTCGAGAGGATATTGCTCTGGTGCAGGGCTGCGGCTGGATGGTAGAGGGGCAAAATGGGGAACGTCGAGACTTCGATGTCATGCTGGGGCATCCCGTGGATCGTCTCCATGTCCACATCAGGCCCGAGGAACCACCGAGCGGCCACGGCCCCAAGCGTCACGACAAGCCCAGGGTGGATATATTTCAGCTCATCCTCAAGTTCGGCCCGGTCTCGCTCGATGTCCTCGGGGCTGGGGTCCTCGTTGTGCTCGACGTGCCACTTGACGCAGTTGGTGATGTAGCACTCAGCGCGGGGGAGACCGATCTTGTGCAGCAGCCAGTCGAGCAGCTTGCCGGCCTTGCCGCAAAAAGGAACTCCAATTCGCGCTTCTTGTTCTCCTGGCCCCTCGCCAACAAAGAAAACTCGTGCCCCAACCGGGCCAACCCCGAGGACCTTCTTACCAGTCATCAGTAGTCGTCAGTCAGTCCGATCCTTGACCTCGTTGTAGGCCATCGTGATCTCGGGGTCGTTGAAGTAGAGCAGGATAGCCTTGACCGCCTGCTCTCTGATTATTGGCTTGAGCTGCTTCGCCAAGTCAGGCATTCCCTTGCTGCCCTCAGTAATACTGGCGCATCCCGCCAGCATTTCCAGCAGCGCCGCGCGCTTCTCATTCGTCTGTTCTGGCATCGACTTCCTCCTGGACAAGCGTGAATGCCCGCTCAAGTACCTTCTCTAGCGGCTCGAATGGGGCGTCCGTGTAGACCTTGCCGTCTCGCGGGGTCGTGATAGCTACCAAACGAGCATACCCATCCCTCACGTCAATCTTTGTCCGCTTCGACATCCCAGCTTCTCCTGAGGTGGTGCCGCGTCTCCGTACGAGCGGTGATCGCACTCCCAGCATTTGATATAGAGACACTGCTTCTCGTCGTCCCACCGGACGAGGGTGTAGTGGTGCGAGTGGCCAGACAGCCATCCCCGGATGGCGGACAGGAGGCTCACACGGCCTCCTTGCCCTTCTTGAACTGGAACACGACCTCTGTCAACCCTTCGGGTGCGGTGGTGAAGTGGTCGCCAGACTCCA
>LAZR01000656.1_pt1 | contig 25018 bp, 32 predicted proteins | sample 329461 | NCBI WGS metagenome assembly LAZR01 (sample SAMN03002196, study PRJNA259156) | marine sediment metagenome | biome: sea floor; feature: Hydrothermal impacted sediments; material: marine sediment; isolation source: Loki non-amplified sample from Loki's castle hydrothermal vent sediment ...
GCCAAGCTCGACAGCACGACCCGCCAGCTTGACAGCTACCTGTCCGAGGATTGCGTCTGGATGGATGTGGGCTTTCACGAGACGGGGATCGGGTCCTGGTCGCTCGATTACGGGCGCTATCGTCGATTGTTCTGTGGACGGCTCAGGATTTGAATTCGCAGGACATACTCTCGGTACTATCGCAAAATGGCTCTGCGATCTATATGGCGTTACAGTCGAGTTTCCCGACGGGGATACCACAAAAATTGACGAGACCAGGGCCGAACCGGGCGAGACCGTGTTCAAGTTCCTAAACCGCCTCGCCCAGGGCAAAGGGATGCTCCTGTCCGCCGACGGAGACGGCAAACTTATAATCAGACGTTCTAATCCGGCGGGCAAACCGGTTGCCGCAATCGTAGAAGGAGAATCGCCGTACCTGGGCGGTTCCAGCTCATACGATGGTACGAAACGCTTTTCTCGCTACAAGGTTTTTCTTCAACAGGATGGCGATCCGGGGATAGTCGGCACAGTAGAGGATCTAGGCGTCCCGATATACCGCCCCAAGGTCGAGGTCGGTACCGACGCAGACGGCAAGGACGCTGAGACCGCGGCAGCATGGCGGCGCACGATGGCCCTTGCCGAGGCAGTTGGGTTGTCCGTAACCATCTCCGACTGGCGGACTCCCGGCGGGCAGCTCTGGAACAAAGGCGATCCAATCACGCTATACGCCCCCTCGCTCATGGTCTACCGGGAATCGCCGTTCATGGTGGCGGGCGTAAAACTCCGTATTGACGAGACCGAGGGGCGTGTAGCCGACCTACGCCTGGTGCTGCCGCAGACCTATACAACTGACATGCCGGAGGCCTACCCGTGGGACTGATGGACAGACTTGTCAAGATAAGCTCTTCCAAGATCGGCAGGAAAGGCAGCGCTCCCGGCGATGCCGTGATATGCCAGGCCGAGGCTACAAAGGGCGACGTGCTCACAGCCGAATTATATCAACAGCCTGGCATCTATTCTGCGCCGCCAAAAGGAGCACGAGGTATATTCGTACCGGTTGGCGGATCCCGGAAATACGGGGTCATAATAGCGACTCATAATTACGAGCTGAACATCCAGGTGGCCGAGGGTGAGACAACTATCTACAGCACTACGGTCGACGGCAAGACCATCAAAGCACTAATCAGCCTGGATGGCGAGGGGAATATCGACTTCAACGGGAACAGCAAGCGGCTTGTGACTCACGGCGAACTAAATACCGCTCTACAAAATATGGTGACATGGATAAATGCGCACATGCATGCAACAGCGGCTACAGGTCCGCCGGTTGCTCCAACACCGCCGCTCTTGACCCTGGACATATCCGCGGCCGAAACGCAGACAGTGAGGACGGGGGGATGAAGGTGGGCGATTACGGAAAAGAACTTATTATAGATTTGCACGACTGCGATGTATCCACATTCAACCGGAATAGTTTGGATGCGTATTTTGAGCAGATATGCAGGACAATTAAGATGCAGAAATGCGAACGGTATTTTTGGGATGATGTGGGGGTACCAAAAGAGGAACGACAAACTGAACCACATTTAAAAGGAACATCTGCAATTCAATTTATGCTGACAAGTAATATTACAATTCACACATTAAGCCTTTTACAGAAAGTATTTATCAACATCTTCTCATGTAAAGATTTTGACTCTGATATTGCGGCCGAGTTTTCTCGCGAATGGTTTGGAGGAAGAATTGTACATATAGAATCAATATGGAGAATATGATGAATGTTGTCTTCATAGTTCCAACGGGTATAGGTGCAGAAATAGGAGGTCATGCAGGTGATGCGACTCCAGTAGCCAAGTTGATAGCTTCTCTTTGTGATGTATTATTTGTACATCCTAATGTAGTTAATGCTTCTGACATAAATGAAATGACGGTAAATATGTTGTATGTAGAGGGTTCCATTCTCGACAGGTTCCTCGAAGGTCAAATTGGTCTTGAGGAAGTCTACAGCAATAAAATCCTACTGGCTGTAAACAGTCCAGTAAAGTCTGAAACAATTAACGCTGTTTCTGGAGCACGAGCAACAATAGGAGCAGACATCGAAATAGTGGAACTAAAAATTCCTTTAAGAATGGTTGCGTCTATGATCGACAAAAAAGCATCAGGTGATATATATAATCTTGATGAAGCAATAGAACAAGTAGTTCAATATGATTTTGATGTATTAGTAGTTAATACACCAATCGAAGCTAATGATGAGGAGATTAAGGATTATTTAACTAAAGATGGGGGAACAAATATATGGGGTGGAGTAGAGGCGAAATTAAGTAAGTTGATGTCTGAAAAACTGAACAAGCCGGTGATTCATGCGCCGGTTGAAAACAGTGAAGTATTTAAAACGTTTAATGAAATAATTGATCCAAGGAAAGCGGCAGAGATGGTATCAATGTGTTATCTGCATTGCTGTCTGAAGGGAGGACACGTAGCTCCAAGAATTTCTTTGAAAAACGATGCTTATTGGAATACCGATATAGATTTTTTGGTCACACCTGTGAACGTGTTCGGTAGACCTCATGTAGCTTGTATAAAAGCAAATATTCCTGTAATTGCAGTTGAAGAAAATAGAACAGTTCTCAAAGATAAAATGCCAAACAGTTTTATAATTGCTAAAAATTATCTGGAAGTTGCCGGAATTATAAGCGCTAAAAAGGCGGGTATAATGATTTCATCAATAAGAAGACCATTAGAAAAAACTAACGTTTTATTATCAGAAGAGATGATTTAAGAAGGAGAAAAAAATGACAAAAGAAAAATTAGAAAAAGGAATAAAACTTCAAACTGCAATTGAACAAGCAAATAATTTTTTAAAAGCATTGAAAAATGCTAATATTATAGAATTTGGTTTTAGAACAGTTGAGAATAATTATTATGATCCTAAACAAAATCCAATATTTATAGGTTATATATATCTTGATTTAAAAGATATTGTTAGATCATATAGTGAAGAAAAATTAATAAAATTAATAGAGGATTGGAAAAGAGAATTAGCAGATTTATAAAATAATAAGGATTGGAAATATGATTTCTGAAGAAAGAAAAGAAAGATGGACCGCAAGAATTGAATACTGTATAAAATACGAAGATCAATTAAATGGTTGGGAATTGGTTTTTATACATTCGATAAGAGATAGATGGTGTACTTTTTGTATGGAATTGACATTAAAGCAATCATACAAGTTGAATAACATTTATTATAAACTTATAAAAGAAGAAGGAGAATAAAGAACATGGAAAAATTAGTGATTACACGGTATCAAAGTTTAGTAGAATATTTAAAAGAAATAGGTCTTATTGATGAAGACACTAAAATATTGACCAGAGCTGAAGTTAAGGATGTTAAAGGAAAGCATGTCTTGGGAGTGTTGCCATATTGGTTAAGTTGTCATGCTTCTAAATACACGGAAGTACAGATTCGAGTCCCCTCTGAAAGGAAAGGAAAAGAATTAAGTCTTGAAGAAGTTCAGTTCTATAGCTTAGAACCGAAGACTTATAGAATAAAGGAAGTACCTTTTGAAAATGAAAAGAAATGAAATATAAGACCAAACCTTACAAGCACCAAGTTGCTGCTTGTGAAAAACTCTACGGAAAAGATTACGCTGCTTTATTTATGGAAATGGGAACAGGGAAAAGTAAGACGGCCATAGACATAGCAAGTAATCTATTCCTCGAGGGTAAAATAAATGCTGTCCTTTTAATAGCACCGAATGGGGTTCAAAAGCAATGGGCAAGTGGACAAATTCCTGAGCATAGCCCTGTTCCCTTCAAGATACAAGTTTGGACAAATAGCGGATCACGATTTAGAAAAGAAGCACAGGAAGATTTTATTACGGCTGAAATTTCTGGTCAACTTAAATGGTTCTGCGTGAATGTAGAAGTATTTCAAACTAAGAATCATATCCGAAAATTTATCGAGTATGTCACGAACAATGACACTATGGTTATAATAGACGAATGTACAAGGATTAAGAATCCCGCAGCAAATAGAACTATCAACATATTATACAATCTTGCTAAGACAATAAAAAAGGGTAAAAAAATAATAGACATTCAACCTTATAGCAAATATCGATTGATATTAACAGGGATGATGGTAACTAATACTCCTTATGATTTATGGGCTATGTTTGAATTTCTGAAACACGATTATTTTAATTGCAACTATTACGCTTTTAGAGCACGTTATGGAATAGAAGTAAGAGATACGCATCCAGGTACTGGTAGAATATTTAATAGAGGAATGCGTTATGATGAAATGAAAAATATTCATAAATATCATGAAGAAGGTAAAGCCGTAAGTACAATAGCCTATATAATGTTAACCTCTGAAAGTAATGTTCAATTTATTTTAAATAATCCACAAATATTAGCTCCTTATAAACATCTGGACGAGCTCAAGGACTTGATCAGACCGGTCAGTTTCATTGTTCGTAAAGATGAATGTTTAGATTTACCGCCAAAAATATATGAACGTCTGTATTGTGAAATGAATGCAGAACAGAAAAGAATATATAAGGAATTGAAAAAGGAATTCCTTTCTATATACAACGAGCATGAATTAACAATAATGAATAAAGTATCCCTTGTTGGAAGATTACAACAAGTCACGGGAGGATTTTTCCCGTATTATGATGTAGAAGGAAAACCACGAGTTGAGCAAATAATGTCTTCTAATCCTAAAATGAATATACTTAAACGTGATCTCGAAGAAACAGGAACTGAAATAATTATAATATGGGCTCGTTTTGTAGCTGAAATAAAACTGATTTATAATGAATTAAAGAAGGTCTTTCCAGAAAAGAGAGTCGAGCTGTATTATGGGGGAGTATGGAAAGAGAAAAGACCTGATATAATAAGAGATTTCAAGGAAGGAAAAATAAGTATATTAGTTGCTAACACTCGAACAGCGGGTGTCGGATTGAATTTGCAGAAATCTCATTTTCATTATTATTATTCAAATTCTTTTTCAATTGAAGATAGACAACAGAGTGAAGATCGTAGTCATCGTAGCGGACAACAATTCCCAGTACTCTATAAGGACATAATTATGGAAGGCACTGTCGATGAAAAGGTATATGAAATCTTGCAAGCCAAAAAAAGTTTGTTGGATTATTTTCGTAACAATACATTAAAATCATTTATTGGAGGAATAAAAGAATGAATAATACAAGTTTTATGGAAGGAAAAGAAAAGGGAGATGATATTCTTGTTGAGTTGAGTGGAAAAGTAACAAGCTTGATTCAAAAAAGAAAGGACATATCTTTTGCGGAGGAAAAGCTAAAAGAAATAATAAAACAAGAACGTATTCTTAGTAGAGAAGAAATTCCCCAATTACTTTTAAGTCGTGGACTTTCTTCTATAACTTTAGAAACAGGGGAAAAAATCGACATCATAGAAAAATTCACAGCGGCTATACCAAAAGATGAAACTAAACGTAGTCTTGTCTTAAAATGGTTGATAGAAAATGGAGGTGACAATTTAATAATACAAGAACTTAAAATAGAAGAACCAGAATTAAGCTTATTTAAGTATCTACAAGAAGAAGGAATTCCTTTTTTTAATGAACATAAAGTAAACACTAATTCATTCAAGGCATTTTTGAACGCAAAATTGGGATTAAAAAAAGGTAGTCTGCAAGAACTGGAAATAAATGATATACCCAAAGAAGTGAATCCATTCATTTATAAAGAAACGAAGATAAAATCTTAGGAGGTTTTATGGTAGAAGAAATAAAGAAAAAGACGGTAGGTTTTTTAGAAGAACATGCTGGTGAAGGGTTTGAAGGTATTACTTCACAAGATTATACAATACCTTTTATACGAATTCTTCAAATACTCACTCCTCAAGCGCAAGAAGATAACGATGCTTATGTCAGAGGAGCAAAACCAGGAATGTTTTTTAATACCATAACAGAACGTTTATATGGTACGACAATTCAAGTAATCCCATTAATATATAAAAAGATTTGGTTAGAATGGGCACCAAATCGTGGAGGATTAATGGGCAGACATGAACCAGAAAGTTTGCATGTTGATAAAGGCACATTTACTTCATGGAAACTCCCTAACGGAAATGAAGTAGCCGAACATCATGCATTTTATGTATTGGTACTTAAACATTTCGATGAAGGCCCAACTATTATTAGTCTCACAAGTACTGGAATAAAACATGCCAAAAATTGGAATACACAAATTATGATGACACGTCTCCCGAGTGGATCACGTGCGCCTTATTATGCAAGTGTATGGGAATTGGAAACAATAAAACGTACAAATCAACAAGGAGTATGGTATCAAATTGGAGATAGAAAAAGTATGATTAAAAGAATACGTTTTATTACTGAACAAGAATTTACTGAATTTATCTTTCCAATAAAAGAAAGTCTTATATCTCTTAAAAATGTAGATTATTCTCAGTTGGAAGATACAAGGGAAGAAGAAAATGACAATATGGAAAATGGAGAAACAACTCCTTTTTAATCTCACAATCCTTGAGTTTATTAATAACCCCTCCCCTATTAATGGGGAGGGGTATCTACTACTTTTACGAATAAGGTATATGCGTGAGTGTTTCATTATTAAATCTAAGCGATTTTCAAAAAGTTTTTAGTGGAAATATGGAAGCTTATGGACAACATATATACAAGTATACAGATAATAAAAAAGAAAAGGGAGATAATTATACTGAGGTATCTAAAATAACAGATATTTTATATAGAGAACATTTAGAAGGAAAAAAAGGATTGGGAATAATACCAATTGATAAAAATCATAATTGTAAATTTGCTGTTATTGATATGGATATCTACAATGAAAATTACAGGAAGTATGTTGATTTTATCTACAAAAACGATATACCCTTATTTCCTTTTCGTTCTAAAAGTGGGGGACTTCATTTGTATTTATTTTTAGAAAAAAGTATAAAGGCGAAGCAAGTAAAATCTTTTATGACCTTATTTAAAATTATTTTAATGCTTGATAATAAAACTGAAATATTTCCTAAACAAAATACTTTAATGGAAGGTCAAGCAGGAAATTGGATTAACCTTCCATATTATGATGTTGAAAACACTAAACAATACATGTATAATAAGGAATCACAACCTATAGAATTTAATTTAGCATTAAATATGATAAAAGAAAAATTACAAACAGAAGAAGTACTAATTGAATTTTTTAGTAATCTCCCTCTTTCTGATGGCCCTCCTTGTTTACAATCTATTTATTTATGGAAAATAACAGATTTTAGAAATGAATATTTATTTTCCTTGGCAAGATATTATAAGACGAAGTTTGGAGACGATTTTGAATATAAAATAATAGAAGCAAATTCTCTTCTTGATAAACCTATTGATACAGAGAGATTGCAAAAAACAATTATTGGTTCTCATAAAAAAAGAGATTATACTTATAAATGTACTAATGAACCACTTATTTCTATTTGTGATAAGATTATTTGTAAATTAAGAATATATGGAATTGGAGGAGAAGAAATTTCTGAACTGTCGTATGAAGAGTTTATTAAGTACGAGACAGATCCCCCCTATTATGAATGGAAAGTTAATGGAGAATTACTTAGATTTTTTTCTGAAAAAGATATAATAAATCAAATGCAATTTAGAATATTATGTTTCAGGCATTTACATATGCTTCCGATAAAAATAAAGGATCTGAATTGGTCTAAAATAATAAATAGGGCATTAAAAAATGTTATAGTGAAAATCATAAAAAAAGAAGATGACATATCGTTAGGTTCTTTATTTAAAGAACATTTGATTGAATTTTTAGAAAAACGTGCTCTTGCTCAAAATAAAGAACAAGTTATGATAAATAGAGTATTTAAAGATGAAGATAAATTCAATTACATATTCAAACCTAAGAATCTTATTTCTTTTTTATATCATCAAAAACAATTTAGAAATTATAGTGTTACTGAAATTCATGCAAAATTAAGAGAATTAGGAGGAAAACCTGCAAGATTTAGAATAGATACTAATAATTCAACAAGAGTATGGGAATTACCATTTGTTGCTTTGGATAAATTTTTAGAAGAAAAATCTATAGATGATTTTAAAATAGAATTTAAGGAGAATTATGATGAAGAAGCTTTCTAAAGAACAAGATTATCTTGCTACAATTAAAAGAAATCATAAGATTTTAACCCAAGTTGAATGTGAAAAATCTATATTAGGAGAAGATAAAATATTTAAGCATTTAAGATTATTAAAAAATGCTCATAGATTATCTTCTTTTAGATTGCTACAACCCTATTCAGTTGCTGAACATTGCTATTATACCGGCTTATTATTTGAAACTATATCTGAATATGAAAATATTCAAATAACTAAAAAAGAAATATATTATGTTTATAGGCATGATATAATAGAAACTATTACAGGTGACGTTCTATTAACAGTAAAAATACATAGTAAAACGACTAAGCAAAAATGGGCACATATAGAAAAAGAAATTATTTGCAATAAGTATCCTTATCTTGAATCTTTCTTAGATGAATATATACCCAGTAATTTTTCTAAAGAAGCATGGATGCTTTTTAAGGCTTGTGACCTATTCGAACTTTATTTATTTTGTTTAGAAGAAATTGAATTAGGAAATAACACTGGCGGAATATCAGTTGTAATTCATAATTGCGCTAATCTATTGCCTGAATTTAAAATAAATTATATCACTGAAAGAATAGTATGAAAATTAATATTATATTTGGTCCACCAGGAACTGGAAAAACAACAAGACTCTTAGAAATACTTGAAAAAGAATTACAGGAATATAGACCAGAAGAAATAGCATATGTTTCTTTTACAAAAGAGGGAGCCAATCAAGGAAAGAACAGATCAATTAAACAATTCGGTCTCAAGGAAAAATCGTTTCCGTATTTTCGTACGTTGCATTCTTTGGCTTTTAGGGAATTGCATTTAACAAGAGATCAAGTAATCAATAAACGTTACTACAAAATGTTCAGTAATAAAATGAAGATGAATTTTACGGGATACTATACGGAAGATTTAAAAAATAATGATGATAGGTATTTGCTTTTTAATCTACTTCATCGTAATAATCCTAAAATAGCGAGTTCGTATTTATACGATCTTAATACTGATTTAGTACAATTTGTAAACAAGAATTATAGGAGATTCAAGGAATTTTATCAAATAATTGACTTCACTGACATGATAGAGCTGTTCAATAAAAGACAAAAAGCTATTCCCGTAAAGGTAGCTTTAATAGATGAAGCACAAGATTTAACTACTTTACAGTGGACTATGATTTGGATAGCCTTCAGAAATTGTGAAACGGTTTATATAGCTGGTGATGATGATCAAGCAATTTATGAATGGTCTGGGGCGGATGTTAATTATTTTCTGGGATTGGAAGGATCAATAGAAATTCTTACGCATAGTTATAGACTTCCAGATAATATAGTGATTTTTGCAAAAAGAATAGCAAGTCTTATTCAAAAACGAATTGATAAAAATTATCATGGTACTGGACTAATTGGAAATATGGAATGGGTTTTAGGATTAGAAGAAATAAAAATAACATCTAATGAAACATGGATGTTTTTAAGCAGAAATCATTGTTTTTTACAAAAAATAGTTGAATATATTCAAAGTCAGGGATTAATCTATACACTTAATGGAGAATTATCAGTTAATGAAAAAGATATTAAGGCTATTAATCTTTTTGAAAAAATTAGAAGAACTAATAAAATGGGTAAAAAGGAAGCACTATTATTACGTTCTTTTATTAAACAGAATTATGATTTACGAAATCCTTGGTATAATAATTTTGAATGGGAAGAAAAAAAGATTAAATATTATAGAGATATTATTTTTCATAAAACTGATATTCATGTTTGTAAAATTAAAATTAATACAATACATTCCGTTAAGGGTGACGAAGCTGATAATGTGGTCATCCTTTTGGATATCACGAAGCAGGTATATATCAATTTACAAAATAACAACGATAGCGAATATAGAGTATTTTATGTTGGATGCACTCGTACTAAGAAAAAATTATTTATTGTTGAAGCAGAATCACCTTATAAATATGAAATTTTAAATAAATGGAGGAGTGAGTAATGGCAGACAAGCTGATTGCTGAATACAAACAGAAAGAGTTCGAGAGATTACGTAAATATGTATTGAATCAATTATCTATAATGGAATGTAATTTAAATCCACAATCGCAATCAAGAAAAATTCAAAATGGTTCTATATTAATTCCTTCTGAAAATGAGGTAAAACAATTAAATGAATCATTATTGGAATTGAGAGCTAATATATATTAACTCCCGAAGAAAGGAATCCACTATTATGAAATTTGATGAAGGAAAGCCTGATCCCAGTTTATTTTACACGTCGGCTCTTTATGAAACGGTATTTGTGAGAGCTTACGGAATAAAAAAACACGGTTCTATAGAAGGATGGAAAACTACTAAGCCAATAGAACATTTTGATGCAGCTATTAGACATATACGTGCCGTAATTGAGGGTGAAGATTATGATAATGAATCTGGAAAATTACATTTAGCCCATGCAATTTGCGATTGTATGTTCGAAATCCAAAGGATAAAGGAAAAGGAGAAAACCAATGAAAATAAGGACTGAAGGAATAAATGAACTTTATCATCGTGCTTTAAATCAATTAATGTTTAATCCTGATTTTATTTGTTCTCCAAGGGGATTAAAAATCAATGAATGTTTAAACGCTCAACTTGTTTTAACAAATCCAAGAAGACGAATTATAAGTTTAAAAGGAAGAAATTTATCTAAAAAATATTTAGCTGGAGAATTTTGTTTTTACATGTCAGGATCAAATAGATTAGATTTCATAGCTTTTTATTCTGAATTTTGGAAAAAGGTTTCTGATGATGGCATAACAATTAATTCATGTTATGGAAAAAAACTTTTCTTTGATCTTAATAAATATAGTTTAACTCAATTTGGTTACGCAAAAGAACAATTATTAAAAGATTCTGATACACGTAAAGCTATTATGACTATTTATACAAGGGAAAATACAAGACTTTATTCTAAAGATAATCCTTGTACAATAAGTCTTCAATTTTTTATCAGAGAAGATAAATTATTCCTGACTACTTATATGAGATCAAATGATATTTGGTTAGGAACTCCGTACGATATCGCATTCTTTACTATAGTTCAAGAATTAATGTTAGTAAAATTAAAGAGCATAAAATATTTTGATCTTAAACTCGGATCTTATACTCATTTTATAGGCAGTTTACATTTATATGAAAAACAATTTTTAAATGTTATTAATATGCAAGAAGATATGTCATCTAATTATCTTATAGAATCTGAATGTATGCCCATTATGACTAATTTAACATGGAAAGAATTGGAAGATTTACTTATTTATGAAAAACAAATTAGATTACATGGGCCTACTAATTTTTTAAATAGATTGATCGATCCCTTTCTTAAAAGGATATTAGGATGGTTAATATGAATTTTAATGAATATGAAATAATGCACCTACTAAACAAATTAAAAGAAAAAAGTAATTGTTTGGACAAACAAGTAGCTTGCATAATCACCGACTCACTATGCAACATACTGTCGGTAGGAATAAACAGGGTCCTAAACTGCGATAAAGATTGCTATAATAAAGAAAAACGTATCTGTGTGACAACACATGCAGAAATAGAAGCTTGCAATCATTTAACGTCGTTAGATCACGGTTTCGCCAAGACGGCATATTTAAATCTATTTCCATGCGTGCCTTGTCAACGAATATTAAAAAATTGGGTAAAGGAAATTGTTGTATTCGGACCAAAACATAAAGAACAAGAATTTAAAAATATTCGATTAGAAAGAAATTTATACTTTGATTTGTTAGATAAGAATAAACAAGCTAAACAATTATCTGTAGCGCAAGGTGAATTATGTGAACTTGTAACAGCTATAAGTGATTATTTTTATAGACCTGAAAAAAATATGAACGAACATGATTTTGTAGATGAAATAATTGATGCTGAATTAATGTTAGATCAGATAAAACTTATATGCTGGCAACAGAATACAAATTTCTACAATATATTAAGAGATATTAGAAATAAGAAATATATGAGGATTCAACTACGATTAAATAATGGAGGCATACAATAATTACTTATAGTATAAGTAATTATAAATTAAAATTTTCGTTACCTTAACTTAAAAGGTTTAGACTTGTATAACTACCTTATGGCTTATTTAGGCCCATTAAGCTAAGGTTTTACATAAATTAAGGGCATAAGGAACATAATGTGTTAAAAAAATGTAATATTTGTGGACATATATTTAGTGCACTCACTAATAGAGTAAAATACTGTTCTGAAATATGTGCTAAACATAAAAAATATTATAAGCAAAAACCTATATTAAAAAAGATTTGTAAAAAATGTGAAAAAATATTCTATACTCGAAGATCGGATAAAATATTTTGTTCTTCTAAATGTAAAAATAAATATCATTATATAAGAACTGATGATATAAAAACATGCAAAGAATGTCATAAATTATTTCCTACTGGAAAAAAATATCAAATATATTGCACTAAAATTTGTTATCTTAAAGCTAAAAATAAAAGAAATAAAAAAGAATATCAAGAGAGGAGAAGGCATAATGGACCTTGAAGAAGTATATATAAGTGCTTTATTAAAATGGGAATTAATTGTTGATGTATGGGACTACAATATCTCATATAAGAAAAATATGAAGATTATATTAAGTATATTTCCAGGATTGATACACTATCCTTCTTTCTGTTCTTTTTGTTATTTCTGGGATGATCCTCAGTGCGATGGTTGTCCTTTAGTTAAAGAATGTGGATATGATTGTAGAGAAATTGATTCTCCATATAATCATTGGTTTATTGTTGTTAATAATAATAATAAAACAAATGCCGAGGATTTGGCCGAACAAATAAGAAATGATGTGAAAAAAATATATCTTAAGAAAGGAGGAGAGGATTATAAAGATACTAAAGAATTACTTAATAGATATTCATTTTTATAAAAGGAGATAACATGTTATTATTTTGTCATATAGAGGTAAGGGATGCAGGATTCGCTCCGAATCCTTTCTGGAAATATCTCACACTTGCAAATTGTAAACCTGCAATAAGAAGAAAAGCAAATATTGGCGATTGGGTAATTGGTCTAAGTCCCAGTAAAGAAGAAAATAAAATTATATATTGTATGAAGGTAAAAGAAGTAATGACTTTTGAAGATTATTATAATGATGAAAGATTCAAAATTAAAAGACCTATTATGAATGCAAAAAAAGATATTTATAGAAAAGGGGACAATATTTATCCTAAAATTAATGAAGGACACATTCAACTATTTTCAAGACATAGTCATAAAGACGGATCTACAAATATGAAAAATAAGATTAGGGATCTTAGTGGGATAAACGTTTTAATTTCCATAAATTTTTATTATTTTGGAATGAATATGATTGTTAATCCATTCAAGTTTTTAAGAGTCGGAAGAGGATTCACTTCTAAATTCAATGAAGATCAAATAGAGGAATTATTATCCTATTTAAAAAATTTTAAAAAAGGAATATCTGGATGTCCTTCTAACAAATGGAAGAAAGGAGATGAATCATGGAGAATAGGTCTATAAATGAATTATCCCGATTTAAATAATAGTAAGATAATATCTTTTGATATCGAAACGTATGACCCTGAATTAAAAGAATTGGGACCAGGAGTGTATCGCCGTGACGGAGATGTTCTGGGAATGGCTATAGCCAACGAACAAGGTTTTTCTGAATATTATGATTTAGGTCATAAAGGAATAACCATCGAAACTAAACAAAAAAACATGACCTACCTTAAAGATGTCTTATCTTTACCCTGTAAAAAATTAGGAACGGCTATTTTATATGATTTAGATTGGATTAATTCTTGGCTTAATATAAAAGTAAAAGGAGAACTGCACGATATACAAGTTGCTGAATCTTTAATAGATGAAAATCAAATTCATTATAGTTTAGATTTTCAAGCTAATAAATATTTAAAAATAGGTAAAGAATGGACATTAATAGAAGAATTTTGCAAACGGAATAATTTAAAAGGAGATCCTCGTAATCATCTTTATTTAATGAGAGCATCTATTGTACGAAATTATGCAATCGGAGATGTTAAAAAACCTTTAGAAATATTTAGACAACAATGGCGAATAATGAAAAAACAAGGGCTGTTAAACTTGTATCATTTAGAAATGGAATTGTTCCCTTTATTATTACAAATGAGACAAGTGGGAGTAAGAATAGATGAAAAGGCTATAAAACAAGGAATAACAAAATTATCTTTATTCATTAAATCAAAAAGTTCTATTTTATGGGAAAAATATGGAAAATTTAATTATAATAGTTCACAACAAATTGCTATAATGTTAAATCAATTAGGAATTTCTTATCCATTAACTAAAAAAGGAAATCCTAATTTAGATAAACATTCATTACCCTTAATTGACCATTCTATATCAAAAGAAATATTAGAAATTAGAGAAGCGAATAAAATACTTTCTACTTTTTTTATTAATGCCTTTACAAGACATAATACTGCTGGTCGTATTCACTGTAATTTTCATTCTATGAAGACTGAAGAATATGGTGCGAAATCAGGAAGATTTTCATGTTCTAATCCTAATTTGCAACAGATACCTTCAAGAGAAGAAACATTTGGTAAACTTTGTAGATCTGTATTCATACCTGAACAAGATCATACATGGATTAAAGTAGACTATAATCAAATTGAATATAGATTAATAGCTCATTATGCTCAGGGAAAAGGAAGCGAAAATATAAAGAAACAATATAATGAAGATCCTAAAACAGATTATCATGAATTCATAATGAATCTTACCGAATTAAGTCGCAAAGATGCTAAAAAACTTAATTTTGGCACAGTTTATTTTATGGGAGTTGACACTATGTCTCGTGAATTTGGTTGGTCAAAAAATAAATGTGAAAGTCTAATTAACGCATATAATAGAGAGGTTCCCTTTCTTAAAACTACTCGGAGATTTATAATAGATGTTGCAAAGAGTCGTGGTTATTTATGCACTCTTTTAAAAAGAAGAGCACGTATTACTCAAGAAATGAGAGACTTCCGTAAAGAATACAGCATGTTTAATCGTTTAATGCAGGGTTCGGCAGCTGATATATTAAAGAAAGCTATGCGAGATGCCTATAAAGCTGGTATATTTAATGTTCTTGTTCCCCATCTAACAGTCCATGATGAGTTAGATTCTTCTAAACCTAAAACAAAAGAAGGAAACGAAGCTACCACAGAATTAAAATACATAATGGAAAACTGCATCAAACTGAAAGTGCCATTAATAGCTGATGTAGAAGAAGGTCCTAATTGGGGAGAAACAAAAGAGTTTGGACATGATAAAATTTATAATTGATAATATTTTAAATTATAAATTGCCCAATAAAATTGCACTTATTATATGTGATCCACCTTATGGGACAGGGAAAATACAAGACAGTGCCTCAGAGAATAAAATATATGGCAAAGTAAGAATTTTAGATGATAGAGATATAAAATTACCTTTAGACATTTTAAAATACTTATTAAGTTATAATAAACCTCTTTGCTTCTTTTCACAAATAAATTTAATGTATAAACTTGGTCAAGAGCAAATACAATATCCAGATAAAATTATATATTGGAAATCAAGTTGGATTAGTGGTTTTAAATCTAATTCTTGTTTGCCCAATCAAATTGAAATAATTTATTGTTTTAATCTTAATATTAAAAATATTATATCTCAAAATAATAAAACCATTGGTAACTTAATTAGTGATAATAAATATGTGGCACCAAGACATAGGGCACATTTAGATAGAAAATTAACTATACACCAATCTCAAAAGCCCGAATATTTAGGTAAATTACTTGCCGCTACTTTTTCTAATAAAAAAGATTTAATACTTGATGCTTGTTGTGGAAGCGGCGCATTGGGCAAAGGAGCAAATACAGCATCTGGAGGTCGTGATATAATCTTTATAGATAATGATCCTATGTCTATAAGAATTGCAAAAATTAATGTAAAGGAGGCAAAATGAAAAAAGAAAATGATATATACAAGAAAATGAACAATGAGTTTAATAGAAATAAAATACTTTTACAACCTATAGAATCAGGAATAAAAGGAATAGGTATCCCGGATATATTTTATTGCACTTCTAATTGTGAAGGTTGGATTGAATTAAAATATATCCCAAAATATCCCATAAAAAGAAATAGTTATATACGTATCCCATTTCATCCTGGACAAATGAATTGGATTAATAGATATAGAGAGTTAAACGGTAATATTTTTTTGATGGTCTATATAGAAAATGGACTGTGGATATTCAAAGACCTTAACATAAAAGAACATTACACAGAAAACGATCTTATTAGATCTTCTTGCTATAGAAGATTATGGAATGGGATAAACTGGGAAGAAATTTATTATTTACTGGCTACTTCAAAAGACTTATAATTAATATTATGATCCTTCAACCATTTACGAGCTTTCTCTGATGTATAATTTTTCTTATTGAATCTATAAGCTTGAGTGACCCAACGAATAGAGCCTTTTAACTTCCCGAGTATTAATGAAAGGCCCGGAGCTATTTGTTTTCTTCTAAACTCACTGAAGCCACCTGGACTAAGTATACGTGCAGCATGTTCATTAGGATACGGCATCTAAATCTCCTATTCCTTACTTTCCCATTCATCATATATCTCCACGTCAACGGGATCTCCCGGTATTTCTCCAAGACCGGCAAAAGTTAACCATGGTTTCACTTTCCATAAATTAATTTTATTTATGTCATCTTGCACGAAGTCATAATATATCTTTCCGTTCGTTCCTGGAGGATTCAGGATAGAAGCAGTCACTTTTATTTCTGTTCCACTCGGGTCTCTATATTCTATACTTTGAGTAGTAGTTGTTGCTAAATCCACTATGATTCCGTCTTTATAACAAGTAAGTATCAATCTAAATGGTTGATTAATTTCTATTCTTTCATCGCTCATAAATTAGAATCCCCCTCTTTTTTAGTAAATAAATTAGATGTTCTATCCACTATTGTATAAAGATTCGAAGTTTTCTCTTTATAACTGAATGCTGCTCCTCCAGGATTATTAAAGAGATAATCTATTTGTTCTTGAGTGGGAATGCCAAGGAAGACATAGAGTTCATCAAGGAGACCTTCGTAGGGATTTAATCCATTGGTTCTTGCTCCCCATGATACATTTCCTGTATTAGAGCAATCAATTGGTAAAGAACTAATGTCTATTTCAGTACTATCCTTAACTGTATTCACATAAACAATAGCTTTGTCTGTCGTTCGATTTATAATAAGTACAATATGATTAAACTCAGTATCAAAAGGAGCAGAACCTGTACTAAATGCTTCTTGTACCAAAACTGTTTTTTTCATATAAAACCGTAATCTGTTACTTACATTATCTGAAGAAAAAAATATCCAATTATTCCCATCTTGTATTTTATCAAATAGTCTTCCAAAAGGTAACGGCACTGCATCCTTGCTCTTCATCCAAAAGGGAATCCAAAAAGAACCATTGCCAATTTGATCAAGAGGCGAGCCGTTTCCGCAATCTATCCGTTCATTAACTCCGGGGAAATTGACGGCCTTTCCTGATATTCCATCTACCCATATTGGAGTAGTTCCTTCTAATGCACCATCATTCCCGTATCCGGAAAGATCACGAGCTATAAGACCATTTCCTTCGTTGAGTCTCCAAAGTCCTATCAATCCCGGAATAAACATTACAGATAAATCCTTTAAGGTCTGGCCTTTGAGAGTCGGAGCCAGTAAACCGACGTCCATTATTCTATGATTATTCCTATTAAAATTCCAATCCCTATACTAATTACTACTGTAATAATTCCATTTTTTATATCCTCGATCCTTGATCTTTTGGAGTAATTCTCTAATGATGTCTTCGCTTGACTCGTTGAGTCCTTCAATTCTTTCAATTGTTTCTGAATCAGATTTGTTTGATCCTGTAAGTTGCCTATATACTTCTCTTTGTTCTCTAATTGTTTTTTCAAGTTCATTACTGTATTCTTCAAGTTCTTTATAGCTGATTCGTTCTTGTTCTGTTGCATCTCGTAAATTATTAAGAGTGCTTCCCGTGTTTTCAAGTTCTTTTGTAATATCAACAATTCTATTTTCTGCTGATGTGAGTTCTGTAATAACATCTGCAATTTCTGTTTTACTTCTTCGATACTTAATGAACCCGAAAACAATAAGGAAGATACAAAGAACAAGAATAATAGAAAACAAGATTTCTTTAGCATTTTTCATTTCCCCTCCTGTTTATATTGCTTCGCCCTTATATTTCCCTCGGTATAAATACCCGCATTTCCAAGCAAGGCTCCAAGCCACGCAATGAATATTCCGTCTGTTATTTCCTGTTTGAATACCATGAGCAGGAAAACTCCGCACAGAATGATAAATACAATGATAGTAATGCTGAGCTTTCTACTGATACGCGATTTAGTCTGAATCATTCAATAATTCCAATAATCTTTTGTCTGGATTATAGAACAAAATCCCTGAATACTTCTTGGCATTCTGGATATTTAATTCTCTCCAAATTGCTTCAGCTCCTACTTTTTCTAATTCAAGACGAACTGCCTTGGCAGTTTTAATAATGATTTGATCTCTTTTCCAATCTGCATCTACTACGCAATATCTTCCAATCACTGGAGTCACGTGACGAATTGTTTTTGCCGACATAATAGTTCCATCGAGTTTCTTCCAAGACTTCTTCATCATATAGAACACGGCCAGAATCCTATCCAAATCCAGTTCGTCTTTTTCTTTAACAAGTCGAGTATATATTTTTCGATACAGTTCGTCGGCATCCGTTCTAATAAAATACTTCATCCTGATTAAAGGATAACAGACAGTTCCCGAGCAATCGGCCCCGTACGGATTCTCCTTTCCCCACTCATATCCCTCGTCTGCGTCCACTAATCGCAATGCCCATTTCCTGAACTGCGCCGCTATATTTTTCATAAAAGTACTCCTATGATATAACCAGATATTATTCCCAATATTCCAACGACAGTCTGCCAGATTCCAAACTTGACTCTCTTGTTATTCTTTCTTGTTTCTATACAATCATTCTTTGTCATCAGTGTTGGAATGATGATCATTACTTCATGATGTTCCTTGATTAAGCCGCCACCATCACCAAGACCTATTAACTCTGTGTACATCTGGAGTATCATATCATGATCTGATGGTTGTTGATTAGCCATTAAAATCCTTTATGGCAAAGCCAAATACATCACTGTTATAGCTGGCGGCACTACTGTTTTGGTGAGTACCACGGTAAAACCATTAGATAGAAATGCGCTTATATATCCGTACCATCCATCATTACCAGCGCCTGATATAATCTTAATTGAATAAGTGGCATTAAAGACAAGAGCAATACCCTGATAATCTTTTCTCATACTATAATGAACATTTGCATCATCAAATCCAAGACTATAAGCTGTGTCCGTAACAGGTGCGCTGCTTATCAAAATTATTATCGAGGGTTCAAATCCAACATCTGTTATATTAAATGTTGCAGAAGCAGTTTTAGTAAAAGCGCCAATCTTTATTCCAGTATTCCTAAGCGCAAGTTTCTCATAGATCGGTAGATTCCCTGCTCCTTGACCTTTCAAATAAGAATCCAAAATTCCTACTGCCAATCTTTCAGGAATATTCGTACCTCGAACGACAAAATCTCCTTTTGTAGTAAAACCTAAAATACTATTAATAAAATTATCCCCTTTGATCTTCCTATCAATTCCTCCAACGGTTCTCAAGTGAAATATATCTGTTATTATAGTTGAAAATGCTTCAGTTAATTGACTGATTTTAACGCCCATTTAAAACTCCTATTGCTTAGAGAATATCGACAAGGCAATATCTCCATCTTTTATTTGATCTTTTATTTCATCAAATATATTATCTTCTTTCTCACCAAAATTCATATTGGAAAATAAACCTATAGAAGACAAGTTGTATTCAATTTCCTCTAACTGCAATTTATGAGAACTATAAATACTTGCAATCATATCTAATCTGTCTATGTAAAAAGTTGAAGCAATATCTGAAATAATTTCTATTTTAATTTTTTTAATATTCAATATTCCAGCTCCAGCTTCGGCTTCTGCTCTAACTTCCAGTTCAGTTTCTGTAACCACATCTATATTCACAATAGTATCCTGATCTTGTAATCCATTTACGTCTACTAATAAACCAATAGCTTCAGATATTTCTTTTACTTCTTTCGAATATTTTATCCACTGATCTCCAAATAAACCAGTATCTGCTGATCCCAAATCTATATCCATAGGATTATTATCCACGTCAAGATAAGTAATTTTTATAATGGGAGTTACACTTTCATAATAAATATATGTTCTTACATATTTAGGAAATGGAATTGCTTTTTCTAAGGTGAAAATAACATATTCTCCTACAGAACCAACACCAGTTACAAATTTCAACGATCGTTTCCCAGTTAAAACATGATCAACAGATAGAGTCAAGGTGGTTGTTGACAATGCACTAACGTCCCAACCTATTAAAGAATCGCAATCAGCCAATATTTTCCAGTAAGTATCAAGTCTATTAGAAATATTATATTTACCAAAAGTTAAAATATCTTTAATTTCATAATTTTCTATCTTAATTTTGGTCTGCGGAAATCTTTTTCTTTTTAATAAAAAATTACAGATATTGCTTATGGTTGCAGTGTCTATATAATCAGGAAAGGTGATTTTCTTTTCAAACAATCCAAATCGTCCCTGGCTTTCTGTATCTTGATATGTCGCAACATACTCTACCACTTTTGGATCGGCGGATGTCGTACGGAAAGCCAAGATTTTATTCAGAATTTTTGAATTATCTACTGAAATATCAGGTGATTGATATTGGTATCCTTCAAACAGGGAAGTCTGGATAGAATTGCTTATTTGCTCGAACACGAAATCTTTATCATTATCAACATAGAATCTGTAACGATCATTTTCGTAATCATAGTTCGCTATTTGCAGAAGTGTCTCGAATACCTTAAACAGGTTCTTATCTTTAAACTCTATAGTGATATTTGAAATGGACGGAGAAGTTATCTTACTTACGTTGTAATACACTCCGAGTTCTAAACCAAGATATGTATTCCCAACGGCCTTTATGATAAAATCCAAAGTCTGATTAGTGTGGGTCACATTAATGACTTTCTTCAATAATCTTTTATGAAAACCTTCTCCTCTCACCGTTAAGACCGGATTTGTTTGATCGGGTTCTGGAGTTTCTTGAACATATCCTGATTTCCATAATTCTCCGGATATATAAAAATAACATTCAGTATTCCTTGTTATAGGAATATCTATATTTCTTGGAATATCGAATGAAAATTTATCTATTCCTCCTACTTTATTTTCTTTTATTTTAGCATTAAGTATTTGACCTGAATTGTCAGTGTCTGAAAGAATAGCTAATCTTTCACCAGATGGAGATTTTATATAAAGTTGAATTCCAATAGGTGTAGAAAATATAGGCATTACAAATAATACCTCTCATTCCATTCAATAGTTATATCGCAAGCTGTAGTTGGAATAATTTTAAGCGTAAAAACACCAATAGGAAATTGAAAATAACCTGTTCCAGTTAAAATATTATTTGTTCTATCTAAATCACCAATCTTAACTGTTCCATTTTTACAATCAATAATTAATGTCTGGTATCCTATTGTTCCGAATAGAGCATCATTTATCTGTATGCCTTCTTTTGTTTCGTCAATATACATTTGAATCTGAGCAACCGCAACAATAGCTTCAAAAGTAATTATTGGAGGAACTTCTACTGAACCAAGATTGTTTATTTCAATTTCATTTATATCAATAATTAAACTCTCAGTTCTATTTATAGGAGTTGTTTTTTCCCAGAAAGGTTTCAATAATCGAATTGAGATTTCATTATCGCTCGATGCTTTATGCGCTCCCTTATCGTAATCAAGATTATAATTCAATATTGCAATAGGAATTCGCATTTCATTAATCTTATCAATCAAGTAAATTGCCTTATAAAGAGCGTCCAGTAAACTGTTTTCAGCAAATCTAAAGTTAGAAACATTCTCTCCTAATGCCTGTGAAAAATTAAGAGTTATTTCTCTGGATCCTATACGGGTTTTTCCAAGTTTAACGGCTCCGTGTAAAGATGAACTCTCGACTATCTTATTTTCAAAGACAAATTTCTCTTTCTCAAAAGTTAAACTTCCTTTTGCTGGTTGAAAAATAATATCGTCATTTAAATTTAATAAAATGTTGTTATTAATATCGGTTAAAGCGTATTCTATTTTACTCACCTCAGGCAATACACACCACGGACGACTTTTATTATAGTGCGCATCTAACTGCTTTTCAGTCCAGACTTCGTTAGGAACATAAAGTATATCGCACATTAAAGAGTCGGCTTGTTTTGCATTGTTTTCATGGCCAATAGACATAAGAGGAAAAGATCCGGTAAAAGCATCCGGCGTAAACTCCCAATCAGTATCCCCTCCTATACTTCCAGCTTCAGTATAGACTTTTAACCTTGATGCAGTTTGTCCCTGAGCAGAAAGATCAATCGCGGCAGCCACCATGATCCACTGGTTCACATCATTAATACCGCTATCATCAAGTACTTGACTAATTAAATATCTCACTGTTCCACCATCTTGCCAAGCTATCACTATGTAGTTACCACTAATACCGTAATACATAATAAATCTATGTGTTACATCGATAAACCATTCCACAAATCTATTATCAATTATTGTATCATAAGTAAACCACGGCCTCACTCGAAAAATCAATGTGAATTTTGGAACTAAAGTTAATAAATAATTAAGTTTACCAACAACTCTACTCGTAGGAGTGTATGGTGTTGGATAAGGAAGGTCTTCTGCTTGAACTGCTGTCCAGTAAGTATATTCATTAATAGTATCAGTTCCGGCATAACAATGAATTCGAATATCATCAGTTAAGTTTATAAGAGTATCAACAATAATTCTTATTTCAACAGTCTTCGGGTCCTTCCAGTCATAACCATATAAGGTACCTTCAGATGGTGTGCCCGGAGCATTAGGATAGTTATCCCAATCTATTGACATATTGAAAATATTTACAGCAATAGTTATGTTTCTAACTGTTAAAATTGTTATGTTTCCTGTGGTGCTTCCTTTTCTTGCAATTATTGAAAATGATGGAGTCAGAATTGTCCAAATATCCAAGAGGAATTGATAAACAAATCCGTATATGGCTCCACTATTCATCACCTTTGTGAATCTTTTACCATCATAATACTCATCACTTAGTACAGCAGTAACGTCTACTTCAGTCCAATTAACAGTAGTTAAATCTTCAGGGTCGATTATCAAATTAGTAGTGTCCTGAAATATTCCTACGGCCCCACGCTCTCCGGGCCATCTAACATTATTATTATTTTCCCCATCTACAATAGCAGGAAAATGAATTATTTCTTTATTTATAGGTCTGGTGCCTTTATTAGAAATACAATTAGCTTCATGAAGACTAATGACTTCTGAACTGAGTTTGACAGAGTCACAATTTTTTATAATAGACATTATATAGCAAGCCTCATTTCTTTACCAAGTTTTTTAATCACAACATCAGTAACATGATCTAAATCCATTTCATTAGAAATATTCGCACCATCAAAAGAAACATTGATCACAGGGGACGAGGATCCGCCAGCCCTTGCAATTTCCCTTGAAATATCATTCGGTATAACAACAGTGTTATCTGGAAGATTTAATATTTCTCCTCCCCGTTCTCCAATTCGTGTCAAGCCTGAAGCAGTTCCACCTTTTTCCATAGCAGGAACAAATTTACTTGCAGAAATTGCGGCAATTTGAGCGGCGGAAATTACTCCAGTTAATACTGTCATAGCAGAAGCAAATATAGGACCAATAATAGGACCCAATGAAGGGGCCGCCGCCCACCATCCCATTATAGAAGAAGCTGCATTAGAAAGAACTCCAAATATTTTATTTTGCTTATCCGATTCAAAAACATCTCTGCCTAATTTATTCTTCTTATCCTTCATGTCTTTATCAAGTTTTTCTTTTTCTATATTAAATTGTTCTTCAGTTATTATTTTATTGTCAAGATTTTGTTGCAGACTTGAGAGTTCACTCTGATACCATAATTGTAATTCGGCATCTTGATTTTCAAAATATTGTGATCTTATAGATGAAAGTCCTTCAAAGGAAGTAGAAATAATAGAGTTAATAGTGTCATAGGCTAATTGAACAGTTTCAATTTGTTCATCCCAATGTTCAGACCAAGTTTGTGCAGTATCTTCTGTGCCTCCTTTTGTTTTTGTTTTCAATCCGTCATTTAATTGATCTATCCCTGCAAGAATATTTCCAATGAACTCCTGTTGGCCAGTAGTCAATTCACCCCAATTATTCTTTGCATAATCATAAGTATTCTTAAAAGCAGTCTTAACCTTTACGCTTAAATTAGTGGCCAATTCTTCTGTTTCACCAGAGAAAGTTCTTATCTCATCTTTAACAGTTTTAAATATGTTACCTATATCAAAAACAAAATCTTTACCAAGGAGTGTAAAAGCAGAATTGATCTTTTCTGATTGGTCCAGAACGTCTTGTAATGTTGCTTTACCAGTAAGATACTTAAAAAATGTTCCTATACTTTGAATAGATTCTTTAATTGCAATAGTCAAGTTCACTATAAGATTTATAGCCATTCTTATAGTTGTACCTAATACAGTTATACCAGTAATTACTAAATTAACAGCTATTGAAAGTATTTTAAATGCCCCAGCACCTGAAGTAGATTCTCCAGTGAGCTTCACAAGATTTTCTTTAATCGTTATCCATAA
>LAZR01000657.1_pt1 | contig 25010 bp, 13 predicted proteins | sample 329461 | NCBI WGS metagenome assembly LAZR01 (sample SAMN03002196, study PRJNA259156) | marine sediment metagenome | biome: sea floor; feature: Hydrothermal impacted sediments; material: marine sediment; isolation source: Loki non-amplified sample from Loki's castle hydrothermal vent sediment ...
GTTAAGTTGTGCTGGGTACACTCGTAATAGTTCGTTAATAAGTGCCTGATAGCTCAAATCGTTATTAAAACGTACGCCATGTACTAAGTTTATGCTTTTGTATTTTTTCCACACATCGGGCTGTTGTAATATTGATAAAAAAGGCCCTATGGCAGTCCCAGTACCTAACATCCAAAGCTGATCGCTTTGTGGTATTTCATCAAGGGTAAAAAAGCCAGTTGCGCGTTGTTCTATAAGTACGGTTTCGCCTGGCTGTAATGTAGCTAAACAGGGCGATAATAAACCATCAATAACGTTAATAAGGTAAAACTCGAGATCGGGGTTTTCTGGTGCATTTACATATGAGTAAGCCCGAGCAATGCGCTTGTCGCCATCCATTATAGAAAGCTTTGTAAATTGCCCTGCTTTAAACGGTTCTACATTAGCATTAACGGTTAAGCTAAAGAGCGTTTCGCTCCACCATGTTACGCTTTTTACTGTTGCTTCAACCCAATTAGACATAGTTACCTCTTGGTTTAGCCATTAAAGTTTTAAATAACTCACTCCATAAACATTAGCATTAAGTGACAAAGACTTACAGGAGAATATGACTAGATTTAAAGCAGTGATGTATGCAGTATTTACCAATAAAATAATGTGAATAATTAGCTCTGCGAAAAAAGCCATTAACTGCATAAGGAAAAGTGAAGTAGCAGTAATCCAGAAGAACCAAACCAAAAAACGAGTATTTTGTCACTCACTTTAAAAGCGCTGCGTCTCTCAACCTCTTAGTGAATTATTTACTTAAAAAACTATTGCACTAGGAGAAGTGAAAGAGGAGTAAATGAGAAGAACCAAGCCAGTAAACGAGTATTTTGTCACTGACTCTAAAAGCGTAGCGTCTCTTAACCTCTTAGTGAGTTATTTATTTAAGCCATTATTAATTAATTTTATAGTTAAACTCAAATTCCACACATAAAAAAACGGCGCTAAATTTAGTACCGTTTTTATAAGCAATTAGAAAAAAGTTTACGCTTTTTTCTCTTCACAACTTGCTAGGTATTCGTCAAACGTACCTTGGAAATCGATTACTTTTTTATCTTTAATATCAATGATACGCGTAGCTAATGACGATACAAACTCACGGTCATGGCTTACAAAAATAAGCGTACCTTCAAAGTCTTTTAATGCATTATTAAGCGCTTCAATAGCTTCCATATCCATGTGGTTAGTTGGTTCGTCCATTACAAGCACGTTAACGTCTTGCATCATTAACTTACCAAATAACAGGCGGTTTTTTTCACCACCAGAACAGTTACGCGCTTTTTTGTTTGAATCGTCTGCTGTAAACAACAAACGGCCTAACATGCCACGAACCATTAAATCGTTATGCTTAGCTGTACGCCATTGCGACATCCAATCAAACAACGTTAAATCGTTATCAAAATCTTTTGTGCTGTCTTGCGGGCAGTAACCAAAGGTCGCATTTTCAGACCATTTAATTTCGCCTTCATTACTTTTAAGTTCGTCTACTAAACAGCGTAAAAATGTAGTTTTACCCACACCATTTTCGCCAATTACAGCAAGCTTAGCGCCAGCTTCTAGTAGTAAGTCGCCACCAGTAAATAATGTTTCGCCATCAAAACCATGGCCAAGCTTATTAACTTCAAGCGCTTGACGATACATTTTTTTACCTTCGTCAAAGCTAAGTGATGGGCTCATACGGCTTGAAGATTTAACTTCATCAAGCTTAATTTTATCCATTTTTTTAGCGCGCGAACTTGCTTGTTTAGCTTTAGAGGCGTTAGCACCAAAGCGGTTAACAAAGTCTTGTAGTTCGTCAATTTCAGCGCTCTTTTTAGCGTTTTCAGCTAAAAGTTGCTCGCGTTGTAAGCCCGCAGCTTCTAAAAACTTCTCGTAGTTACCAGGGTAAATACGTAATTCGCCATAATCAATGTCGGCCATATGCGTACATACCGAGTTTAAAAAGTGACGGTCATGCGAAATAATAATCATCGTACATTTACGTTTGTTAAGCTCGTTAGCAAGCCACGTAATTGTATGAATGTCCAAGTTATTGGTAGGCTCATCCAGTAGCAAAATATCAGGATTTGCAAATAACGCTTGTGCTAAAAGTACGCGTAGTTTCCAACCTGGAGCAACGTTTGCCATTAACCCGTAATGAAATTCTTTATCGATACCCGCTTCAAGCAAAATCTCTTCAGCGCGGCTTTCTGCCGTGTAACCGTCCATTTCAGCAAATACGCTTTCAAGATCGGCTACTTTCATGCCGTCGTCTTCGCTCATTTCTGGTAATGAGTAAATACGTTCGCGCTCTTGCTTTACTTTCCAAAGCTCCACGTCGCCCATAATTACCGCGTCTACAACGCTGTATTGCTCAAAAGCAAACTGGTCTTGGCTTAGGTTACCTACTTTTAACCCTGGAGTAATAGATACATTACCCGCACTTGGAACAAGCGCACCGCTTAAAATTTTCATGAAAGTCGACTTGCCGCAGCCGTTAGCGCCAATTAAACCGTAACGGTTACCGTTACCAAATTTAGCTGAAATGTTTTCAAACAACGGCTCTGCGCCAAACTGCATCGTAATATTTGCGGTGGAGATCAAAAAGGGTAATCCTAGATTAGTACTGACAGGAGTACGCTGCAGCAAAACGCCACAAACAAGAACCAGACAATAGGGTAAATTAGCTGGCGAATTATACAGATCAGCCACAACGAATGAAAGATAAAAGGTAGCTAATTTATAACCAAGCGAAAATAACGGCAATTCTCAATTTTAAGTCACTATTTTTAGCATAAGAGGCGTTAGGTTTACCTATAACAGGAATATAAATAACCACTACCGCCAATAACATTAAATAAGTGTTGTAGCCAAATAACCACGTTATTGCCCATGCTTTAATGCACAGGCTGATAAATTAACTTTATAGCGGCCGCATTTTTGATAATTAGTTGATTAACCGTCGCCACGTCATCAAGAGTTAGCGACTCTTTACTTAGCATAAAATGTACGTTGTTAACGTTAATTGGTGTAATAGACTTTACCTGCGTAATTGACGGGTGTTTTTTTACAAAGTACTGTGCAACAGCAGAGTCTTCAATAACATAGTCAATTCGTTTTTTATCTAACATGCTAAATCGATTATTTGCTTGGGCAGTAAGCACCACCTGTGTTGGATACTTAGTTTTTAACTGTTCAAGCTCGTTACCAAAAAAGCTTCCCCGGTTAATACCCGCTGTAAACTTTTTACTAAAAAGCTCAGCTAAGCTTGTTACATCAGGCGAATCTTTATGTTTATAAAGCCGCATAACCTCGTCGCGGTAAGGCAAACTAAAATGCGCATATTGAGCGCGTTGTTCTGTATAACTTGCCGCGTAGGTTATATCTACTCGGCCATTTTTAAGCTCAGCTTGAACACGTGAAAAACTCGGAAAATAAGTCCATTTAATACAAAATTTTGAATCTTTAAAAATAGCGTCTGCAGCATCCACTTCTGCGCCTAAAAATGTCTCACCTTGTTTAACAAGATAAGGCGGCCAATTGGTTTCGTTTGTGCCCATCACCAATGTTTTTGTACATGCTAAGGCATTAAATTGAGTAAATAACAGTGTAGTAAACGCTAAAAATAAAGTTTTCATTACACTCCTTAAATTAGTGTTCAAACAACGCTTTAAGTGCTGTTTTATTTTTGTTTATATATTCATTAATTACCGCAAGCTCAGTAACCGACACCGTATTTTTGCTAAACATCAAGTAAATGTCGTCCTTGTTTACATACTCAATACTGGTTACTAATTTTATGTTAGTGCTTTTTTCACCAAAGTGAGCACCTACTAATTCGTCTTCAATAGCAAAATCAATACGTTGCTTATTAAGCATTTCAAAGCGCTTACTAGTTGCACTAGTGTATTCAATCTGCTTTTTATATTTAGTTTTATATTGCTCAAATTCTTCGCCGTAGTAGCTCCCAAAGTTAGCGCCCACGGTAAGGCCTTGTTTAAAAATATCTTCGAGGTTTTTAACGTTATGCTGATTGTTGGTATTTTCGTACAAACGCATAACTTCAGTTCGGTAGGTATCACTAAAGTGCACATATTTAGCGCGTTTATCGGTGTAACTTGCTGCCCATCCTAAATCAATACGGCCGTATTTAAGTTCAATAAAAGCCCGCTTAGAATTTGGTAGTAACTTAACTTCAAAACAAAAAGGGGAGTCAGCAAATATAATGTTAAGCGCATCAACCTCCGAGCCTTGCAGCTTACCGTTAATGCCCATTACATAAGGCGGCCAAAAAGCATCGTGCGATGCCACGCTAAAGGTTCTCTCACAAGCAAATACATTAAATGGAGCCGTAAACAGCAAACATAAAAATACGGTTATTAATTTATTCATTGCGCCTCATAGTTATTATTTTTGCTTATTATTACAACAGTATAAACCAGCTTTTGCATTTTGGCGGCGCGGGATTGTGTAAAGATGTAAAAACCATCCGTAATTATGAGAATGCCCAGTATGTAGGTGTTTATAGAAGGGCGTTTGTATTGTATGCGCGTTTACTGCTCAAGTGAGGTTGCCGAAGTTTTAAATTATGCTTTTGAACATATAAATATCAGCAGCTGGTACTTAATGTTTGAAAATTAAAGTAAAATTTACATAATTGTTAAAGTAGGCATACATTGATGCTAACTGCATCGTTTTTGTTAGTTATATAACTAATAAGCCTATATTTATTTTTAACAATCATGTAGATTGTTTCTATATGAATACTAACTTAACGAAAGTTGGTTATAAACAGATAAACCAAGGATCGGTATTATTGAGCCGTTCCATATGGAAATACTATTATGCGGTTGAAAGAAGCCCTCAGCGTTTTATCAAAGTCATCTCCTTATGCTGTATCTACAGAGCGCAGCACAAAGAATCAGAATGTTTTAGATACTATAAAGTCTTATTTATATATCCAAATGCCTATTGAATTAGCAGTAAATAAAGTTATCTCCTCGTTTGGTGCTAACGATAAAAAAGTGCTTTTTCTATGTGGCAGTAGTGGCGATGGTAAATCTGAATTACTCACAAAAGCCAAAGTTGACTTTGGATCGCGCGTTAAATTCCATTTAGATGCAACGCATAGTTTTGATCCCCATGGTACAGCGATTGAAACATTAGACAAAGTATTTAATGAGTTTGAAACAGCAAACACATCCTTAGTGGTAGGAATAAATGCCGGAATGCTAGGTAATTACGCTGAGGAAGGCCAAAACCTATTAATTCGTAGCAAAATTAGTACTTACCTTAATAATAAAAATGAGTCAGATGAAAGCGTCACTTTTATAAATTTTGAAGACTACCCAAAATTTGAAATTAGTGACGAAGGCTATAAGTGTGATTTTGCTAAAAAATTATTAGAAAGAATCACGCAAAGAGAAAACAATATAATTCGACAGCTCCTTGAAAAGGAAAAGCTAGAACAAAGCGATCCTGCATCTTTACGATTAATTGCTAACTTTGAACTGCTTAGCTTACCTTCCGTACAAAAAGTAATTATAGATTTGCTATTTAAAGCTCGCTTAATGCGAGATCAATTTTTAACAGCTCGTGCATTGCTTGATTTTATTCACGAGCTTTTATTAGGTAATGGGTATTTATTCGATAATTTATTTGCCGGTGGTGACAACGAGCTAGCAAATAAAATTGAAAACTTTGATCCAGCTCATCTGCGTACTAAAGAAGTAGACCGCTTTATTCTTGCTTATGATCTAGGTTTGCCAGATATCGAGTTTATGGGTTTTAAAAACGCATTACATACTTTCGGAATTAAGCATATAAATAGTGGTGCTCAGTATCTTCGTTTGTTTTATCTGCTTAAATACGATGATTTTGCTAATAATTACCATAAAAAGTATTTAGAAGATTATAACGAGTCATTAATCGAAAGCTATATCAAGGTATATCAGTTACATAAATCTTATAGCGGAGATAGTAAGCAAAAAATTAGCTTAAAAGAGTTTTATAGAGATACTTTAATTTCCGCTATAAGAACCTACATAAATCGAAATGCACCAAAGCTGGGTAAAAAATTCTACTTACTCTCGGATTTCGGAGATTATCAAATAGCAGCTCCAGCTGAACTAGCAATGGATATCAAATCTATCATTGCCTCAACGACGACTAATAGTTCGTTTTTTAATGCGAAACTAAAGTTACAAGATAAACAGTTTAAGCTACCAATTAATATAAATCTGCTTTCTCTACTTATTAATATTAACAATGGCTATCGCCCTAATAAGCACGATAAAAACTCCGTGATACTTTTAGACGAATTAGCTTCCGAAATAATTCAACAAGCTAAAGCTGCTACAGAAATAGTTATTACAGGCTTAGATGGTAAATACCACTTAGAGCTTGATGATGACGATATTATGGTAAGTGAGGGGTAATAGATGCCATTATTAGAAGAGTTAAAACCAAAAAATAATAGTGCCGCTAGTTATTTTCCTGTTTCAGCTAATAGCGCGAATAATAAGTATGACTGGGAAACCGTAGTTGGCTTTTTCATTAAGTCTTTGCATAGCCTTAAGCTTGAAAAAAATATCGTAGCACTAGACGATTTCAAAAAGTTATGTAAAACGCATTTTGTAGATAAATTAGACGGCGAACCTTTTTGGCATGTCATTGAAAAAATATATTTTGATAACTTACAAGTTTTAAATATAGCACCTGAAATGCAAGTGCTAAAAGTTTTAGACAGTGACACAAGTAACTCAGGAGATGAGCGTTTAACGTCATTGTTTAATGGTTTAATGGGGGAAGTAGAAGTAAGTAACGCACCAAATGCGCAACTCAACTTTTTAGAGCAAGAAGTAAAGAAGGTTTTTGACTCACCACTCGTTACTAATCGCAGCCAAAAAGTACGTAAACAACATATTGCTTATCTGCCATTTTTGTCAGAGAAATTTCAGCAAGACTTAAAGTTTTTAGTTAGCTATCCAGAGCACTTTTTACAAAATATTAAAGCATTTTTAAAACTGTATGGTTTTTTATATACAGCACAATTATCTCTAAATATAAAAGGTTGGGCACAAACACCTGAGGTAAAACCTTGTTACTTTATTTTAGATAGTGAAAAAGCGAGTAAAGAGCGAACTAAACTGCAGCTTCACGGACACAAACAAGTTGTTGAATCTAGCTATGCATTATTTCCTTACTTGGCATTAAACGAAAGCCTACAAGATACAAAAAAGCGAATTTGCCCATTATGGCAATTAATTAACGAGTTAACCGATACCGATATTGAAACCTTAAATAACTACGCCGTTGCTTTTCATGATGATAGAAATTTAACGAGTCAACAATGCTTTGGATCTACAAGAAGTGAGTCAATTAATAATTTAATAAATCTATTTACAGAGCAATTTAAGAAAGGAGCCACTCGTGAGACTGCTTTCAACAATTTTGTAAAAGCGACCAGAGAAACTCTTATTAGACCATTTGAACAAAACCGACGTCGAGCAGGCTCATTTTTAGTATTAAACCAAGACTACCTCCTGTTGCTTACTAATTTGTGTATTGGTGAAAACGAAAAATTAAGACTCCATGAGTTACTAATCGAGTTTCAAAAACGCGGCATATTTTTCGATAAAAGTAGTGAAGAGTGTTTAATAGAGTTGTTTGAAAGAATGGGTAATGTAGAAAGAATGAGTGACAGTGGAGATGCAGTTTATGTCAAAAAAACTATATGAAGACTTTTTAGTTGAACACTTTTGTCAGTGGGCAACTAAAGGTTTTGAGGGCGAAAGCCGTTTTCAGTTTCGCTCGCCAGATAGCGATAACAGTTTAAAGCTTTATGAAGCAATGCTTCATAAAGCCGATACAACCGTTTCATTAGTAACAGATGACATAAATCAAATGCTTCCAGCAATTACGTTTGGTAATACAACGCTAATACCTGTTGTACATGGAGATAGTGACAAAGCATTAAGTGAAAACTTCATATCACACTTGCGTGATTTAGTATCAGCGCAGGATGGTCCTCTAAAAGATTGCGTGCTGTTAGTTATACACAACTCATACCTAGATACACTAATAAACTCAGCACGGGATTTAGGTAAAAATGGAGAAGTGTGGCACCCCTCTACAATAAAAAAATCGTTAAGTGAGCTTATTTCGTCAATTAGTGGTACCGATAAAGTATCGCAGTGCTTACTTGATCACCGCTTTAAACTAATCATTGAAGATGGTGCAACCATGTTTGGTTTTACTGAACTGTATGATGCGTTAGATGACGGTATTATTCAATTTAGTGAGTTAGGTCTTTTTAACGATAATACGATTGTGAATTGGGATGATACAGATCAGATAGATAATCGGTTATCGCAAAATCATCAGTTGTACGGCAATATTAGTGAGATTGTAGAAAAGTATCCCCAAGAGCTTGTAGAAAAGTTAGGCGATTTAGACCTTAGCGAAAAATTTGTAAGCAGTAATTTTGGTGATGATCAAAATTGGGAAAAACTTGATTTTGGTGCAATTATTAAAGAGCGCCGCGACAATAAAGAAAACTTACTTGCTTTTGAAGATGAAACAATTGTAGGTCTAGATTTTATAGTACGCGAAAACAAAAAAGAACGTCACTTAATAATTGAAATGCCTGCTGATAAAACAGAATTTAAAATTGAAGCTAGTTTTGTTGGCGGGAAAATTCAAAAAAATGAATTAAAACTACAGCATACAAAAGAGCCAATAGTGCTTGATGTAAATAACCGCTCTCAAAAACGAAGTGTTGCTGAAATTTCAGGTTTTTTTGATAATCAGCCACTTTATTTTAGTGTCGATTTTAAACGTGAAAAACCGCAAGAGCGTTTTAAATATAGAGTATTAGTTATACCACAAGGTAGTTTTTATCTTGATGACTTAACTGATAGCTTTTTACTTGCTACACACCCTAAAAAACAACTTATTACACTACAAACTAATGCCGGCACTTTAAAAGTTGCAGAGCACGGAGAACTTGCTACTGTAACGCAATCAAATCAAACATTTTCAGTTCAAGATGTTCAAACTGTCGATTTTTCAAAGTTTGCAAACGAAACAGACAGTTTAACGTTTGCAGTACAAAGTGGTTCTTATGTGCTTAATTTTGAGGTGGATGGCGCTGTATCGTCAGACACATTAAGTTTACCGTTGATTTTAGATACAAACCTTTTTAACCGTTTATACAACGATAACTTTAATGGTTTATATAACCGAGCAAAAGAAAAAGTTGTAATAGATGGAAAAGACCTGACCCCAACAGGAATGCGTAAATATTTGTTAAATTGGGAAGCAAAATTACAGGATGAGCGAATACTTGCAACTCAAGTTGCAAATAGACCAGAAGTCACTTTAGATAATATTAAAAACGCTTTCCCAGAATTATTTGCAGCTTATGATTCATTATTTAATTACCTCGACGAAAAAAAGGCGCTCATAAGTACTTGTTCTTGGGGCTCTGAATTTTTGGGTTTAGTGAATAGTATTGTTAAGTGTTATTTATCTGAGGTTGAAAAATTAGAAACCAAATTACTGTTATCTCCGCAAGCTTTAATGCTAGTAAATATAGGTATTGCCGAGTTTGATGAGCAAGAGTATTTAACGCCATTACATCCACTTACATTGGCTTATTTTGCACAACTGGTTACACGTACTAGTGATGAAAATGACAATAGTTTTAATAGCTTACCTAAAGCGACAATTAAGCGATTAAATGCAGAAGGTTTATTGCCTTTTATATGGCACCCAACAGATGGCTTTGCTTATAACCAAGCGGTTGCTGATAATCGAATGTGGTGTAAATTTGTTTCAAATAAAAAAGCCGCTTTAACATATGTACGCCCGTTAGTTAGACAAAAAGTAAGTGAGTTTACAAAAGCATTTGATGTACTGTTTGATAAAGGTGGTAAAGAGACCGTTTATATCAATTCAATTAATAATGGTAATAACACATCGTTATTTTTGGGCTTAGTCGACTATTTAAAAAAGAAATCGCTTGATGAAGCAAACCGAATTCATGTAAATATTTACGATAAAGAATTACAACGCACTTATTTTGATGACTTTGCTGATGCTCCAAGTTACGACGAGTTAAAAAATATAGCAGAGCTAGGTAGCGAAAAAGATAAAGCAGATGCCATTGCAGATATGCTTAAAAGTCGTATCACCTATAGTAAATTTAGGTTAAGTGAAGACGATCCAATTTTTAAGTATGCCCATGTTAGTTTTGTCCGAAATGACACAACGGTAGAGCCTGTGCCTGTTGATGTACTTTCAGAAAAAACAGGGGTAGCGTGCCATGGTCTATTAGCCGGAGAAACTGCGTACCAAGAACAAAATACTTATTTTACAACATTTGGACTTAATAAACTGAATGTTGAAAGTACTCCAACTTTAAAACTGAGTAGCCAGTTTAATAGTTTAGCTAAAGCAGCTTGGTGTGGACAAAAGTACGAAACCAATAACGGATTAGCTTTAAAAGTCGCCGGTAAGCTATCTGAATTGCTCGATAGCGTTTATGAAAACTCAGTGTGGACAATTATAATAGACCCTAAAGTTACTTTAGACTTTTTTAAAGGTCAAAAAGACACTGTACTGATCCATTACTCTGATAATTTTACAAACTCAGCAAATTACGATGCAATAACAGTTACTAAACGACGCGACTTATACGATCAAGTACTTTCTCAAGGTGTCGCGGGATTAACCGATGAGTTTAATGCGTTTAATGGTGAATGGTTACTCAAAATGATCACCAGTAACGACAACGACCGTAAAGAGAAAAAAAGCATTATTGGTGCTTATAAATACGTAAATTGTTTATTGCATCAAAGCGATATTACGTGGGTGCCAATGAGCGTTGCTGAAATGATTCGTGTGGCTGGTAATATTGGCTTAAAAATGAGTGATAGTGACTTCTCTCGTTACTCACAAAACATTAAAAGTGGTGCTATATCCGACGACGTTTTATTTGTTGGTTTTAAAGGCACCAACATGTACTTATTACCGCTTGAAGTAAAAATTGGTAAAAAGCGCACTCATAGTAAAGGTATACAGCAAGCTAAAGAGCTCAAACGTTATCTGATAGAAAACTTGTTTGGACGTGATGACTTAGCAGGGCATTTATACCGAGGCTTGTTTATTCGCCAAGTATTAATGCAAGTTGATAAGTTTGAATTATACAAAGTATACGAGGGGGACTACTTTAGCGAGCTGCAAAACAATCGTGAATGGTGGTTACAAGGTGATTATCAAATTGCAGACGTAGAGAATTACCCGCAAGGCTTTATGATGGCGTTTTTTGAAAATGCTGACTTTGCTAAAGAAGAGTTCATGCTTGAGGACAACATTCTGCAAATCATTTTGCCAAGTGCCAATTTAAACCGTTTTATAAGTACACCACTTCAAGATCTATTTAAAAATATTAAAGTAGAGTATTTATCATACATAGATCAAAAGTACATATTAAATGGAGCAATAACACCTATAGAAGTTATTTTCAACAAAGATACAAACGATAGCTCTACTGATGATATTAATAAGCCAATTGAAAATGAAGAAAATACAACACCAAAACCAGCTAATGAAACGTTAGTAAATACAAAAGTTGTTGAACAGGAAAAGCAAAGCCCAGCTAATCAAAGTTTAATAAGTACAAAGGTTGTTGAGCAGGAAAAGCCTAATTCAGATGCATTAACCGATCGTGGAGTTGAGTTTTTAATATCTAAACTAAATATAAAAATCTCGAATAAAATACCTAAAACAATCTCATACAATATTATTAAGCTGCTCATATCTGATGAAGTGAAATCTTTTGAGATTGATAAAATCTATAATGAACACGTGGTTGCTTACAAAGATATTTTATCTTTAGCAAATAAAACTGATGTTTTAAATTACGCAAAACTTAAAAGCAAAGCGAAAGAAGAATATAAATCTAACTATGTTGAACAGTTAAAACTCATCAGTACTGAGCTCGGTGTTGAATCAAGCCCTACTGAGATAAAAAAGAAAGACATATTACCAATTATAAATACTGTACCTGTGACAGAAAGTACCAATAAATATGAATTGTCTACATTTTTAAGTGATACAGAAGAGGCAAGTGGTGAGTTCAAATTTATTATTGATAGAATTAAACAAGCTAAAGGCCGCACTATAACGATAAAAGAGCTTTTAGCTCTCGATGAATCATGGTTTATAAGATTGCATAGAGTGCAGCTTAGCCATCTAAGGGCTCTGCAGCGCCTACAAAAGATATATAAAGAAAAGTTAGATTTTACAAATGAGCCAACTCAAAAGATTGAACCTACAACTACTGTTGAGCAGTTAAATAGTCATAGGCAGGAAAATAAGACATTAACTCCTCAAACACTTGTTTCAGATCTTGTGATCCCTCAAAAGTGTCTTTTAATTATTGAGATTCTTGCCAAGTTCTATAATAAACCACTAATTGTTAATGACTTACTGACGATATCAACTGATCGTTTAGAGTGGAAGAGTGGCGTAAATAGAGAAATGATTTCAGAATTTAAAAGCTTTAAGAAAACGATACTAACGGCTTTAAACTCATTGAGTCATACTGCTTTTAACTTATTTAAAAGCGATGATGCTAGAGATAATAACCTTGTAGCTGAACATAAAACGAGAAAAGCAGATTATTTATCAGATAACCAAAGTAATGATTCTAATCAGCATGTAAGTATGAAGACAGAGCCACCATTAAAGAGCGTTATCGAGAGCGAAGCTGAACCAGTTGTTAGCAATAAAATCGATAATCAAGATATTCCAGTCCCTTTATTAAAAGAACAAGCTGATATACCAAAAGAAATTTCTGTAGAAATTCATGAGTGGGCTAAAACTGCTTATTTTGATGACCCAGAAATGTTTAATATATTTGTCAGTGAACAAAATGAAGGGTATTTAACATTACTGCGTTTAAATTTTGATAATGTTCCCAATTGGTCACTCGAAGCTATCAAGGACCATGCTGCAAATAAATACGCTGAAGATTATGCTGCTCAAGTTCGGGAGATTAAAAGACAAGTAAAGTTTTTTATTGAGATAGATAGCTTAACTTTATCGAGAGCACCTGAGCAATTACGTGAGTTTAAACAGCAGGCTAGAGAAGAGTATCCTGGCAATTATAGTGAGCAGCTAAGTTTTATTAATAGGCAGCTAGACTTATCAGAAAAATATAGTCTACCGAAAAAGGATGATATATCTGATGAAGAAAAAATGGAAACAAACCTGCTACCAACTAATCTTACTGCTAATACTCAGATAGAGGCGTCATCCTCTAAAATTGTTACTCATTCAAACACCAAGGATTCATTAAAGGTGCTTGTTGGCCATGTAATACAAAACAACGAACCCGTTTATTGGGAGCCAACAAATACCGCTAAGTTTATGAATACCAATTCAGGCATTATTGGCACTATGGGTACAGGTAAAACTCAGTGTACTAAATCGGTAGTGACTCAGCTTTATCGTAATCAGCATAATAATGTTGATGGTAAGCCAATTGGTATACTTATCTTCGATTACAAATCGGATTATGTAGACGACAAGTTTATAAAAGTTACTAACGGTAAAAAGTTTAACTTACATAAACTACCTTACAACCCGCTTAGTTTATTTGGTGATACGCCAATGCTGCCTGTGCATACTGCGCGTGGCTTTTCTGAAACCATGGGTAAAGCATTTAATTTAGGGACTAAGCAGCAGCTTAAGTTACGTAAGTTAATTGGCGATGCCTACGATTTGGCAGGTATTCATAAAGCGAATAAATCTACATGGAGTAAAGCTGCACCTACTATGGCTGATTTGTGGTCATTATTTTTAGATAGTGACCCAGCAGAAGATTCACTTTACGCAGCGCTTGAGAGCATATGTGAGCTTGAAATATTTGAAGACGATACTAGCAAGTGTATGTCGCTTTACGATCTTGTAGATGGCATTACCGTAGTTGAGTTGGCAGGCTACCCAGGAGAAATACAAAACCTGGTTGTAGCGCTTACACTCGATTTGTTCTACTCGCAAATGCAAAAACAAGGCAAGCCAGAAGTACAAGGCGACTTTAGACAGGTTACTAAACTAGTACTGGTTGATGAAGCCGATAACTTTATGTCGCAAAATTTCCCAAGCCTTCGCAAAATATTAAAAGAAGGTCGTGAATACGGTGTTGGGGTAATTTTATCAACCCAAGATATCACCCATTTTAAAACCAGCGAAAATGACTATTCAGCCTACATTTTAAGTTGGATAGTGCATCGCGTCGCGCAAATAAAAACCCAAGATATTAAAGGCATATTCAACAAAGATGATAAGTCAGAGCAAGAGCTACTGATGAAAAATATCCGCGAACTTGAAAAACACACAAGCCTTTATATTGATGGCGAAAAACAAATTAAACGTATTAAAGATAAAGCATTTTGGGAATTATAATTGGAGAAAATAATGGCTACAGTTAGCGCTGAACCGACGAAAGAGTTTTTTATAAGTATGCTCACTAGAGACATTTCATTGTTATCTGCATTAGTTGACTTAGTTGATAATAGTGTTGATGCTGCTATGCAGAACGATGGAGTAGTAGGTAAAAAAGTTGAAATTACTTTAGATCGTCAGTTTTTTGAAATAAAAGATAGTTGTGGTGGTATCCCCAAAGATGCTGCTGAGAATTATGCCTTTAAGTTTGGCAGACCAACTGACGCACCTCAAACTCCTCATTCTGTTGGTAGGTTTGGCGTAGGGATGAAAAGGGCGATATTTAAGCTTGGTCGTAGCTTTCAAATAGAGTCTAGGCACGAAGATAGCTCATTCAATATAAATGTTGACGTGAATGATTGGCTAGCTTCTTTAAGCGATTGGAATTTTGAACTTGAAGAAGTTGATGATGTCGCTGAACAATATGGAACTTCAATACGTGTTGATGACTTATATCAAAGCATTGGAGAAAAATTGGAAGATAGAGTTTTTATTAACAATTTAAAAAGCATGATAGGTAAGGCACACCATAAGGCTCTCTTAGATGGTTTGTCTATACAGGTAAATGAGGAAGTAGTTGAGAGTAGGGTCGTAGAAATAAAGCATAGTGAAGACCTCACTTATATAACAGATGAATTAAGCATTGATGGCGTTACTATTTCAATCAAAGCAGGTGTAGGTGAAAGGGATCGCCATAAAGGAGGATGGTATGTGTATTGTAATGACAGAATGATAGAAGAAGCATCTCAAAGTGTCATGACAGGTTGGGGGGTAGATGGGATTAGAAGCTACCACACAGACTTTGCTTTTTTTAGGGGGGTGATTGAATTTAACTGCGATGATGGTGCGAAATTACCTTGGAACACAACTAAAACAGGAATAGATACAGATAACCCTATTTATAGAACCGCTCTTGTTAGAATGAAGATAGCTATGCGTAAAATACTTTCACTATTAACGGAAAGAATAAAAGAAGAGACAGCTGTAAATGAAGGAAAAATTGAAGAGTCATATATTAATAAAGCTATAAATGAAGCTAGCTTAAAGTCTGCGTTTACCTTACCTCTTCAAACTGATTTTGTCAGGCCTAACTTTCAACAATTACCTAAAACAACCAATGAAAGAAGAATTAGTTACTCTGTTAAAGAAAGTGATTTAAATAGAGTAAAGGAGAGCTTGGGAGTTACTACTAACAAAGAAGCGGGGCTTTATACATTTGACTATTATTTAGAGAATGAGTTGTAATTATGGCTTCAGGAGATGTAATAAATTACTCAATTCGCCCTGCAAAATTTGTTGAGCGAAGAATAATTAGAGATATGTTGATCAAAATCAATCGCTTTAGTGCTTTAGAGAAATACAAGTACATCGGATTCGGCTCTAAATATTTTGCAGATTTTAGCTTATTTCATAAAACCTTGCATATAAACGAGATGGTAAGTATTGAGGGTGATGTTGAAAATGAAGAGAAGTATAACTTTAATAAACCTTTCGAGTGTATAGATGTGGTTATGGGATTGTCCAATGATGCATTACCGAAAATAAGCTACGATAAACAGTTTATAGCATGGCTTGATTACGATTATGGTATAGATACAACGATGTTAAATGATATTGGTATTATTGTTGAGAATATTGTTTCAGGCTCAGTATTTATTACAAGTTATAACGCGATCGCTCACAAAGTAGGGAGGTTAAAGCAGGAGTTTAATCAAGACAACTCCTCACACAAAGAATTATTAACAAAAAAATTGACTAATCTGGTCGGTGAAGAATATATACCAGGGAACATACCAACGAACGGGCTATCAAAATCGTTAACATTTTCAAATATAGTACGCGACATCTTTAATTTGAAAATTAATAACGCCATTTCTGATAAAAACTCAGCCCTAAATAATGAGGATAAATGGTGCTACAAGCAGATAATGTATTTTCATTATAAAGATGGTGCTGATATGGCTACGATAGGTTGGGTCTTTTATCAGAAAAAAGACGAAGAAAAAATTGAAAACTGTGAGTTTGACACTAATGAATTTTTTAGAGGTTCAGACAGTCCTTACAGTATAAGCATCCCTAATTTAACTGTTAAAGAAATAAATCGCCTTCAAAATGTGATGCCCATTGGTGATGATATCGATAGGGAACAGCTACCGGAAAGCCTTTACTCTGAAGAGGATATACGCTCTTATTCAGCTATATATAAGTATTATCCGAGTTTTATGAATGTGGATATCGCTTAAATATTTTTTAATACTTAAGCGAATATAATGATATGAGACTAATTTGGTTGAGCTTTGTTTATTTCTTGTTTCATAAATCATCAACCAAAGGTAATAGCGATTTATGATTCCTAATTGCAGAAACTCCATCTTCAACATGTGCTGCCCATGCTGCTTGTAATTCTTTATCAGAATACTCAGGGTAGCGCTGTTTAAGTAGTAATTCAGTCACCATTTGGGTTTTACCTAACCACGTAAATTTATCGAGTTTAAGGCTACCAGAGAGCTTATAGTCTTTTTCTTTATTAAAAATAAACCCCTTTTCGATAGAGCGAAAAAACGCGATACGGGCGGCTACGTTTGGTGTAACGCCTGTTTTGCCTTTAAGGGTTTGAAGCTGTTCTTCAACGGCTTTATTAAGCCACATTGTTTGTGGGAGCATGTTATATGGCCTCCTGTGCAAGCTCTGCCCAAAAGTAACCTTCTCGCAGGGTTGAACAATTAGTATGTTGGTTAAATTCAATCTCGAACGCGTGAGACACTTTATGCTCAATGGCTTGATAAAAGTCTTCGTCTACTTCGGTATCGGTTGAAAGCAGTATTACTTGCTCACTAGCTTCTGGGAAGTAATGCTTAATAAGCTTATCGCGGTGTTTTGAATCTAAACGACCAAGTGGTGTATCTACCACTACTGGCAATACTTTACCCGATAGTTTGCCAAGTGCCTCTAAAATAGCAAAAGCAAATATTTGCTTTTCACCTGCCGACATTGATTTACGGTTAATAATAACGCCTTCGGCATCGACTAGGTTTACGTCAAAGCTGGTTGGGTCTATTTTAGCCGAGAGCTTTAAATCTTCTTTACGGGCAAGCTTACGGTACGCTTTTATAAATAACTCTTCTAGCTGGGTTACGCGTAGCTCTGTAAGGGCGTGTTTAAAGTCTTGCAATACATATTGGCTAAGCTCAACACGCTCAACGGCTTTGTCGGCTGAGTGGTTATTTTTTAGTTTGGCGTAATCTTTTTCAAGACGCTTTGCGAGCTCTAGCTCTTTGCCTTTGTGCTCTTTAGCTTTAAGTAGTTCGCTTATGTATTCTTTACTTGTTGTATCGCGTTGCTTTTCAAGCTCGCGCAATGACGAGTACAGCTTATGTAAATCGGCGGCATCGGGTGCTCGCTCAATATTTATTGAAAGCGAGCTTAGTTTATTTTGTGTTTGAGTAAGCGCTGCTGATAGCTCTTTTATCAGTGCTTGCGACTGCGAAGCCTCTGTAACTTGTGAGTTTATAAGTGCAAATTCAGAGTCTGAAATATCAAGCTTTGGTTGTGCAAGTGCGGTTTGATTTACAAGCTGACCAAAGTAACTATTTACCGTTGCCATTATGTCGTTGCTTTGGGTATCGAACTTTTGGTTAAGTGCGCTTTCTAGGTTTGGTAACGCTTGTACGAGCTCGTTACCAAAGGCTTTGGCTTGCTTAATTTGCTGATCGCTGGTTAGCTGCTCAATTAAGTTTTGCATTGCCGTTGGCGCAAGCGCCATTGGTAGGCTGCCGCTTAGCTCTTGGCGTATTTTAGCGGTTAACTCTTTTTCAAGCTCAATAAGATCGGAAGCCTGTGCTTGCTCTTGATCTTTTGTTTTAGCCCATGCACCACCTTGTGCTTGTATATCATGCTCTTTAGCGGCTATTTTCTTTTTAAGCTCAGTTAAGTATGCGCCAATACTATCGGCTTTATCTCTTGTTGCATTTACTTGCTGGGTAATTTGGTGTTTTTGCTCTTCTGCCGCTTTAATTTTTTTAAGCGTGTCTTTATCAGCGGTTTCTGCGCCTAAGCCTTTTAAGTAAATATCAAGGTCGTTACTTAAACGATTAATAATGTCGATACCTAGCAGTTTTTGTACGGCCTCTTTTAAGTAAGAGCCGGTATCGTCTTCTGCAAGTTCTGCTATTTTTTCACCATCAAAAAAGAATAAATCGCCAATTCCAGGCGGTACTATTTCGTGTAAAAATGCTTGTACTTGTTCTGAGTTTAACGAGCTATCTTGCTCGCCATTAATAGTAAGCGTTAACTTTTCATCGCCCTCTAGTTGCCATTTACGGGTTACTTCGTAAAGGTTATGCACACCTTGATGCGTATGAGAAAAGCTAAGCGTTATGCAACCCTCAGCATCTTGCTTTTCTTTAGTGGCTGTTTTATTTGTTTGCTCGTTTAAGTAGCTTAGGTAATCTTTTTTAGTAATTACGGCACCAAGTGCACGTTTACCTAATAATGCTAAGCGAATCGCGGTAAGAATAGATGTTTTACCTGCACCGTTTAAACCACCAAATAAAATAATAGGGCGTTCAAATACGCCTTCTTTACGCGGGTTTAGGTCTATGATGGTTTGCCCATTAAAAACCCGAAAGTTATTTAGGGTGAGTGTTTTAAAAATCATTCTATGCCCTCAGCTTTGAGCAGTGCAGTAATTTGTTTTAGGTCGTCTTCTAGCGCTTTAACTTCGTTACTTTGGCGCATTTGGCTTTGACGAATATCTAAATTAGACGCAATAATGGTTTCGGCGCTTTCCCAATCTTGCTGAATTAGACGACCAATACGGTTAAAAATGCCTGTACGGCGAGCAAGACCGCTCATAGCTGTTTCTATGTCTATTAGCTTTTTGATCATGTGTGGCGATACGCCATGCTTAGGTGCTATATCGTTCAGCAGCTGCCCTTCGCTTAAGCTAAATTGGTTAGAGTCGTCTATTGTCCAGTCGAGTTTTACGCCAAGTGCATCAAATACAATGCCTGGTAATGTGTCGTCCCAATCTGGTTCGTTAGGATCGTTTAGCCATTCGTGCCTTACCGCGTGTAATTCTTCAACGGTTATTACTTCTACATCGCGACCTTGGTCGTTAAACTGTTTTTGAATATTAAGCAGTAAACGCATGGCATGTTGGCGATATTTTAATTTGTAAGGACCCGTTGTGTAGTCGTCTGTAAGTACGCGCTCTTTGTCTTCTTTTAGCGTTTTAAATGCTAAACGACCGTCGCGCCTAATGTGGTTGCGGTATTTCTTTTTAAGTTTAGGCGATGTACTACGCGATAAAATATTACGATACTTGAGTAATGGCGTCATCCATTGCTCACCATTTTGAATAAGGCTTTCCATTGCGCGGTCACGGGTTACTACAGTACATGTCCAACAACCAAAACGAGAGTTACCACACGATGGTGTAGTTTCATCTATAACCATTGGGCATTCGCCCTGACCAGATGAATCTTTGTATAAATTCCACAGTATGAGGTTTTTGCCGCCCCATGGGTTTTCCCATTCTAGGTCGTATTTATCAAACCATTTATTTTTAATACCGTATGGTGTTTCTTCGGTTTTTAAATGGCAAAGGCGTAGTATTTTCCACACATCGTCAACACTCCATGTATCTATTGGTGTATAAATAAAAGCGTTGCTTAAGGTTGTGTGTACAGCTAAGTCTGAGCCATCAATTTTATGTTTTTTAATTACTTGCGCACGTGATGCGCTTTCTTGTGAGCGTGAGCCTAATACAACAATTACTTCGTCGTATTCGCTTACGCGCTCTTTAATAAAAGAGCTTACAGGGTCGATTTTCATTCGCTCTGTACACCAACGAAAGTTACGCGTTGGAGCTGGGTAGCCTTTACCTAATAAGTTAGCCCAAAATGTATTATTCGATTTTGGTACTACTTTATGAGAGGTAATTGGAAGACCTTCTCGTTTAGCGCCTTCTTCAATTAATCTTAGTGATCTATCTACGTGATCAACCACCATTGGGGTTTCTACTAAGGTATCTGATGCGACTACAAATACTGGCTTGTGGCGATCTTCTGGTTTTAAGCCAAGCAAAGCAAAATAAATTAGGGTCATTACTGCTGACGAGTCTTTACCACCGCTATAGCCAAGTACCCATGGACGTTTGTCGGCAAGATATACACGCTGTGTGTCGGCTACAAAGTTATGTAGTTGGCTGCCTGCAAACGATTCGTTTTCGATAAATTCGATGTAATCTTGTAGGTCGTGCTGGTTTAATAATTTCATGCGTTCAAATATTCTTTTTCTTTTAGTACATCGTTTTTTGAAAGAGGTAAGCCTATTTCACGTTTAATTTGCATGCTTGTAAGGAAAATATTGCTCATTGCTTTTGATAACCTGCCATGTTGCATTGCTCTGTGAGCCCAAGCTTGATTGCTTTTAAGCCAGTTAATATTGGCTATTAATTTAAGTTTTGTTTGTTTTTCAGAATCGCTTAGTTTGATTAAGTCTCTACCAACTAAGGCTAATGCTTGAAGCCCAATACCATGAGCTGAGATATATTCTTGGCGAAATTCTGCAGCAGAAAGCTGTTTGTTTTGTACTTGTATCCATTCCGGCATATAAATATTTAGCAATTCCCAAAACTTTGCGGCTACTTGCCTTTCATCTTCATTAAAGCCTTCTTTAGTACCTTTACCAAGTAAAACGCGGTTTGCTTGCTTGATACCACTAAGGGTAAATAGTTTACTACTTTTAACGGCAATTGTGGAGCGTTCAAATTCGGTAAAGCCAGCAAAAGGTTTTGTATTTAAAGCTAAATATCGTGCAAGCTCTGATGCTTGATCGCGATGATCGTACATTGTGCCAAGCGATGGACTTGGACGTACTGCGTATTTATTTAAATCGGCAAACATTTGCTGGCTTCTTTGGAGACCTTCGTCTACAAAAAACAAAACAGCAATGTTGTCTTGGCTTAGCTCTGGGCGCTCTTTTAGGGCTTCTTCAATAGCTGCGCGACGGTGTTGGCCATCGTTTATTAATATTTGCGCGTCCATTGGTACTTTTAAGCTACCAATATTGCTGTTTTTTTCTACTTCTATAAAGTCGATTTCGGCGCCAATAGAAGCTGTAATTGCAGAAAATACATAATCGTGAGGGGATTCGACTAAATAACGAGCCATTTCGGGAATGCGACCTTTATTAAGAGTGCGCTGAGCTCTTAACTCAACGGGGACTTCTTCTTCGTCATACATAAAGATTTTTGGTATGAGCCTCAAAGGGCAAGTTGCTATATAAAAAGGTTTGCCCGCTTGCTGACCGCGAACTGCGGGGAAACTGTAGCAGTAATTGTTTTCAAGGTTGCTCATAATTCAATCTCGTTACGTAAGGTACGTAATATTATTACGTACCTTACGTAATAAATACAGTTTTTATTGTTTCGTTAAATGCAATTTTTTACTAGTTCCTTGTTATGAAAGAATTTATTTTTTAAAAAATTTATTTCCCTTTAATTCTACAGCCCAATATTCAAACACCTTTTGCAGTATAAGCCAATTGGGCCATTCTTTTTTGGGTACGCCCTTGAGCATATCAGTTAGCTTTTTATCAAATCGTTGTTGGCTTTTATACTCATTACTGCTTTTTAGTAAATAATCTAATTTGTTATAAAGCGGCTGTAGCGGGTAGTCACTTCCGTAAAAAAAGTAGTCGATATCTTGCTCTAGCATTTTTACTTTTATTCGCTCAGTGAGCAGCGGCAGTTTTTTATTAAAGTCATCGTATTTTAAAAAAGTAACCTTGCCTGAGCGCATATGTATTTTTACTAAATCTACGTCGTCTATGTCGCCATATAACTGCACGGCACAGCCTATGTAAACACGTAGTATTGCGGGGAGTTGGTTTAAAAAACGAGTGGGTAAAATATATGAGTGGTTGTCGTGTAATTCACCGAGCTGAATTTGCTCGTACGCTTGGTAACAAGCATTACCAATATTAGCGGGCTCTGCTATTGAGAATAGTAGTTGCTTTGCTTGCTCTAATGCTTGGTTGTAGTCGCTAAAATGTACTTTTAAATCCCGCGTTAACCTTGCAGGCATATGACTTTTAGCTTGGCGTTTACCAAATAAGCTAAGTGCAAAGTAAACCAGTAAATCGTGTTTTCGTTTTTGTTGTGCTTGCTCAAATTCATTTTGTTCATAGTAATTTTGTAGCAAGTTAAATGCTTTATTGTGGCTGGCGAAATACTTACGCAGTGTTGTACTTTGCTCAAACTCGTCGTTTGCAGGTAAACGACCAAAGTGAAGGCAATGTTGCCAAAAGTCATTAAGCAGTGTTTGGTGTTTTTCAAATAAGGTTTTTTGTTGGGCTTTAGGTAATGCCTTTAACGGTGCTTTTTGTGTTATATGTTGCCAATTATAATTTTGAAATTGTAGCTCTAGGTGGTGTGCTTCTTCTAACTGTGGGCATTTAAAAATAGCAATTATGCCTTGCCCAAATGCCATGGTTTTAACGTTTAAAGTTTGCTCTATGTAAGCTCTAATTTGAGCTTGGCTATAGTATTTTTGAAAGGTATTCCATTTAGTAATTACGCCATCTTTATATTGCTTAAAGTGCTCTTGCTTAGCTTCGTTGGCGAGCATTACCGACACTAAAAGGAGTTGATTTGTGCACTGGTAAGCGTTTTTTAGTGTTTCGGTACGCTCATGTACATTTTCGATTACGTTAAGTACGAACCCTAAATTAACTATATCGCTATTTTGTTTACACCCATTGGGGCGGTGCACTGGGTCCCATGCATTTATATTTAATCCATGAGCTTCAAGCTCTGTTGCATCGTCTGCTAGCCCGCAACCATAATCGAGTATTGAGTAGTCTCCGTTTAAATAGCCGTATTTAGCGAGTTTTTGAAAAGGAGCAGAAAGCCTATCGCGATTTATTGCAGTTAAATGGCGTTGTATTTTTTCTGTTTTTTGCTCTATTTTGGGTTGTTTAACCTCTGCGACTTTATGAAGCATTCCTTTCTCGTCTAGCTTGTAACCTTTACGCTTTATTAAGTTTTGCCACTGTTGTTTAAAGCCAATGCTTTTAGTGTTTTGGTATAAGCCTATTTGTTCACCTTCGTTTGTTATTTTTTTAAAGGCGTTGTAGTTATTGTAGGAGGGTAAAATAAATGTTTCTTTTCGGTGCAATATAGGTGGGTTATCCGAATTGCTATAGTTTGTTGTTTTTATTGTTAGCTCTGCCGCGTCGATTGTATAACTAGTATTAAGTGCAGGGTAAGCGTAGTTATCAAAGTCGGGATAGTTTAGTAATGTGAACTTTAAATCGCGTTTGTAGAGTTTTAGTAAGTTCCACGGCTCATTAATATTTAATTGGTTTATAGTGCTCTGAATAAAACTTAGTAGCTCTGGCTGAAGTGCTATTTCAAGCGAGCTTTTATGTAAATAAATAGCGGTAGGTAATGATTTACCATGTTTAAGTTTTTTAACTAAGTCACGGTATTTAGGAAAGCTTAATGATGAGGGTAAATTGGAATCCATTAAATTGACTCGAGCAGCTAAGATAATTAAATATACATAACGCTATAACTAACGACAAACATGAAAGCAGTTGCTAAGGCAATTTCCCCGTGGTCATACCCGAAATTAAAATTCAGGATGAGTAATTAACAGCATGGATGCTGTTAAAAGCGTAGCTTGGCCATGGATGGCCTATCTACGCTGGTTACGTTCATATCATTAATTTAAATTGAGGAAATAGTGTGATCCTCGGGGCGCCGTGGGGTTCCAAGGGGCGGTCGGCGGTATGCGCCCCTTAGTTGAAATCGCCAATGCGATATTTGTAAATTATTTTAAAAGCTACGCTTTTCGCGCGAGCAAGCTGGGCGCCTACAGCCAATTTTAAGGCCCCTGCTAAGGAATTTCCCCCTTCGACTTCACCTGCAAACACATAATTAATGAGTAATTACCTCGCATGGATGCGAGTAAAGCGATGCTTGCACATGGATGTGCTTTCATCGCGTTTACGTTCATATTAATTTAGTGTTTAAATATAAGTGAAATTGAGGGGCGCCGAGAGATTCCAAAGAGAAGTCGGCGGTTACTTCTCTTTGGTTGCTATCGCCAATGCGATATTTGTAAATTATTTTAAAAGCTACGCTTTTCGCGCAAGCAAGCTTCGCGCCTACATTAAACTTAAAGGCTAATGCTAAGACAATCCCCCGTCATTTTGCCCGAAGAGACTCAATTGATGAGTAATTGATTGCATGGAAGCAAGCGAAGCCGTGACTTCGCCATGGACGGCGAATACACGGCGGTTACGCTCATATCGATTTAGGCTTTGAGTAAATTGCAAAATACTCGGGGCGCCGTGGGGTTCTAAGGGGCGGACGGCGTTATGCGCCCCTTGGTTGTCATCGCCAACGCGATATTTGTAAATTATTTTAAAAGCTGCGCTTTTAGCGCGAGCAAGCTGGGCGCCTACAGGTGTTGAGCTAGGCT
>LAZR01000658.1_pt1 | contig 24988 bp, 31 predicted proteins | sample 329461 | NCBI WGS metagenome assembly LAZR01 (sample SAMN03002196, study PRJNA259156) | marine sediment metagenome | biome: sea floor; feature: Hydrothermal impacted sediments; material: marine sediment; isolation source: Loki non-amplified sample from Loki's castle hydrothermal vent sediment ...
ATAGCTTCGCGAGCACCTTTAGAGGCTTTAAGGCCTTTAACGGTAACAGCGCGTGAAACTTCGCCAGATTTAACAACTTTAACGAAAAGAACGTTCTTTTTAACTAGACCAGCTGCTTGTAACGCGCTTAGGTCTACCACATCGCCTTCTACTTTAGCGATTTCAAAAAGGTTTATTTCTGCAGATACTAAAGATTTGCGAGAAGTAAAACCAAATTTAGGTAGACGACGTTGCATAGGCATTTGACCGCCTTCAAAACCAACGCGTACTTTGCCGCCAGAACGTGATTTTTGACCTTTGTGACCACGACCGCCAGTCTTACCTAGACCAGAACCGATACCACGACCAACACGTTTTGGAGCAGTTTTTGAACCTGCAGCAGGTGAAAGTGTATTCAAATGCATCGAATTAACCCTCTACCTTAACCATGTAAGAAACCTTGTTTATCATACCACGTACACATGCTGTGTCTTCTAACTCAACAGTGTGGTTGATACGACGTAAACCAAGACCGCGTAATGTAGCTTTATGTTTCGGTAAACGACCGATAGAGCTTTTTACTTGTGTTACTTTTACAGTTTGATTTGCCATGGTTACCCCAGTATTTCGTCTACGCGAAGGCCACGTTTTGCAGCGATTGACTGTGGAGAATTCATATTCTCAAGAGCCGAAATCGTTGCACGTACCACGTTGATTGGGTTAGTAGAACCGTAACATTTAGAAAGTACGTTCTGCACACCAGTCACTTCAAGTACTGCACGCATAGCACCACCTGCAATGATACCAGTACCTTCAGATGCTGGTTTCATGAACACTAGTGAGCCAGCATGACGTCCCTTAACAGGATGCTGTAATGTGTTGCCATTTAGGTCTACGTTGATCATGTTACGACGTGCTTTTTCCATTGCTTTTTGAATAGCAGCTGGAACTTCACGTGCTTTACCATAACCAAAACCTACTTTACCTGCGCCATCACCAACTACAGTTAGTGCAGTAAAGCTAAAGATACGACCACCTTTAACTACTTTAGACACACGGTTCACCGCGATTAGCTTTTCAGCTAGATCAGGCTGTTGTTGCTTTGCTTCTACGTTAGCCATAGTCTACTCCTAGAATTGCAAACCGGCTTCACGCGCAGCATCAGCTAGCGCCTTCACACGGCCGTGATATTTAAAGCCACTGCGATCAAAAGCAATCTTTTCGATGCCTTTGTCAGCCGCACGTTCAGCAACCGCTTTGCCAACTGCTTGCGCAGCTTCAACGTTACCGGTGCCTTTAACTGTTTCGCTAATAGCCTTTTCAACAGTAGAAGCAGCAGCCAGTACATTACCCTCAGCATTTACAACTTGAGCGTAGATGTGACGTGGCGTGCGGTGGATAACAAGACGCGTTGTGCCTTGTTCAATATAATTTCTACGAGTGCGTTTAGCACGACGTAGACGAGCTGTTTTTTTATCCATCGTCTTACCTTACTTCTTCTTAGCCTCTTTACGGCGTACATTCTCATCTGAATAACGAACACCCTTACCTTTATAAGGCTCAGGTTTACGGTATGCACGAATGTTAGCAGCTGTTTGACCAACTAACTGCTTGTCTACGCCCTTAACTAGAACTTCTGTTTGGCTTGGAGTTTCAATCGTAATTCCTTCAGGAACTGCGAAATTAACTGGGTGTGAGAAGCCAAGAGTTAAATCTAATGTTTTACCCTTAGCTGCAGCACGGTAACCCACGCCTACTAACTGAAGTTTCTTCTCGTAACCTTCATGCGTACCAACAACCATGTTGTTGATTAGAGCGCGAGCAGTACCTGCTTGAGCCCATGCATTAGCTACGCCATCACGAGGTAAAGTAGTAATAACGTTGTCATTAACTTGTACTTCAACAGCGTTGTTGATAGTACGAGTAAGTTCACCGTTTTTGCCTTTAACTGTGATTTCCTGGCCTTTTAATGTAACTTCTACACCGGCAGGAACAGTAATTGGTGCCTTTGCTATGCGAGACATAGTTCCCCTCCGATTAAGCTACAAAACCAATGATTTCACCACCAACACCAGCACTACGTGCTGTGCGGTCTGTCATTAGGCCTTTAGAAGTTGATACGATAGCGATACCAAGACCACCCATTACCTTAGGTAATTGGTCACGTTTCTTATAGATACGTAGACCAGGGCGACTTACACGCTGGATATTTTCAATTACAGCTTTGCCTTCGAAGTACTTCAACTCGATAGAAAGCTCAGGTTTAGTTTCACCGTTAACGGCGAAATCTACGATATAACCTTCGTCTTTTAGTACTTTAGCTAATGCTACTTTCAGCTTTGAAGTTGGCATCGTTACAGATACTTTCTTCGCTGATTGACCGTTACGAATTCGTGTAAACAAATCCGCGATAGGATCTTGCAAGCTCATAGTCTTACTCCCATGATTCTATTACCAGCTAGCCTTTTTAAGGCCAGGAATTTCACCGCGCATAGCTGCTTCGCGAACTTTAATACGGCTCATGCCGAATTTGCGAAGGAAACCATGTGGGCGGCCCGTAATGTTACAACGATTACGTTGACGTGCAGGGCTAGAATCACGAGGTAAAGCTTGTAGCTTAAGTACCGCGTCCCAACGATCATCTTCAGATGTATTAACATCACTGATGATAGCTTTTAGTGCTGCGCGCTTTTCAGCGAACTGAGCAACTAGTTTTGTGCGCTTTGCTTCGCGCGCTTTCATAGAATTCTTTGCCATAACCCTACCCTTATTTCTTAAATGGGAAGTTAAACGCTTCTAACAACGCACGGCCTTCCTCATCAGATTTCGCAGAAGTAGTGATAGTAATATCCATACCGCGTACACGGTCTACTTTATCGTAATCGATTTCTGGGAAGATGATTTGTTCACGTACGCCCATGCTGTAGTTGCCACGTCCATCAAAAGACTTAGCACTTACGCCACGGAAGTCACGAATACGTGGGATAGCGATTGATACCAAACGCTCAAAAAAGTCCCACATACGCTCGCCGCGTAGGGTTACTTTACAACCAATCGGGTAACCTTCACGCACTTTGAAGCCAGCAACAGATTTGCGTGCTTTAGTGATTAGAGGTTTCTGACCAGAGATTGCTGCTAGATCCGCTACTGCGTTATCTAAAATCTTCTTGTCAGCTAGGGCTTCGCCCACGCCCATATTCAATGTGATCTTTTCGATCTGAGGGACTTGCATGACAGAGCTGAAACCAAACTTCTCTTGAAGTTCAGCAACTACTTTGTCTTTATATACTTCATGCAGTTTCGCCATCATTCTACTCCAACTATTAGATAGTTTTACCAGTAGATTTAAAGATACGTAATTTCTTACCATCTTCAATCTTGAAACCTACACGATCAGCTTTACTCGTTTCCGAGTTGAAGATCGCAACGTTTGATGCATCCATAGATGCTTCTTTCTCAACAATGCCGCCAGCTTGGTTCAATTGTGGAACCGGCTTTTGGTGTTTCTTGATCAAGTTTATGCCTTCGACAAAGATTCGACCAGATTCAGTAACAACTGAAAGCACTTTTCCGCGCTTACCTTTGTCTTTACCTGCTAGTACGATTACTTCGTCATCACGACGTATTTTTGCTGCCATGATTGGCTCCTTACAGTACTTCTGGGGCTAGTGAAACGATTTTCATGAACTTATCATTACGAAGTTCGCGAGTCACAGGGCCGAAAATACGTGTACCAATTGGCTGCAAGTTATCATTTAAGATAACAGCCGCGTTGCTGTCAAAACGGATCAGAGAACCATCTGGACGGCGAACACCTTTTCTGGTACGCACAACTACCGCGTTTTTAACATCACCTTTCTTCACTTTACCGCGAGGAATAGCTTCTTTTACAGAAACTTTAATGATGTCGCCAATCGCTGCGTAGCGACGGTGTGAACCACCAAGGACTTTTATACACTGCACTTTGCGAGCGCCGCTGTTATCAGCAACTTCCAGCTGAGTTTGCATTTGGATCATGTTAATGACCTCCGGTGTAGTAATTACAACGTGTCTAAAATTCGTTTAAAAATCAGACATTTCGATTAAATCCCAATCAAAAAACAAACGAGTTGTCTCTTAAGGGCGGGCAATTGTACCAGCATTGAAGGGGTAGTGATAGGTTATTTTTTAATTAATTTAGAGCGTACGGTTATTAAAGTTGAGTAATTACGGCTATGTAGCTATTTTACAGGTGGTTACAAAACAAACAAGGCACTATATAAGTGCCTTGTTTGTTTTAACTATAGGTGATTAACCGAATAAACCTTTTAATTTATCTTTAATCTTATCCTTTGCTTTGTCTTTGGCTTTTTCTTTTGCCTCATCGACTTTTTGTTTAGCTTCATCTTTAAGCGCATTACCCACATCAAGCTTTATACCAACATCGTGGAAAGGCCCTTTTATACGTAGTGGTATTTTAAAACCAGTACTGTCATCAGTGGTTCCCTGTCCTTCGATTGATCCAACTATGCCTGTAACCAAACGGTAGTTAACCGCTGTTTGCGGTAAATCAACATCGCCTTCACCTGATATTCTTATGAGTGGGCTAATAAGTGATAAATCAGTATTTTTACCAACACCATTAGTAAAATTAAAACTACCAGTTAGTGCAGAGAAATCTGTTTGCTCAGATTCTTCAAATCCGGTATCCAGCCCTTCAGACGCTGCACCAAAGTTTCCTGAAATGAGTTCCTTACCTTTACGAACCATCTCAGCTATATTCGCACCTTTTACAGCTCCATCAGCAAACTCAAATCCAAGTTTTCCGTTAAGCGCACCAATAAACGACTTTTGACTTTGGCCAGTTGTGTTTAGGTTCCAATTTAAAGAACCCTTACCCATTAGCTTGTCAAAACCTGCCGCATCAGTTAATAAAGGCTGTGCATCTATACCAGCTAAGTCAAAGTTAGTTGATATTTTATAAGGCACTTGTTGTGCGTTTAAATTGATAACGCCTTTACCTGACCCTTCATAAGCAGAAAAGCTATCTAAGCTTAGTTTTGCAACGCTATTTTTTAAAGCAACAGTAAATTGATTTGCGCCCAACTTAATATCGTCAGCTTTTAATCCACTTGAACGAATAACTACATTCGCATCTAGTGAATTTAACGCACTTAGATCAATTTTAGTGTCATCCCATACTATTGGCTCTGCAGGTTTATCATTTTTCTCTACTGGCTCTTCTTGTTTTGCTACTGCTTCAGGTAGGTACGGATTTAAATCAAGCATACCTAAATCAATATCAGCATTTACAGCTAAACGCTTACCTAAGTTTATTTCGCTCTTACCTTTTATTTCCAATGCGTCTAACGTCGCAACTAAATCTTCTAAATTAAATTTCTCACCTGCTAGGTGCATTTTACCGTTTACATTAAATGCGTTAAAAGCATTATCTTTAGCGTCTAACTCTACACCTTGCCATTTCGCAATACGTTTAACAGACTCACCACTTAGTGCTAACTGACCTTTAATATCTTGGCCTTGCCCAGCGATGCTCCCTTCGAACGTTAAATCAACTAAACGAGAATCTAAGGTTTGTTTAACATTAAAAGTAGCACCTTCAATTGCTTTAGCAGGAGTATCTAATTTTATATCAAGCTCAAAACGCTCCTGCATATAAGTAATACCCCCTTTTACTTCTAATGTTTTACGAAGTGATGGAAGTAAAATAGCGAGCTCTAAATCACTAATTTGTTGCTTAGCACCTGTTAGACCATCTAGATAAGTAAATGTGCCGCCATAAATAGCAACCTCACCTAACTCAATATCAAAGTTATCTGGAAGCTTGATAGCTTCACCTGATTGGCTTTGCTCTTTAGGTTGCTCTGCAACTGCATCAAATAACTGCCAATTAGCTTTACCATTTTTGTCAGTTTCTAATAGGATATTTGGTTCGTTTATCACAAACTTATCTAATTTAAACTCACCACCAAATAATGAAAACCAAGGTATGTGTACAGCAAGCTGTTTCATACTCGCCATATCGGCGCGCGAACCTGATTCCATATTTGCAAAATGCACGTCGTTAAGTTCTAACTTTAATGCAGGGAATACGCTAAGTGTTTTATCACCTTTAATAGTAAGAGTGCGCCCAGTTGTTTGTTCTACCTGCTGCGACACTTTATTAAAAATAGTATCAGTAGGGATTAAAAACGGTGCGGCAACAATTAGTGCTATACATAATAAAAGTATTACACCTACAATTTTAAGTAAGGTTTTCATGATCGTCCTTTCAAACGTGCAAATAATGTTCTTATCATAGCGAGTGTTAGCCTTAAAATCATTGTAGTTGATGTAAAAAAGCCACTAAAACTACTTTACCTGTTCTATATGAATCTTTCCTGAAACATTTTGATACCTTTAGGTTACAAATAAGTATTGACCCGATGATACCCCAAGGTTACATTGATACCCAAAGGTTACAAAAAATAAAATACTATCACAGGATGAATACTATGAAACAACAGGATATTAAAACTGAAGAACAATTTATGGGTCAAAACATATGGATTAGTTTAAGCGCAGGGATAGTTTGTTTACTTCTCTGTGTTTACTCACTAATAAAACAAGATCAACATATTGGAGGGCTTTTAACTGTTGGAATGGGCGTTTTTTTTTATGTAGTTATAGTGATTATTTACCTCATTAAAGGGGGCTTTCCGTTAAAAATGTATTTTCAATACGCTTATAAAGATGAGTTTCTAAACACCATTGATACTAATGCCTATAAACATTTAAGTTTTGCATTTGTATTTTGCCTTCTTGGAGTTTTTTATAAAGGTAATGAAATAGCTAGCGAGGTCTCGCATGCAACTATGGCAATATTCTACCTAGGTATCATGCTCTTGGTATATGGCGCTTCATTGCTTTGGCAAAATCGTGATTAGGAGAGGAAATGCAAAATAACATAGCAAAGTATCGAAAAGAAGCCAGGCTTTCACAGCAAGAACTTGCTGATGCTATTAACGTGTCGCGCAAAACAATAAGTACCGTAGAAACAAACCGGTTTACGCCGTCGGTAATAATTGCTCTAAAAATAGCAAAGCATTTTAATACCTCAGTCGAAAGTCTCTTTGTACTGGATGAAAATGATTGATACATGTTAAAGCATTAGTCTCATTTTATTAGCAAAAATACTGATTTAGTCACTTCAATTGCAACGTATGGAGGACAGCGCTGTTGTTATTAGCGTAATTGCGCTAAAATAGACCAGCAAAAAAATATATATCTAAACCGGAGATTCTACAAGGCATGAAAAAACTGCTAATTTCACCGTCAAAAATGACGCTAGGCGAACAAGAAAATCAAATCTATCAGAACATTCTGAAGCAATCTTCAGAGTTAAGCCTTAACCTTATGGCCGTGAAAGTAGAAAACCACCCTGATGATTTTTTACCTTGGTGTTACGAATTGCTAAGTGCAAGCAGAGATCGTATGAACTACGATTTACTAGAGCCACAGCAGTTACCAGTACTTAAGAAGCTACACGATCAGCTTATTTCAGCTATCAGCTTTTTACAGGTTAAAACTTTACGTATTGCTCCGTGGCCTGTTGTAAGTGTATTTGTAGAACAACACAAAGATGTTATTGCACTTGATGAACAGCTTCGTTTAGTAGACTACATCAAAAGCATTCGTGAACAGTCTCTTAAAGATATGATTCCTGAAGACTTACTTGCGTTTAGCGGTAAGCACATGGCATCACTTGATCCAAGCACATACAACTTTGACGTTGAATGGTTTGCATCTACAAAAAGTGCAAAGAGCTTCCATCAAATACTTGGTGATTTACCAGGTGCTTTTGACGATGCACTAGTGAATATTCCACTTGAAGGTGATATTACTCAATACGAATATCAACAATTTGTTGCTGCTTATTCAAAAATATTCACCGACAACAACGAAAAACCAACACTTGCGCCTGCAACACGACTGCTTGCAATGCGTCGCCCTGATTTATTTACTCCGATTACAAATAATCGATTAGATGCATTATGTGGTGCCCTTGGTGTTTCTAAACTTAAAAATAGTGATTTTGAGCGTTACTGGCAAGATATCGTAAAAGGTATTCAAGCTATGTCATGGTACAAAATGGCTAAACCTAGTAATGAGTTAGAAGAACAATTGGTTGCTATTAAAGCATTAATTCCATGTTTCTTTCACTACGCTGATACTAAAACACCAGATAACTCTAACTACATTAAACTGCTAACCAAGCCTAAACGTACTACAACTACTACAGGTAAAACTCAGCGTAGAGGTAAAGAGTCTGCAGAAATATTAGTAGACCGTGCACTTGCTGCTGACGATATTCCTGAGCATATTCGCAGTAAACGTGATTCAATTGTGAGTGAAGTACAAAAAGGTCGCAGCGTAAACGAAACAATTAGCCTTATGCGCACTATATTCGGTTAAAATCTTCTAATTTAGCCGTACTTTTATGGTGCGGCTAGGTTAATTTATGCACCAGCAATGTGCGCAACATCTTCCTTCATATTATACCCCCATCCTATTCATAAAATTCAAGCTCATGTTTTTAATAAATAAAAAATAATTTTTAATAAAAAATAATGAAGCTGGCACATACAGTGCAATTATCCCGTTAGTTAAACAATAAAAAGCCGTCAGCCTAAAGGTTCCGATTACATAATAAAAACCTTGGCGAGCAAAAATCATATAACGGGAAATGGACATGCTAAAACTAAAAAAAACAATCGCTATCAGTGCTATAGCATTAATGGGCGCAACATCTTTAACGTCAACAGCCGTACATGCTGAAGTAACAGCAAACGCAGCGGCAACATCAAACTACTTATGGCGTGGTCAAGAGCAAACTGGGGGCGATGCAGCTATTTCAGGCGGTATTGATTACGCTAATGAATCGGGCTTTTATGCAGGTACTTGGGCTTCAAATGCATCGTGGGCAGATGAAATGACCTATGAGCTTGATTTATATGCAGGCTTTGGTGGCGACATTAACGAAAGCGTTAGCTATGATGTTGGCTATATTTATTACGCTTACCCAGACGCAGCCTCTGAAGCTGACGCAGATTTCTCTGAAATTTACGGTAGCATCAGTGTTGAAGGCTTTACCTTTGGTGCTTCAGTACTAGCAACATCAGCTGCAAGTGGTGATGGTACAGACTTTGGTGATTCACTTTACCTGACAGCTGACTACGGTTTTGCTGTTGGCAGTAACGGCACTGAAATGGCACTTCACTTAGGCCACTACTCTGGTGACTTTATTGGTGATGACAATATCTTAGATTACGGTGTATCAATTTCGAAAGATGGGTTCACTTTTGGTTTATCTGATACAGATATGGATGACTCAGATATTAAAGCTTACGTTGCTTATTCTGTAGACTTTAATTTATAAGAAAGAATGTGTTACTTGCTGCAACACGAAGGGCCTTTTGGCCCTTTTCTTATTTTTGAACAAGCCCCTTCACACCTGTTAACAAACCGTTACAATTGAATGAAAACAATACATACATTTTCCTTTATTCTATTACCTAGTCACTGGGCATTTATAACTGCCTAGCCATAAAATAGGTATAAAGGAATAATAATGAAATCACCTAACGCGTTTAGCGCCCTACTCGATATTTATATAAGTCCTAGTAAAGCTTTCAATGGTGTTGAACACGCCAGAGGTTGGTCATGGCTTGCTTTTATAGTCATGTCTTTAGTTTCAATGGCGAGTATTTATATTTTTTATTCCACTGTTGATATGCAGTTTTTGATTAATGAGCAAGTAGCAGCATCAACTATTGATGCGACGATTGGCGAGCAAAAAATGATTCGCCAAAGTATAGAGCAAAATGCAGAAGGCCAAGTATGGTTTGGTTTGTTTGGCGGCGTAATTGCGCTGGCTATCATGAATGCATTAATGGCACTTTATTATATGCTTGTGGCTAAACAGGATCCTGCATCAGAACATAGCTACGGAGCTTGGTATGGATTCTCTACCTGGACAATGATGCCAGTTGTTATTTCAAGCCTAGGAACAATTGCTCTTGTACTAAGTGCAAGTACAGATCAAATATCTCAACAAGCCGTATTTAGCTATGCATCCATTAACCAATTAATAATAGGACTTGAAATTGGCCATCCTTTTTATAGCTTATTAGAATCAATAAACTTGTTTAGCTTTTGGAGCATTGCGCTGGGAATGATCGGCTTAAAATGCTGGACTAATTTTTCAACTAACAAAGCACTCCTATTCTCTGCTCTTCCTTCAATTATTATTTTTGGTATTTGGGCAATCATTGCAGCAAGTTAACTCTTAAGTGGAGGTAGATACTAGCTCCACATTACTTAATTCACGGATAGATAAAATGAAAAAAGCAATAATCATCACACTCGCTGTAGGCGCATTTATAGCCCTAATTGTGTCAAAGCAAATTTCTGGCGATGAAAAACAAGCCGAAGTAAATATTGCTCAAGTAGAGCTTGGCGACATTGCTGACTCAATAATGGCTTCAGGTAATTTAGTTTTTAATACACAAGTGCAATTACGCTCTGAAGTGACAGGCCGAGTGGATAAAATATTTGTTCAAGAAGGCCAAGGAGTTAAACAAGGCGATATGTTAATGCGCCTTGATACAACTGCTTTTGAATCAGAAGTTACCCGTAGTAAAGCAATCCTTCGCGCCACAGAGATTGAAATTAAACATAGTAGAACACGCCTGACCAATCTAGAGCGACAACTTAAAAGACAAAAAGACTTATACGATGTAGGTTTAGGTAATCAAGAAAGCTATGAGAACATTGAAAGCGCACGCGATCTAGCTAAAATCGATATTGAATCACGAATAGAGTCGTACAACCAAGCACAAGCGTCACTACAAATTGCGCAAGATCGCTTAAGTAAAAGTGTATTTAGAGCTCCAATGAGCGGCTTGCTTGCATCTGTAAATATTAAAGAAGGTGAAACCGTTATAGCCGGTACTACTAATATTATTGGCTCTGATTTAATGCTAGTAGCAGACCCAAGCGCTATTTTAGCCGAGCTACGTGTGGATGAAACTGACATTGCGAGTATTAAGCTTAACCAAAAAGCGAATATTTATGCGGCCGCATATCCTAATAAACCATTTAGTGGCACAGTAATCAATATTGGTACTTCAGCTAAAAACCAAGCCGGCTCTCAAGGTTTATCGTTTAAAGTAAAAGTATTACTCGATACTACTGAGCGCCAGCTATATGCAGGAATGAGTTGTAGAGCAGAGATCGCAACAAGCATTGCCGAAAACGGTTTAAAACTTCCAATAGAAGCAATCCAAAAAGAAGACGATAAAACATTTGTATGGCGACTAAATAGCGATAATACAGTTAGTAAAATTGCCATAACTGTTGGAATATCATCTGATATAGAGCAAGCAATTACTGACGGCTTAAATGAAGGCGACAACATTGTTATTGGTCCTGCGCGCCCAGTAAGTCTTTTGACTGAAGGTGATGTGGTAAAACTTAAGTCAGATGCAGACAAGGAAGAAGCTTAATGTCTGCGGTAATCAAACTTGAGCATATTAATAAACAATACAAAATGGGCTCAGAGGTATTTAAAGCACTTGATGATGTAAACGTACATATAATGCAAAACGAGTACGTGGCGATTATAGGACCTTCTGGTTCAGGCAAGTCGACCTTAATGAACTTATTAGGCTGTTTAGATACACCCAGCAGTGGCGAATACTACTTAAAAGATAAACTAGTAAAAAGTATGACCGAGACAGAGCTTGCTCATCAGCGTAATGAAAGTGTCGGGTTTATATTTCAAAGCTTTAACTTAATACCACGTGCAACCGCACTAGAAAATGTAATGCAGCCTTTAGTATATCGCTTTATTCCTAGTAAACAACGCAAGCAACAAGCTCTAGAAGCACTAAAGCGGGTAGGTCTCGGTGATAAAGTTAATCATTTATCTAGCCAGCTATCGGGCGGGCAACGTCAACGGGTTGCTATTGCCCGCGCTTTAGTCACAAAACCACATATATTATTAGGAGATGAACCCACAGGTAATCTTGATAGTAAAACGACCCGCGAAATTATGGATTTGTTTGATGAGCTGCATAACGAAGGTCACACTATTATTTTAGTAACACATGAGCAAGAAATTGCCGATCATTGCCAACGCGTAATTCGCTTAGTCGACGGTAAAGTGGTAAGTGATGTAACTAAAGATGAAGGAATCAAGCAGCATGTTTAAATCAGCTCTTGCGATAATGGAAGGCACTAAAGCCGCTTTTTCAGCTATTAAAGCTAATGCAATGCGCAGCGCACTGACCTGTTTGGGCATTATTATTGGTGTTGCCGCCGTAGTTACTGTAGTTGCAGTAATGCAGGGTTTTACAAAGCAAATAAATGATCAATTTGCTGATATGTCGCCAGATGTAACAACAATAAAGCCTTACACCAGTATTGAACTCGAAATGGTTGGTAAAAATGCCAAGCTTACCTACGACGATTTTTTAGCTTTAAAGTCGCGTATAAAAGAAGCTGAAACGCTAACTGCCCTAATGTTTACCTGGCGTTTTTCGGGAGGGGCTGAGTATGGAAATAAAAGCCATTCATCGCGTGTAATAGGTACTGAGCAAGACTATCAAAAAGCGTATCGTACTTACCCTGAACTTGGCCGCTTTATTCGTGCTGAGGACGATGATAAACGTAGAAGAGTCGCATTTATCGGCCCTTCAATCATAGAAAAGCTAAACCTTCCTGAAAACCCAGTAGGTGAATATATAAAACTAGGTGGTGAATGGTTTAGGATTATTGGTGTTGCTGAAAAACAAGGTAGCTTATTTGGCTTTGACCAAGACGATTACATTAATATTCCAATTAGTACTATGAGTGCTTTAGAAGGCGGAAGTACACAAACTAATGTGCAAATTATGTTTAGGTTAAATGAAGGTACTAACGAAGAACAAGTGCTTGCAAAAATAACCCGTGTATTACGCCAACTACATAAACTAAAAGAGAAAGATGAAAACGACTTTGAATTTGAAACCGCTGAAAAATCTCGTGCCCAAATAGATAAATTTACCAGCAGTGCTACCGCTATTACTGCAGGTATTGTTGGCATTAGCTTACTCGTTGGCGGTATTGGTGTTATGAATATAATGCTCGTGTCGGTAACTGAACGCACACGCGTTATTGGTACATTAAAAGCACTAGGCGCAACGCCTGGCTTTATTATGCTGCAGTTTTTAGTTGAAGCCGTTGTGCTTTCACTCTTTGGTGGCTTAATAGGACTCATTATAGGGTATGGCGCCGCAGGGCTAATTTCATTCTTAGTCCCGAGTATGCCTGATGCATATATACCAGCATGGGCTGTAATACTATCGTTCGGATTTACATCAATGATTGGAATTATATTTGGTTTAGCCCCCGCAATTAAAGCAGCAAGACTAAACCCTATAGATGCACTACGTTACGAGTGATAGTGATAATAATTACTCAGCTTTAAATGGTACCTTATTACATTGTACTTCTACTGTTTTAGGGTACCAAGCTGGGCCGATTTGATTCACAACCACCTCAGCTAAACCATTAGTAAACGATTTATACGTATGAACGCTTTGCCACTCCCCTTGTGGGCAATGTGTTGTTAAATCTAACGGCTCTGATCCCTCGTACAACGCAAGTGCAAAATTATGATGCCACCGTGAGCTTTTTAGTGCTTTATTGCTTACTTTGCTCTGCATACCGTTATCAAAGTAAATATTTGTACATCCAGTTAAAATAATTAGTGTGCAACCGGCTGCAAATAACTTGATGCTCATAATGTCTCCCCTAGTACTTGCTCTTGGCACCACACTTTAATGGTATGGGGCGAGTATATTCCAAGCGTAATTAAACTCAGCGCTCCATCACTAAACGTTTGTTGTGACTGCATTTGAATAACCGGTGTATCTAAGCAAACTTGTTTTACATCTACCCGCTGCTCACCCACTAATCCCCATAAATAAAATGGGCGGCTATCCTCGTAGGTCGCTTTACTTGTAATTTTTGCGATAGCTTGTGGCTGAATGGTTACCGCAGAACAAGCACTGAGGCTTAATGCTATCGCCCCTATAATTAATGGTTTCATACTCTTCCTTATAAACTAAATACCAGTAAGGTAACTTTATAAGAGAACATAAAATATTAGCGTAAAAAGCTGTGGGGAATATGTAGAAACGCTATGAAGTTTTATACAGTTTATTACACATAAAGGCCGCATAAATGCGGCCTTTAAAGTAGTCAACTTAAGTGGTTAGTAAATAAATAGACGTTAGAATTTAGCTAAATTATTTTTACTGTCTTTGTCGACCAGCTTAATGTAAGGATCTACCCCCGCAAATAATGGTTTTTCTTTTACTTTTAGCTCAATAGTATTGGTACCAGACACTATTTGATGCTTTTGCGAATAAATAACAAAGTCTTCAGCGAGTAAGTTTTCAGGATCATCGCTAAATAATGCAATATCAATTAGCTCATCGAGTGGTTGTTCGGTTTCTTCACCTTGGCCATCGGCATGCTGCTTAGTTGCTTCAACGCTCAGTGTTACCTTATAAAAACCTTCGCTATCAACATCATCTGTAACCGACACTTCTTTCATTTCAAGCTCATAAAGCGTTATATATTTAAACTGATCATCAATAAAACGTTGTTCAGCTTGTGTTGCATCTCGCTTTAAATAACTGAGTAAATCAAGTGTGGTTGGGTATGGCGTTGATTGGTATTTAAACTCATTCAAAAATGCTTTAAGTGCGGCATTTAAGCGTTTTTCGCCTAAGCGGTCATACAAAGCCATCATCGCAACTGAGCCTTTATTATAGTGAAGATACAGCTGACCCTGCGTTTTATATAGCGGCATTTCTTCAAAGGCTTCACCTGTACGGCCCATTAAGTATTTATCTAGCTCGTACTTTAAGAATTTACGAAGCTTCTCGGCGCCAAAGCGTTTTTTTAGCACCATTAGCGCACTGTATTGCGAAAGTGTTTCAGAAATAACAGCACTGCCCTCTACATTGGCCCCCGAAACTTGATGCCCCCACCATTGGTGCGCAACTTCATGTGCGGTTACATAGTAAGGTAGGTCAACTTTATTCTCATCTCTTAGGTCTGTAATAAAACCAATACTTTCAGAGTAAGGCACCGTATTGGCAAAACTTTGCGCAAACGAGCGATACTTAGGAAATTCAATAATACGTAACTGCTTATGCTGATACGGGCCAAAGGCTTGCGTGTAGTAATCTATTGAGTCTTGAACTGACTCAATCATGCGGTCAACATTCCATGCATGATCTTTGTGGTAGTACACCTCAATATTTACACCGTTATGCTCAACTTTTTTACTTTCAAGCTCTGCCGAAAGCACAGAGTAAAAGTTTATAATAGGCGCATCCATTTCATAAACAAAAGTACGGCGCCCGTCTTTTACACTCTCACTTTTTAAGTAACCTGGTGTAATAGCAAATTGTGACTCATCGGTGGTTACCGTTGCCTTATAGTTTATAAAGCCATTAGCAGGCCCAAACTCATTTTGCGTATAATAGCGGCTGTCTTCTAGTTTATGTGCGCGCTCAAGTTCAGGTAAATCGTGCTTGCGGCGCTCATACTTATCGGCAATTTGAAAATACTTTTGATAACCAAAATTTGGTAATAATTCTCCATTATTTACAAATGTCCCGTTGTGCACGAGTTGAGTATCAGATCTTCTATCAACAAAACCGTCGTGTTCACGAGAAACTAAAAGCTCACCTTCGCGTACTTCATTCGGCATTAGCGGTTGTTCAAACTCAAACCATACCATGCCAAAATCGGTTAAACGCTCTACTATTTTTCCGCCCGCCATTTTTACATCCCAGCTTTTAGATTGGCTAGGCTCGTTGATTAACACACGAGTTATTGGCTCGTTTGCGGTATTGGTAAACTTAATTTTAGCCACGGCATTTAAAGCACGCTTTTTAGGATAAATATCAATGTTTAAATCAACATCAGTTATTATAGGCAGTGGCAAGTCTTTGTATTGTGAAAACTCTTGCTCATACCTTACTTGTAGCGCTTCGCTATCATCACTTGTTACAAACTCGTTGATTACACGGGTGTTGTAATAAATGTTATAACCCGCGCCCACAAATACCAATAAACTTATAACGGCTGCAATCTGGCCTTTTAAAGACATGTTGTAACGTACTAAAGATAAACGAGTACGCAATGTTTGCGACGGGCCGCGATGCCATAAAGCAAACCCTACAATAGCTAAAAACACACTCAATGCCCCCCAATATAGGGTATACCAATGCGCGCCTTGTAAAAAATGTCCATAACCGTTTATATCTGAATACGGTACGCTACTGCTTTGCGAAAAATGATACATATGATGCTCAAACCCGTAAGCACCCATTACCATTTGAGCAATGTAATACAAAATAAATAAACCCATACCTATGTATTTATTAGGGCTAATTATTTGTAAAAAGAACGCCAATATAGCCATCATAATAAAAGGCAGTAATGTAAGGTAACCCAACCTAAATAAGTACTGGCCAAGCTCTAGGTTAAATTGCCCCTTAAACAGTTGCACTGCAATGGTAAACATCATGCCTACTAAATAAAGACCACAAACTGCAGTGATTAACGCAATAATTTTAGATACCCAAAACACACTGTTATGCACCGGGAAACTGTCAACAATATCACCCATACCACTGTGGCGTTCTCGCCAAACCAGCTCTGCGCTGTAATAAGCAATAATGATAAACATAAACAAAGCGGAGGAGTTTTGAATAATGCCCACCATGTTTTGTGTAAGCGGCCAATCTGTTGTGCCATACGCGCCAATAGGCGCAAAGAGTGGTGCGAGTAACATAGTAATACTGACACCCGCTAAAATCATAAAAGGGGCACTTAATATAACCTGCTTAAGTTCAAATAAGCTGCGCATTACTAATTGCGATTGCGTATTTACCCCTTTTGACTTGTAATTTTTAGCGCTGCTAATAAGTGCTGCTTGTTTATTTTTTACAAACGTTGAGACAGCAAATTGCTTTTTCTGTTTTTTACTTACTACGCGATTACCTAACTTTCCGAGGCCAAAAAACATCGCTAAACTTATTGCTACCCATAAAATACGGTTAATTAAAAAATCGCCCGAGAGCGTTAACACTTCGGTATTTTTATCACTTACAGTCCAGTAACGGGTTAAGTCAATTAACGAACCGAGGCCGAATGGATCTGCGTAAACAACAATATTCCTAAACGCTAAATCATCAAAATAGATACTCGCCAATTGGTAGGTTATATAAATCACTACGGCCGTTACATATACCGCCATCATGGTTTTAAAATAGACCGCCACACTATTAAAAATAGCACTGAGTACCAGTAAGCTGGGTATTGCTAAATATAAAAAAGGCGCTGCGTAATATATAAACTTATTAGGGCCTACTAGCTCACTATCAAGCCAGCCAACCAACAAGCCAAATTGAGATCCCAAAAACACGCCTAATGGCACAGTTAAAAAAACAACTAGCACAACCAAGTAAGCACCAAAAAAACGTCCTGATTGATAAACAAGAGGGTCAACGGGCTTACTAAATACCAGCTCATCCATTTTGCTTTCACTGTTGCGAATAGCGGAGCTGGCAACAAAATTAACCACTAAAAACATAGCGAGTGTACAAAATGTAACGGTTAAAAGCATAATAGAGAAAGGCGAGTTCATATGAACATTCGCCCCACCTAGCGGAAACTTACTACTGGAGCTTATAAAAAACGCCATAAAAAAGAAGATTAACGACGTCACATAAAACGAAGGCTGGCGCACAAAGTAGCGCAGCTCAAACGCGAGCATATTAAAAAACATAACGCCTCCTTATGCTACTTGGCTGTTACGATGATTAAGCAGAGTAGAAAAATACACATCTTCTAGGTTTGCATTACTTGCTTCAAAGCCCTCAGGTGCTTGCTCTGCTAATACATGTAATATGGTTTGCCCAGCAAATAGGCGCTTAGAAATAACCGGTAATTGTGGTTCCAGCTCTTGCGCTTCTTCTTGGCTCATGGCTTTGCGCCAGATTTGCCCTTGGAGTTTATCGGTAAGGGCAATTGGGTTGCCCTCTAATAGTATTTTGCCGCCGGCCAGTACGGCCATGTTTGGGCAAAGCTCTGCTACATCTTCAACAATGTGAGTCGATAATATAACGACTTTTTGCTCACCTAAGCTTACTAACAGGTTATGGAAACGATTACGCTCTTCAGGATCTAACCCTGCTGTTGGTTCATCAACGATTAGTAAATCAGGGTCGCCTAATAACGCTTGAGCAATACCAAAACGCTGACGCATACCGCCCGAAAAGCCACTTACGGCTTTAGAGCGATGTTGATATAAATTAGTGTGCGCAAGTAATCCTTCAACCGACTCTTTACGCTCTGCTTTATTATGAATCCCCTTTAAAACAGCCATATGATCCAGCAAATCGTAAGCACTAACACGTGGATACACACCAAAATCTTGCGGGAGGTAACCTAAACGTTGGCGCAGTGCCTGTGGGTCTTTAAATACATCAATACCATCAAAAGTAATTGAACCTGAATCAGCCGACTGCAGTGTTGCAATGGTACGCATTAGCGATGATTTACCTGCGCCATTTGGCCCAAGTAATCCAAACATCCCTTTACCTATAGATAAATCAACACCTTGTAGTGCATGTACGCCGTTATCGTAGGTTTTAGATAACCCTGTTATTGATAGCATTTTTACTTCCTTGAATATGAGTAATTATTTTTATAATGTTTTATACCACAAGAAAAATAGGAACATAAGTTACTTGCTGGTTAAATTTGTAACAACAAATAAACATAATTTAAACTCATAACACTTGCCTGCACTGTATTCACTCGGTATAAAAACCACATATACTTTTATAAGAAGCGAAAAGCCATGCAAGATCACCAAAGCCAGCCATTAAACGACTTTATAGAATACCCACACGACGAAATGCTAAATCGCGCTAACGAGTTTTTAACCACTAGCCAACGCCGCCATAGCATTCGCAGCTTTAGCGATCGCCCTGTACCAAAAAATATTATTGAAGCATGTATAAAAGCAGCTGGCACAGCACCTAGTGGAGCGAATCATCAGCCTTGGCATTTTGTGGCTATAAACAGTAGCGATGTAAAAAAACAAATAAGAGAAGCCGCAGAAAAACTAGAGCGTTCTTTTTACGAAGGCAGAGCAGGTGAAGAATGGTTAGATGCGCTAAAACCGTTAGGTACCGACGCCAATAAACCTTACTTAGAACATGCGCCTTGGCTTATAGCTGTATTTAGTCAAAAAAAGGGGGGCGTAAGCACCGATGATAAAAATACGAATTATTATGTGCATGAGTCTGTTGGCTTAGCTACCGGCTTTTTAATTCAGGCTTTGCATCGTGCTGGTTTGGCAACCCTTACTCATACTCCAAAACCAATGAGTTTTTTAACCGACATATGTGGTCGCGATAAAGATAACGAGCGCCCGTATATGCTACTTATTGCAGGCTACCCTAGTGACGATGCCACAATACCCGCGCATGCACTGGATAAAAAATCTATTGATGAAATAGCTACGTTTATTTGAGTTGGTATTCAACCGCAAATTTTCGCTTGAGTTAAATCTTGCGATAACATGCTGCTACATATCTATAGTTTGGTCTAAGCATAGTAGCTGTTTTCGTACGAGCTCTATTTACGTACAAACATTTTAAAAATTAATAGCACAAAAGTAATAGAGCTGAGGTTATTCTTTTGTGCTTTCACTGCGCTACTGACGCAACTAAAAGCGTTAGTCTTTACAAAATAAGCTATATAGCGTGCTAAGTAATTGCACTGCGTTATCGTCAATTACACGATAATAAATAGTTTGGCTTTCACGGCGAGTGGCAACAACATTCGCTTTTCGTAGTGCAGCTAAATGCTGAGAAAGTGCCGATTGTGCTAAAGGTACGGCTTCATTTAGTTGCGATACGCTCATTTCTTTATCTTGCAAAGAGCATAAAATCATTAAACGATTTTTATTCGCTAAAATTTTTAATAACTGCTCTGCCTGCGCCACATTCCCAGCCATTGCAATAAAGTCGATGTCCATAACATGCTCTTATTATAAAAAGTGATTGGAGTATAAATATATACATTGTTAATGTCTAACATTAGAATTTACTAATATAGAAAAAACGAATATAGTAAATAAAACACTAAATAAAGCTCAATAGCTCATTTTTTAATTGCGGAACTCATAATTACCGTATTTGTGTTGCTGCAATATTTTGATCCTAGATGAATATGGCTTACTGTTTTTACTACAATAAACTTAATTCAACTGCTATTAGTTGCTGGTATCTGATAATCACACTATTACGCAAACGTAACCTTAAGGAATAAAAAAGCATGCTTACATCAATCCCTGATTTACTTAAAATTATCACACCTAACCAACGCCGTATTGACGCAGCGCAAGCGAAACTCGAGCTTGAACAAAATAAAGGTTTACTTATTGATGTGCGAGAACCTGCAGAGCATGCAACAAAAGCAGCTGTTGGAGCAATAAATATTCCGCGTGGGTTACTCGAAATGAAACTAATGGAAATAGAAAAAGACGCAGCACGTCCAATTTACGTGCACTGCGCAAGTGGTGCTCGCGCAACGTTGGGAGCAGAAGCATTAACGCGTGTGGGTTATGAAAACGTGACCGTTATTACCTGTGATGCAAACCAAATATGTAGCGTGTTTTAAGCACATACGTAAGTACTTGGTAGTTATACCCCTAGCAAAGGGTAGTGCTTAACTTTATGATAAGTCAGTGCTAATTTAATACACGCTTTAAGTGGGTGTTCTGGTAATGGCTTTTCACTATTTAACACTATTGCTCTATTTCCTTCAAAGGTAAGATTATGAGAGTACAATTCTCTAAATGTGCTTACTAGCTTTGATTGGCAATGAAAAAACAAATAACACGATGAGCCCTTAAAGCCTATGCGAATGGGGCTGCCATTTATTACGCTATAACTTGGCTCTCCCCACTTTAGTGACTCTTCAACGGCTCCTAAGTTTTGCTCTTGTGCTACGATATAAATTAACTCTCGTAATTTTATGAGCTTACTTTTAATTAACTCAGGATAATTATTAAATATATTTTCGACACCCTTATTCATAAAAGCATCCTTCTTAGCAGAGCATTCGTTACATTTAAGGCTAAACTATTTTTGCTGCCTTTCATCAAGTAAAACTAGTAGCATCTGCTCAATATTTTTAACACTATAAGTAAGTGCTCTCAGTAGCTCTTTCTCACTTTGCTCTGTTGCCTGCTGCGACGTTTTACCTTGATTAGCCAATACACCTTTTTGCTCAAGTATCGCCTCTCTAAACTCACTCGCATTAACTACACCAAGTAAAGATACTAAAGCGCCATTTCCTGATTGCCCAGCTGTTTCAAAACTTAAACGGTACAACCCAAATAGTCGCATTAGTGGGCCTTGGCTTAACCCTACATCTGTTATTTTTTCAAGCGGAATAAATTTTTCTTCTTTAAATAATATGCCACGTTTAACTACCAACTTTTGTGGTAATAAGTCAGCCGACATAGCTGCGAGTATTCGCCCGCCCACTAGCCATACAATCGCTAAGACAATAGGTAACAACGGAATAGTCACCAGCGCTAGCACACTAAAAAAAGCGGCCATTAGCATCCAGTATTGCTGAACCTTCGGGTCGAAAGATGCACTTTTTAAAATATGTTTTGTCATTGTTTTAATCCTTTATCTATATAACTAAAAATACACTCTGCAAGCTTCAATAATCTCTACTCAATCTTACAAGCTAATAACAACTTTTATAGCAAGAGCAATAAACACAACACCCAGTATTTTATCAAGCCATGGGTTTTGCTTAGTAAAGCCAAAGCGGGTTTTAGAAACCTCGGTCAATAATGCCACCAGCAAATACCAGCCGGTATCAATGACAAACACCGTTAAACACATAATTATGCCCACACTTAAAGTAAGTGCCTGAGGGTCTATAAACTGTGAGAACAAGGCTAAAAAGAAAATAGCGAGCTTGGGGTTTAAAAACGCAATGGCAAAACCATCTTGTAATGCTTTAGCTTCACTTACCTCACTTTTTTGTACTTCAAGTTCGTTATTACTTGGTTTTGCTAGCAATATTTTTATACCTAAATACGCCAAATAGGCCGCACCTAAGTAAACTAGTATTTGATAAACAGTTGGAAACTGCGTCATTAAAGCGCCTAACCCCAATAACGATGCACCGGCATACAAGCCAACGCCAATACCATGACTGAGCGCGGCAAGCATACCGTTTTTCATACTGCCATTAAGCGAGTGCTTTAAAACCACTGCTAAACTTGGCCCTGGTGACATTGCACCCATCATGCAGATAGCCGCTAGGCTTAACCATACTGAAAGTGTCATCTAAAGCTCGTCAGTTTCAATAAATAATGTATAACCGTGCACTTGCCCATAAAAGCCAGTTAATGGCACTGCGTTTATTACTTTCCAACCATCTTGGTTTAATTCCTGTATGCGATCATTCAGTGCGACTATATCTACGCCACCCAAAAAACGGGTCTTTCTAAATTCGATTACTTTTTGCATTTTAGTCCTTGTGTACTTTATAAAGTGTATTCAAAATCGTAGTAGTGAATTCCTTGCTCAATACGTATTTTCATACTGCCAGTTAACCCTTCTAGCTCATTAGTGCCTGAATCGGGTATTACATTTAAAATTAGGCTGTCTTGCCCTTTATCCATCGTGCCAAAATGCTGCAGTACAAAACTGCCTTTTTTGCCGTCAAGCTCACCTATCACTTGCTCTATGGCAACATAACCGGCACTGCCTTGGGTTGGTGTCATGGCGCTTAGCATTTCGCCCTGGCTGGTAGCATTAAGCACACCACTAAATGTTTTATCTATCGACATACGCCCTAAGTTAATACCATTTTGGCCGCTTGCGTAGCCTTCTATTGGCGCTAGATTTACATTAAATTCTCCACTTACGGTTGCAGTAGTCATAACGTTTCCTTATTGATGCTAATATTTAAGAGTATTGATTTTTATTATCTTAGTGCCATATCTATACCTTAACCTTTAAAAAGAATCCACTATGTCAAAAAACACCTCTGCATCCGAAAAAGCTGCGTTTAGCAGTTTATTACCTGTTTTTGCGTTTATTAAACCGTACAAATGGATGGTAGTAGCCGCCCTAGCTGCGTTATTAGTTACCGCAGGCGTTAACTTGTCATTAGGGCAAGGTGTTAAATTTGTTATTGATCATGGGTTTATTGCTGGCTCTAAAGATCAATTACAGCAGGCTGTGCTGGTACTCATTGGTTTAATCAGCTTATTAGCGATAGGTACTTTTAGCCGTTTTTATTTAATGTCGTGGATTGGTGAACGGGTAAGTAACGATATTAGAAAAGCAGTGTTTAATCGCATTGTAACGCTACACCCTAGCTACTTTGAAGAAAACCGCAGTGGCGAACTTATGTCGCGTTTGACCACCGACACCACATTACTGCAATCAATTATCGGCTCATCATTTTCTATGGCGCTGCGCAGTGTACTTATGTTGATTGGTGGCTTAGCTATGCTGTTGTTCACTAATTTAAAACTTACTTTAGTGGTTGTAGCCTGTGTACCACTGGTACTTGTACCCATGATGGTATTTGGTCGCAAGGTACGCAAACTCGCAAGCTCTAGCCAAGATGCCATTGCCGACATAAGTACCTATGCCGGAGAAATCATACAAAATATTAAAGTAGTGCAAAGCTATAGCCATGAAGAGCAAGAGCAACATGCCTTTGCGCTTGAGACCGAAAAAGCCTTTAACGTGGCTAAAAAACGTATTAAGCAACGTTCATTTTTAATAGCCGTGGTGATTTTTTTAACCTTTAGTGCCATTAGCGCTATGTTATGGGTAGGTGGTAATGACGTACTTGCAGGCACCATGAGCGGGGGTGAGCTAGGTGCGTTTGTGTTTTACGCTATTATGGTTGCAATGTCGGTGGCAACCGTTGCTGAAGTATATGGCGAACTACAACGTGCAGCAGGCGCTGCGGCGAGATTACTTGAGTTACTTGCTGTTAAAAGTGAGATAGAAAACCCGCTAAACCCACAAGATAGTCATTTACTGCATGATAGTAGTAGCCCTGCTATTACGCTTGAAAATATAAGCTTTAACTACCCTTCTCGCCCAGACGTAAGCGCGCTTAATAAAATAAGCCTAAATATAAATCAAGGCCAAACCGTGGCAATTGTTGGCCCTTCTGGCGCAGGTAAAACAACATTATTTGAATTACTACAGCGCTTTTACGATCCAGCTAGCGGAGCCATTAAATTTAAAGATGTAAACATTAAAGATTTATCACTTAATACTCTGCGCAATAAAATGGGCATGGTAGCGCAAAACCCTATTTTATTTAGCTCCGATGTAATGCATAACATTCGTTACGGCAACCCAAGTGCAACCGATGAGCAAGTATATGCCGCAGCAGAGTATGCGCATGCCGATGAATTTATCAAACAGTTACCGCAAGGTTATAACAGCTTTTTAGGTGAGCAGGGTGTGAGGTTATCGGGTGGGCAAAAGCAGCGTATTGTACTGGCACGCGCCATATTAAAAGACCCTGAAATACTTCTTCTTGATGAAGCCACCAGCGCGCTGGATGCGCAAAGCGAACACCATGTACAAGCTGCACTTGAGCATTTAATGCAAAACAGAACAACGTTAATAATTGCCCATAGGCTGGCAACGGTAAAACATGCCGATGTAATTGTAGTAATGGAAAATGGGGAGATTATAGCAACGGGTACTCATCAAGAGTTATTAGCAAGTAACCCGTTGTATCAAAAACTGTGTGAATTACAGTTTAATAAAGATTAGGGTCTGTTGACCTTTCTAGGTTAAATTTGCAGCAGTCTGTTTGG
>LAZR01000659.1_pt1 | contig 24978 bp, 28 predicted proteins | sample 329461 | NCBI WGS metagenome assembly LAZR01 (sample SAMN03002196, study PRJNA259156) | marine sediment metagenome | biome: sea floor; feature: Hydrothermal impacted sediments; material: marine sediment; isolation source: Loki non-amplified sample from Loki's castle hydrothermal vent sediment ...
CTGTCTATGGTTCTATTCAATATGATTTTAGACCTGCATGACAGCTGCCCGACGACTTTGGCTAACCCTTCACACCTATCTAGGGCTTAGCATTGGACTGGTCTGGGTTTTACTTGGCTTGACCGGCAGCATTCTCGTTTTTTATTTACAACTCGATCTCTGGCTTAACCCAGAGATCGATACTCAGTCCTCCAGCACAGTTAATGAACAACAAGCAGTGTTGAATGTGTTGCATGAGCATTTTCCTGAACGGCTGGGATCTTGGCGTATTGAACAGCCGCTACATGATGGCTGGCCAATCATGGTTCGCTATTACACGCCAATAGAATCGAAAAACAAACTGTTTGCACCACTGATGGTCACTCTTGATCCAGAGACATTACGCGTCACCAGCGATCGTTTTTGGGGCGAATTTGCCATGACGTGGATTTATAATCTGCATTTCACACTTTTACTGGATAAAACAGGCTTAACTATCATAGGTATATTTGGTTTAGTCAGCCTGATCTCGCTCATTTCCGGCTTGATGATTTGGTGGCCCGGCTGGCGACGACTGGGTAAAGCACTGCGGTTACAATTACGTCAAGGGGTTGCGAAAAAAGTCTTTGATATTCATGCACTTTCTGGCAGCTACGGCTTAGTTGTTTTACTCATGCTAAGCCTCACAGGAGCTGCCCTAGCCTTGCCCGATGAGACGAGAATTTTCATTAAACCGTTTTCCAGTATTTACAAAAGTCCCGATGTTTTTATGCACACCCCTGCTAGCAACAATCAAACAAACCTGTTGGACGCTGATGATGCAGTAAGAATGGCATTAAAACAGTTTCCAGAGGCGGAGTTAAGATGGGTCGAATCACCCGGAAAGTATAAAAATAGCTGGCGAATAATACTTTATCAGCAAGGTGAACCCAGTCGACGTTTTCCACGTACACAGGTTTGGATTAATGCACAGTCGAAGCAAATTATGGCCGTACGTGATGGTCTGAATGAAACCGCTGGTGACACCTTATTAAACTGGCTGCACCCACTGCATAATGGCGAGGTATTTGGACTGCCGGGCCGAATCATTGTCTTTATCACCGGCTTATTACCGCTAATCTTGTTTATTACCGGTGTGATGCGTTGCCAACAAAAACGCCGCGCTAAACAGCGCAGCGCTTTACGTCATCTATCGTGATTCATCATCCCAATCAACCGGTTTATCTTTGAATACCTTTTTACCCGTAAACATCGCCGAAACCAGACCATTACGCTCACGTAGTTCGCTGTAAATAACACCGAGCAAGTGCAAAATAATCGCCGCGACAAGTATCCAGAAAACAATTTCATGCACCTCTTTATAAGGTGAGCGAAGGTCTCGCATTTGCTGATAACTGGCTTCATTCACCCCTTCTTTAGAATAAGGCTTAATCAATGCTTCTGACTCTGGACTATCGGCTATCCAGGCTTTAAAGCTATCACCAAACGGCGGCATATACACATCCGTTCCAGCTAAAACTAATCCTGTCACGGCTTGTGTGCTTAATAATAAAAACAACACCGTCACCATATAACGCGCTAGCGGACTATGGCCTGCAATACCCACTGGCTTACCTTCTTTTAAACCTGCGACATAGGCCGTCTTTTGAGCTTTGAATCGTCGTCCTAGCGGTAAAATGGCCGACCATCGGCTAAAGCGGTTGCCGATAAACGTCCAAAATAAACGAATCGCTAAATTGATAACAAACACATAACCAACATAAACATGCCATGTTTTGAGTAGAATCTTGCCATCCGTGCTCACCCCTAAGGCTTTACTATTCATGATGGCAACGCCTATCGCGATTAAGGCCAACACCGAAAGCACATTAATCCAGTGAAACCAGCGAACCATACGATCCCAAACAGGATATTCTCTTAGTGTGCTATTGCTGCTCATCTACTCTCTCCTTGTCAAACTAAAACCAAGTATCGGTCGTTATTAAAGCAAGCTACTCGCTTTATATTAAAGGGACCTTAATAGTTACACGGAAAAGGGATAAGCGATGGCCTCATGGAATTGATAATCCCTTACTTCAAAGTCATCTAAGGTCACCCAAGTTTCTAAATCGCGTAAAGATTTAATCTCTGGATTGATATGCAGTGACGGTGAAGGAAACGGCTCACGTGTTAATTGCACATCGCGCATTAATGCCAGTTGATCTTCATAAATGTGAGCATTAACGATTTTATGATAGGCCTTACCTGCTTTTAAGCCGGAAATCTGTGCCATGATTTTTAATAGGAAAAACACCTGAACTTGATTGAAGTTCAAGCCTAACGGATTTATAACCCCTAAAACTTGCACAAACCGTGGAAAAATCTGAGCAATCAACCCAATTACCATAATGTGCATATTTATGATTAAACAGTACGTAAAAATTTTTTATGATCTCTTAAATTTTTTTTAAGGCCCCGTCGACGTTGACGTCTTTATTGCATAATTTTGCGCAAAATTACTTCATACCTTTGACATAATTTTGAATCAACTTTTTCAGGCTTTCTAGCTCATCCCCCTCTAATTTTGTATAAGCACTTAATAAGAGTATTACAGGATGTGTATCCATCTCGTGAGCTAACTTTTCAATCAAGCTTAGAGTTGGGCTTTTCAAGCCCCTCTCCAGGACACTTATATACGGCCTTGTCACAGTACCAGACAATTTCTCCTGAGTTAGACCTCTAGACTCTCTCAGCTCTCTAAGAGCGATCCCAAACGCCTGATTGATGTCCATTGTTAAGCTCCACAAAAGACATCATATAGCCATGTTGTAAACTATAGTTCTACATACTATAGTTTACATTCATTCAATACCGATGGATTTTCAATGGTAAAACAGTTTGAAAATTTCGCAGAAAGCGTGCTTTCGCGGGGCGTAGATGCTGCTCTACCTCGCAACCTCAGAGACTATTGGCTTGGGTATCTACTTGAGCAAGCGAATAAATTAGAGAACAACCAAGATGATGCAGACCTTACATCAATCCTAGGTGCAGTAATTTTGATTCTTCAAGCAAAAACAGGGTTAACAAAAATCAAAATATCTGATGAAGAGCTTCAGAAATACGCTTCTCAATATTGCACTGAACTTCAGTTAGAGGCTGTTCATCGCAATACCGAATTCAGTGTGTCTGCGGCAACTGTAGAGAGTATTTTTTCAGACAGAGATGTGGAAATTACTAAAAAACGATTCCGTTGATGTTATTTTCTTGTCGCTATCATCCACTATTGATGTATCTGGAGATTTTAGTAAAAAAGGACTCATATAGCTTTAACACATCAGTCTTTGTTATATCTGAAATTACAAGCCGTTTGTGCAGTAGCTCATAATCCAGTTCATCCAGCTCTTTGTCATATGCCTTATAGGCGAACTGATCTATCTCATAGATATATCTGTCATGTATATAATTCGCCAGTTCTTCAGGGGAACGATTATATTTACCCGGCCGCATTCTGGCCTCCAATAACATGACATATTTCACTGAGTCGGTGCTGTCAAAGCTGTTCAGGTGAAGAATCAACACAGTTGCCTTGAGCAAACCATCGTAGGTTTCCTCATCAATCAAAAGTTGCTCACTAATCAGCTGTCTGTATTTTTCTCTATGAACTGTAACCACCCGATATTTACTACTTTCTTCAAGCCAAGCTACATGCTTATTAGCATGCTGAATTTTTTCTTTTAATTCCTTTAAAACCTTAGATGCCTCTCTAATGAGGTTTTGCTCATCACTGTTCAATAGATCAAAAGCAGGTCCCTGAACCACATCACATTGAATAGAGTTCGCGACGCGAGATATTTTCGTCTGAAAATTTTTACGGTCATGTGGCCGCTCTCTGAACCATTTATTGTTTTCAACAAATTCCTTGTACGATTGTTTTTTCATTTATCTTACTCTCAGACTAGTATTGACTTCGGGGGAATCAATCTTGGAAAGATCTCATATGTTTTTGGCATCTCGTCATCATTACCGGTCCTGCTTTCATAAGTCCGCCCGCAGCCCCACATATCTCGCAGATACCATATGAAGATTGCTCTGCCATAGCTATTAAATCGTTGACTTCTTCACTCGAGTTTTGAACGTAAAAACGTAACCCTCCAAATTTTTCTTTAACCTGAATTACGATAGGTAACTCTTCTTCATCTATTCCCTGACGCTGTTTTTCTCTGGCTAACTTTTCAACGGCTTCAGATAGCATGAAAATCATTTCAAACCAACCTGAACTGCATTCAAACCCAAAGCACATTAAGTTTTTTTTCGGACCATCATTAACACCGCGATAAATAATCGGGCACCTCTGATAAATCTTTTCTGCAAGCTCTTTACGCATTACTTATTCATCCCTCAAATTTAAGATGAACGCTAACTTCATCATAGGTGCTGATCTGCTCAAAATAGCTCAGAGCTAAAGGATGGAGACTGCCAGGTTTATCGCGGAAAAAATATTTAGAACCAGACTCTGTCTTGCCAGTGTTAGTCTCTGGATCATACTCAAGTACTTGAGAGCTGAGCCTGAAGTGGTTGTCCTCATGGCTATATCCGAGAAATTTCTCTATCAATTTGCCTTGATACTCAATAACTAAAATATTCCAGCCACTCATCGTGATAGAACCTGGTGGAAGATTATCAATCATGCGCAACATCCTCTTTTAATCAAAGAGTAATGTTGTTACACATAAATTTATATTTTTCTATGTAATTTCATAACGTTATAAGTTACACAAAACTAAAAAATGTAAACTATTGTTTTCATTGCAAATCCCCGATACAGGTGTTCTTTCATGTTTTTACACTCTGAAAATTTTGCGCACGATTTGTGCAGAGGAGTAGCTTTCCTAATGAGTTGCTACTAAGGTTTTCTTAGAACTGACGTGGGTTATTTCCTACACAGATTCAGGAAGATTAATAGCGATGGGAATTGTAATGAGCCACATGACACTTGCTTTAGACTTGGAGGGTGTATTGATTACCAATGCCATAAGCCAGCTTCCAAGACCTGGCTTAATGTCATTTTTGAATGAGTGTGAAATCCTGTTCGGCCATGAACACATTTGTATTTTTACGACCGTCAATGAAAAAAGGTTCAGGGACATAGCAAGAAAACTGGTCTCAGACGAATTGGCCCCGAAATGGTTTACAGAAATCCGTTACATCGAATGGGTAGGAGAACATAAAGATTTACGCTTCGTCGATGACGACATCGATAATGTCATTATTTTGGATGACTATCCGCCATACATTAAGCAGACGCAAAAACATCGACTTATTCAAGTCAATCAGTATTTAGACCCTTACACTCATGCAATGCCTGATATGAGTGATAGAGAATTTGAGAGACTGATTGAGGAATTAAAAAGGTTTCTTTCAGTTTGAGTAATCGTCGGGTTTATATGCTTCAACTAATTCCTCTGGTGTTTCATAGAATAATTTTTCAGACGCCTCTCCCATTTCCCAATTGAAATACCGGCACCCCAATAGCAACTTTGGTAAGGCCTGACAACAGTAGACATTTTCTTATTATACAAAATGTAACTACAATGCTAGAGGAAGGTACACAGTAAATGTGGTGCGAGCAGTGTTCGACTTGACGGCTATTCGCCCACCATGAGTTTCGATAATAGACTTGGTAATAGCTAACCCTAACCCAGTCCCTTCAGAAATGCGGTTTCTTGAAGGGTCAACCCGATAAAACCTATCGAAAATTTTTGAAAGCTGTTCAGTGGGTATGTATTCCCCCGGATTGATTATTTCAATGTACACATTGTGGTTTTTATGTTGACCTATCTTGACTGTAATCTTCTCTCCACAAGGAGTATGCCTGATGGCATTTGATAGTAGGTTTGATAAGGCTCGTTTAAGAAGTTCTCGATCAGCAGGTATGGCGGGTGCTTCTCCTTCCAAGGTAAGCGTAACCTGGCTCTCTGCAGCTAAGGCATCAAAAAATTCAAACAAGTCTTTTATTTCAGAACTTAAATCAATAAGCGTAGAGGCCGGTTGAATAAGTTTATTATCGCTTTGCGCTAACCAGAGCATGTCACTGACCATTTTAGCTAATCGCTCTTGTTCCTCAAGATTTGAATAAAGCAGTTCTTTGTATTGATCTATCGGGCGCGCTTGCGTGAGCCCTACTTGCGTCTGTGTGATGAGGTTAGTCAATGGTGTTCGCAATTCATGTGCAATGTCGGCAGAGAAGTTTGAGAGTCGTTCAAACCCATCCTCTAAATGCTGCAACATTTGATTAAATGATAGAGCTAATTCTCGTAATTCAATAGGCAATGAGTTTGGAGCTATCCTTTCATCCAGCTGGTTTGTTTGTATATTTCTAATTCGTCTACTGAGTTGGATTAATGGCCGGTGGCCTTGATAAATGCCAAACCACGTCGCAGTCAAAGTCGCTACACTAATGACAAGCATGATTAACCACATTTTTTCTCTAAACTTCTCGATAAAACTTAAGTGAAATGACATATCCATGGCAGCCATAACACGATACGGGATGCCCTCTATAGTGAAGTCGACAACAAGTCCTCGGTAAATCTCACTATCAATTTTCCAACTGACTAGGTTTGATTTATCTATACGATTAGCTGGTTGGGGATGTGTTATTTCCGAAAAAAACTCAGCACCTTTCGAGTGAAAAAGGTGCGTGCCAGGCGGTGTTTCTACTTGAAAATAAACACCGTGATGACCCGATATAGCTTGAGATAAGACGTCGGGTGCCTGACTTAAATTGCCATTAATACTGTCAAGCCTCTGCTCAACAGTTTCTATAATAATTTTGAGTTCATCGTAGTCCTGCTCAATAAAGTGCTGCTCAACGGATTTGATGACAAAGAAACCGCTCAGTAATAAGCAAGCCAGGATAGCAAAGCCAGCGAAACTCATTACGCGTAGTGTTAGAGAAATGGGCATACCTTTTTTTTGTTTATTCACTTTCGTCTTCCAGCTTGTAGCCCATACCTCGAACAGTGTGTATCAGCTTCTGCTCAAATTCATCATCAATTTTTGCGCGCAGTCTTCTCACAGCTACATCTATCACATTTGTATCGCTGTCAAAATTCATATCCCAAACTTCTGAAGCAATGATTGAGCGAGGCAACACTTCACCCTGTCGACGAATAAAAAGCTCCAATAGCAGAAACTCCTTTTGTGACAACGTGATTTTTTTACCTGCACGGGTCACTTTCCTTGAAGGTATATCTAATACGAGATCTGCAACCTTAAGCTCCTCAATAATTGCGGTGCTGTTACCACGTCTTAGGAGGCTTCTTATTCTCGCTAACAGCTCAACAAAGGCGAAAGGTTTCACAAGGTAGTCGTCAGCCCCTAATTCTAAGCCCTTCACCCTGTCAGTAACGCTATCTCTAGCAGTTAGAAATATAACAGGTGTTTGATTTCCAGCCTCGCGAAGTGATTTCAGTATTCTCCAGCCATCAATATCTGGCAGCATGACGTCAAGAATGATGACATCAAATGTTTCCGTCATTGCTTGGTGATAACCATCAAGGCCATTCGACATCCAGGTCACCAAAAATCCCGCCTCGGTCAGGCCTTGTCTGATGAACTCCCCAGCTTTGCGCTCGTCCTCAACAACGAGTAGACGCATTGGACACACTCCATTTCAATCTATTGACTGTTCTAAAACAGCATACTGGCTCAAGACTCAATGCACATTACAATTTTGTCATCAACAGGTCATGTCTACGTCAGACAGGTATCACTAACATTTGAGTAGTAACATGGAGGCCTCAATCTAGGTTGAGGTAGAAACATACTGAAAAACTTATCTGAACGAGGAATGAGCCGGTGATAAACAAAGCAACGCCCATCTGCATGGCCTTATTATTTCTATCATTCAATAGTCTTGCCCATGAACAAGAGAAGCATAATGCCCCGTCATCTCAATCCAGTTGTGATGCGATGTTAGATAGGAATCATACAGACATGGATATGGATGATCCTGTCGCCTTGGCCATGCTGAAAAAATGTCAGTCTTTGCCAAAAGAAAACGCTGATAAAAAGCCGGGACTTGATCCTCACCAAGAAAATAAAGCCGAGGCAAAGCAACACTAAACGCCGTTTTAACTGTATATAACTTTTTGGAGATAGCCACTATGGCGAAGACTCTACCGTCAAGTCGTCGTAAATTTATAAAATCAGCCTTAGGGCTGAGCTCTGCACTAGTGTTGGCAAGATTAGCACCTGTATGGGCCTCACCATTAGGGCGTAGCTATGGTGAGCTTATACATAGTGACGGCCCCATCGATTTATTGATTGAACAGTCACCGATGAATGTGGCGGGTAAGTCTGCTTTCCCCATCACGCTTAATGGCTCAATGCCAGGTCCACTTATCCGACTTCGAGAGGGGCAGCGTGCACAACTCAATGTCACGAATGCACTGAAAACGGATACTTCGATTCATTGGCACGGGATCATTCTCCCTGAAAATATGGACGGTGTGCCAGGTGTAAGTTTTCCGGGCATTAAGCCCGGAGAAACCTTTCATTACGAGTTTGATGTCACCCAAAATGGGACTTATTGGTATCACAGCCACTCAGGCTTACAAGAACAAGTTGGTCACCTTGGTCCACTTGTTATCGAGCCCGCTGATGGTGATATAGGCGCCGATCGTGAACATGTGATTTTACTGAGTGACTGGACGTTTGAAGATCCTCACGCGGTATACCGCAATTTAAAAGTTGCAGAAGGCTATTACAACTATCAACAGCGGACCCTTTCAGATACGTTCGATGATATTAAAAAACAGGGTTTAGCTGATACCTGGAAGCAACGCTCGATGTGGAACAGAATGCGAATGAGTTCGCGAGATATTCTGGATGTCACTGGCTCGTTCTATACCTATCTAATGAATGGCAGAGACAGTGAAACCAATTGGACAGCACTTTACCGGCCCGGGGAAAAGATCCGTTTAAGAATCATAAATGGATCTGCCATGAGCTTTTTCGACTTCAGAATCCCTGGACTTGAAATGGTCGTGGTAGCGGCTGATGGACAACCAGTGAAACCAGTCACTGTTGATGAGTTCCGGATTGGCGTTGCCGAAACCTACGATGTCATCGTTCAACCTAAAGACAGTCAACCCTATACCTTTTTTGCTGAGAGTATCGACCGTAGTGGTTATGTTCGAGGCACACTCGCCACAGAAATGGGACAGCAAGCTGCCGTTCCTGAATTAAGGCCAACACCGGAGCGAGGCATGGATGCCATGGGAATGGGTATGGACCATGATATGGGGAGTATGGGATCGACAAATATGGATAGCATGGCGATGAGCCATAAAGGCCATGAGATGGCGTCTGGTTCTATGGACGGTATGCAGCACCAAGAACACGCTATCAGTGCAACCCGGCCCATTGCCCCGGTGATAGACATTAAACACACAAAAGCAGGCCATGGTCCTGGTGCAGCCATGCTGGCAGAAAACCCCACAAGCCGCCTAAACGAGCCGGGAATTGGTCTTGAAAATGTGAATCATCGTGTTTTGGTCTACGGGGATTTGATTGGTGCTCACCCATGGCCTGATGAAAGAGAGCCAGAACGCCAAATAGAACTACACCTTACCGGCAATATGGAAAGGTATATGTGGTCCTTTGATGGTGTGAAGTTCAGTGAAGTCGATGGCCCTGTTGAATTTCATCATGGTGAACGACTCAGGCTAGTTTTAGTTAACGATACGATGATGGATCACCCTATTCACTTACATGGTATGTGGATGGAGCTTGAAAATGGGCAATATCCTCGGCCACGGAAACATACGATTAGTCTCAAGCCAAGCGAAGTAGTCTCTTTACAGATAAGTGCTGATGCCCCGGGAAGCTGGGCATTTCATTGTCACCTGCTTTACCACATGAAAGCCGGTATGTTCCGTGTTGTATCAGTTGTTTGAATAGGTGTTTAAATGAAACGAGTAAAAACACTCACCGGATTATTATTACTGGGCTTTGCCTCTGTAGTTTCTGCTCAACATGCTGAGGATGATTGGCCCGAGCCGATGAAAACATCGCTGACAGGGCAGCTCATGATCGATAGATTGGAAATCAGTCAAACTGACAATGGCGACAATGTTGTCACCTGGGATGCCATCGGCTGGTATGGGGGGGATGAAAAACGCCTCTATATCAAAACCGAAGGAGAAAACCAGTTAAATGATGGTGAGCCTAGTGAGCTAGAAAGTGCTGAAGTGCTCGCCAGTCATTTGATAGCCCCTTTCTGGGAATTTCAAGCAGGGCTTGGTCTTCGGGGATCTCTAGACTCGGATGTGAACCGTGAGCATTACGCTGTATTTAGTTTATTCGGTTTAGCCCCCTATCGCTTTGAAATAGATCAGTCCTTAACGGTTAATGAAGATGGCGATATAGCAGCGAGCTTGGAGGCTGAATATGATTTACGCCTCACTCAGGTTTCCTATCTGCAGCCCAGGTTGGAAGTTGCAGCCGCTTTGACAGATGCACTCGACTATGACCGGCCACGAGGGTTCAATAGTATGACGTTGGGGCTTCGTTACCGTTATGAACTCAGCCGCGAATTTGCTCCCTATATAGGAGCCTATTGGCGGCAGTCTTTTGCAAAGACGGCGGATTTAGAAGCGGCACGAGGTAAAGACGATTCTGAATTTGGCATGGTGATTGGGGTACGTATGTGGTTTTAAATCGTGGCTCACGAGTTACGTTGAAGATTGAAAAGGAGTAGTTGATGCAAGAGCAGCAAGAAGATCATACAACGCATTATCAAAAGAACAGTCTTTCACTACTAGGCACAATAGCATTAGGAACCGGCGTTATGATTGGTGCCGGTATTTTCTCTTTAACGGGACAAATGGCAGAACTCGTCGGGTCTGCTTTTCCGTTCGCATTTTTGGCGGCGGCCATTGTAGTCAGTTTCAGTGCTTACTCTTACATTAAAGTCTCCAATAAATATCCCTCGGCTGGGGGGATCGGCATGTATCTTCATAAAATGTATGGTCACTCATTATCGACCGCATTTCATGCTTTGTTGATGTATGTTTCCATGGTCATTGCTCAAAGCTTTCTGGCAAGAACTTTCGGCAGTTATACAATGCAGTTATTTGATGTTGAGCAAACAGCATTCTGGGTGCCAACTTTGGGAGCCTTCCTGATAGCTGGCATATTTGCGGTCAACCTGACCAGCAACCGTTATATACAAGGTACAGCCTATTTTCTAGGCTTAGTCAAGATAGCTGGCATCCTGGTGTTTGGTGTATTAGGCATTTATTTGATGGTGAGCTCAGGTCAGACACTGGAATCTGAAATCAGTCTTGTTGCAGCAGAAAACGACTGGACCGCTTTTATTGCTGCAACCGCTCTAGGTGTATTGGCATTCAAGGGTTTTACTACTATTACCAATAGTGGCTCAGAGGTGATCAACCCTCGATTGAATATAAGCCGAGCCATCATTATTTCAATTGCGTCCTGTATCGTCATCTATGCACTCGTTGGCTGGTCTGTGGCCGGAAACCTCTCTATTAGTGAAATTATCGAGGCAAGAGACTATTCTCTCGCTGCGGCAGCCAGACCGGCAGCCGGCAATGTTGGTGTCTGGTTTACAGTAATAATCGCTATTGTCGCCACAGCAGGTGGTTTAATGGCGAGTGTGTTTGCAGTGTCTCGTATGCTGGCAATGTTGACTGAAATGAGATTAGTGCCTCATAGCCATTTTGGTATGCCAGGCAGTATCCAAAAACATACGCTTGTCTATACCGTTTTACTGGGGCTAGTCTTGACAGTGTTCTTTGACCTGAGCCGTATTGCCTCGCTTGGCATTATCTTTTATCTCGTTATGGATACCGCCATTCATTGGGGCGTCTTAAAACATTTACGCAATGATATTCAGGCGAATCCAGTTATCCCTTCTCTCGCTATCTGTCTGAATATGCTGTTGCTTGCTGGGTTTGGAGCAAGTAAATGGCAGAGCGACCCGTTAGTAATATGGGTTGCTCTTGCAGTGATGGCAGTGATCTGGCTTGTGGAGTATTTTTTCCTAAAAAATGTTGAGCAGACAGAAGCTACTCATAGTCATCACTAACTACTTTAACTTGCAGGTAATATGAAATCATATATAAAAAATCTGACATTGTTGCTCATAGCAGTAGGTATCGCTTTTATGGTGTTTATCTATTCTGGCTGGTACGACATAGGCGCCGATACACGACATAACAAACTGACCTATTGGGCATTAGAAACATTAAGAGATAACTCTGTCGCTCGTGCTGCTTCTGAAATACAGATACCAGCAGATTTAGACTCATCAGCACGCTTACTACGTGGCGGCCCCGATTACAACGAGATGTGTGTGTCCTGTCATTTGGCACCAGGTAAATCCAGCACGGATTTCACTAAAGGTCTGTATCCTTCACCGCCCAATCTAACCGAAATACCTGAAGGAACATTGACCGAAGCACAACATGACCAGCGTCGTTTCTGGATAATCAAACATGGTATCAAAGCTTCAGGCATGCCCTCATGGGCTCCCGGTCATGATGATCAAAGGATTTGGGATATGGTTGCTTTTTTAAAACAACTCCCCGAGCTTTCACCTGAGCAGTACCAAATCTTAACCTCAAGGGGTGAGGGGAAAAGAGGTCATGCGCATTAATTTCAGTTTGGAAAGTATTAATCATACTCACTTAATGGAGTAGCTAGCTCGACATTGTGATTTCCCTTAACGGATAAAGAGGCCCGTCCTTGAAACAAAGTGATAATTATTCACAACAGTCGAAAATAGAAAGGCTCAATCAGCACTGTGTTTGTGTGACACTCGATTGGCCGACAGTCAAGCTTCAACTTCTTCAGTTGTTAGGTGATGATGCTGACAATGCCTTGTCCGACTCTATCATGCGACAATTCTTCTCAAATGTCGCTGTATTTGTTCCCGACTCTGACCTGAACCAGATGCTGGCAATTGTTCAAGCCATTGAGTCCACAGCAGCACTGCCTGACTATCAGCGACAAGTCCTATCATGGGCGCCAGCGAGTGCGAAATACAATCCAGGACAAGCTGGTGCTTTCATGGGCTTTGATTTTCACCTCAGCAAGGACGGTCCGCGTATTATAGAAATTAATACTAATGCAGGTGGCGCTTTCCTAAATTCAATCTTGGCACGTGCTCAGTCAAAATGCTGTGGTGGCCAAGTACACGGGGCTTGGACTGAAAATTTCGATGAAGCAGTAATAGCCCAGTTCATAAGCGAATGGCGTGTCCAACGTGGGAGCGGACAACCGGAAATAATAGCCATCATCGACGATGTCCCCACAGAACAACACCTGTATCCCGAGTTCATACTGGCGCAACAGCTCTTAAGTACGTATGGCATTAATACCGTTATCCTTTCCCCATCTGATCTCAGATATGAAGCGGGGGGCTTGTATACTGGTAATCAACGAATTGACATGGTTTATAACCGTTTGGTCGACTTCGGGCTAGAGACTCCTGAACATGATGCTCTGCGCTCAGCCTGGTTAGAGGGAGGGGTGGTGATCACTCCAAACCCGCATACGCACGCTATGTTCGCAGATAAGCGTAATCTGGCGGTGATGTCAGATCAGCAGCTTCTGATGGATTGGGGCTTAAGCCCTGGACATGCTGAATTACTTCAAAATGGTATTCCACACACAGTGAGGGTGACAGCATGCGATGAGGAGTCGCTCTGGCAGCATCGTCGACAGTGGTTTTTTAAACCGGTAGCAGGCCATGGCAGCAAAGGCGTCTACCGAGGAAGCAAACTCACCAAAAGCACATTTGCCCGAATTCTTGAAGGTGATTATGTTGCTCAAGCTTTTGTACCGCCTTCAGAGCGCATGGTTATGGTTGACGGTGAGCGAAAAATGCTAAAAGTCGACGTACGTTTATATACCTATGGAGGATCTCTAATCTTAGCGGCGGCAAGACTCTATCAAGGTCAAACCACTAACTTACGAACCCCAGGTGGTGGGTTCGCGCCCATACTCACACAAAACAATTAACCTTAAAATGATTGTCACCAAATTTGGACGAAGCCTAAATTTTCTTGATGCTATACGAGCCTTAATGCTAAATAACGCTGTCCATGCTTCATGCCTCATTTTCTGATATAAACAATCCGCACCCCATAGTTTACGAGGATATTTGCAGCCTTTCAGACTAGCCCCTCTGTTTTATCGGTTAGCACGTACTGAAAATCATACATCATGGGGGGAATGGATCATCGTCACATCAATCCATTACCTGCATCCTATCTGTAATCAAACGGTTAACGTCATGTCATTGAATACTCATTTAAAGCTCGTCAGCCCTGCTGCAATCATCGTGATGATGATGTGGGCATTGTGCTACCCACTTATTAAGCTCAGCCTGCCTTTTGCTCCCGTTATGTTGACAGCTTTTTTACGTGCCATACTTGCTGGCTGTGTGATCGTACTTATTGCTCACCTTACGAACCGCGCTTTTCCTAAGGGTTGTCGACTCTGGGCCTATATAACAACAATAGGCCTCACCGCGACAAGTCTGGGTTTATGGGGCATGTTTTATGCCGGCAGTTTGATTGATCCCGGGCTTGCAACTGTCATCACTAATACGCAACCATTGATTGCCGGTATTTTAGGCTGGTTTTTCCTGAAGGAACGAATGACCACAGTACCATTCATTGGTACTGTTATCGGATTTATAGGAATAGTCATCATTTCTTTGAACAGTTCAGCCCAGAGTGAGAAGCAAATTCTATTGGGAATAGTCTTCGTGCTAGTGGCTTCGTTTGGCGTTGCTATTAGCAATGTGTTGCTCAAGAAAATTGCAGGTCAAGTCGACGTACTTTTTGCAATGGGCTTCCAGTTACTCATTGGAGCACTACCGCTTGGTGTTTTGGCTTATTACACTACTAGCCTAGACAGCATAAACTGGAAAACGGATTACACCTTAATTCTCCTTGCATTGGCATTATTTGGAACCGCACTGCCATTTATTTTGTGGTTCTGGTTAATGCAACAGGCACCACTTTTCAAGCTAAACGTATATAACTTCCTAACCCCTCTATTTGGTATATACCTAGGTCATACTTACTTTTCAGAGTCATTAACCATTATTCAGTGGCTTGGAGCAACATTAATTATTATTGCAATTTTCTTGGTCACAGTGATAAGTGGAAAGACAAAACCTGATCATTAACATAGGTTCAGGTTTTATAGTTGATAAAGACAATAATCGAGCCTGTTAATCCAATGTTTATATGCTGGCATTTCAATTTTCATTCGTTTTACATAGCCCACAAAAATTCAGCCTGTTCATTGCCAATAAAGAAAATGATGCAGACCAAGCAATCAAAAGTAAGCCATTAATCGCTTCCAGGCCATAAAGGATCTTCAATGGTTGAGGTAAAGAGAGTTCACCTGCACCGAGAGAGCTATAGGCTACGAATGAGAAATGCAGAGAATCAAGCCACTGTTGAAAATTCCCTTTCATCGCATCTATACCAAGCAAATAATCAGAAAAATAGTAAACCATAGTGTAAACAAGTATCTCCACAATATGAGCAGCGAATAGTCCACTAATAATGAACACCAACTTAACTGATTGAGACCATTTAGTCTCAAAAACCAGTGCCATACGACTAAGGAACAGGTAATGAACGATAACCGTGAATACGAATAGAAAAGGGAACATAATTAGTATAATCATCTCATCCTTTATTTCTCATTGATTAAACGTTTCAGCCTAGTAGTGCTTTTGAATATTATTTAATTACTTTCATCCGCGTCCCCTTATGTCATCATCTGCTTGGTTTAATTTATAATCCCAAATGTTTGATATTTGGACAATCGTCTTCAGGCTCTTCAGGAAGAGCGATAGATGAGTCGCAACCATTCATGATTATTCTCCACCGATTACCACCTTAATAATATTTCAGGCTTTCATGCATGTGGCAGAAAAGAGCGTATATCATTTCTCCGAATACCTCTTACAACACTAAGGGTGCTTACGAGTAAAAGTTGCTTCATCACATATCTTCTAAACGGTTGGCTGACTGCACCATCTGCATTATTTCATGCTCTTCAAAGGATTTGAGTGTTTCCATTAGCTCTTCCGCCGAGGGTATATCCGCTCGCTCATGTAGATAACGATACAGGTCAATGACCTGCTTATGCTGTTCAATAACTACCTGCATGATTTCTCTAGTCGACAACTGAGAAAATGGTGCATCACAATCATGATGTTGAACAATTGGATGTTTATTCAAATACTCATAACACCAGGTATTTAACGCGTGTTCATTACCTGTGACTTCAAACTGGTGAACAACATGTCCAAGCTTTTCTTCATGTTCTGATAAATACTTGAGAAGCATTTGTGCTTGAGCATTCTCATTCTTGTCGGCACAATGTTTCAAACACTCAGTAAGGTGTTGATGGAACTCGTTTGTCCAATGAAGGACATCTCTTAACGTTTCAACCTGCATAATAGTCTCCTGTCTTTTTGTTTGGTTTTGTTATTGGCTAAGCTTATTACTCATACTTGTAAAATACTTCCATATTCAGCCACATTGACTGGAAATGGGGTGTTTTCTTGAAGATGAACACGAAAACCTTCAAGCGCTTCGGCATCACCATGAACCAAATGAATCTGAGTTGAAGTCTTTAAGTCTGAGTCCTTTAACCACTGCGACAGCTTCAGATAATCACTATGCCCCGACAAACCGGATAGGGTCTCAATTTTGGCGCGTACAGGTATCCAGTCACCATGAATTTTTATGGCATTAACCCCTTCGAGCATCTTTGCGCCACGGGTTCCGCCGGCTTGATAGCCAGTGAAAAGTACCGTGGTCTTACTATTACCTAACAACCTTTTGAAATGGTGCAGAATACGTCCACCCGTAGCCATACCACTACCCGCTATGATGATATGAGGGTATGTTTGTCCGGCAAGGGCCTTGGATTCTTCAACTGTCCTAGTATAAGTTACTTCATTGCACATACGATCACACTGCTCGGCATTGAGCCGATGCTGGTCACTAAACTCGCAAAAAACGTCCGAGACTTTGATCGCCATCGGACTATCGAGATAAATGGGCATTTTAGGCACCCTTCCTTCAGCCATCGCTTTGACAAGTAAATGCTGCAATGCCTGGGCACGGCCGACTGAAAAGGCCGGGATTAATAGCGCCCCACCATTTTTAGCCACTTTGCAGACTACATCTGCTAACTGTTTGGCTGGATCGATAGTGTCATGTTGGCGGTTACCATAAGTTGATTCCATCAACAAATGATCAAGTTCTGGTAGGGGCCGAGGCGCATTCATCAGCACATCATCGAACCTGCCTACATCGCCAGAAAAACCTATTCGTTTATTTTCTGCCTCCAATATGATGCTCGAGGCCCCTAAGATGTGCCCGGCCGGTTGCAGATAGAAGCGAATATCCCCAATTTCAACGGGCTCATCAAAATCGATGGCATGGAACAGTTCCATACTGTTTTCAGCTGTCCGCCTGTCATAGAGTGGTTCCGGGTGAGCATGCTTGCCTAATTTGTGCTTACTGTAATACCTGGCATCTTCTTCCTGTATATGGCCACTGTCAGTCAGTAAGATCTGACAAAGTTTTCTGGTCGCATGATGCGTATACACCGGACCACGGAAGCCGCGTTTGTAAAGTACTGGAATATAGCCGGAGTGATCTAAATGCGCATGCGTCAATATAACTGCATCCAGCTTGTCAACATCAACAGGAAATGGTTGCCAATTCCGTTCTCGCAGCCATTTGTATCCTTGAAACAGGCCACAGTCGATTAATATGCGACTATGATCGGTTTCCACGAGGAACTTGGAGCCAGTCACAGTCTCGGCCCCACCAAGAAAGGTCACTTTCATCACTGTTTCCCTTTATTAACTTCTCTTAACATGATATTCACTGGCGTAATCAACAGCGACGTTATATCAATCGCATTCGATTGGTGGGCAATTGTGTTTGTGGTCACCAGCGATTCCAAGCCCGTTGACAATAAATCCGCGTCAACACCATCAGCGAAAATCCCATGAACCGCTGCACAGTGTATATGTGTGATACTTTTTTCTTTTAACGCTTTAATACATTCCAAAATAGTGTGCCCGCTGGAGATAACATCATCGATAATTACCGCCGCAAGTGAATGGTACACATCCAGCTCAGGTAGTGTGATTTGAACGTCACGGTCACCAAAACGCTGTTTTTCTCCAATCACAAACGGATGGCCACTTTGATGTGCAATGTCAGACACCCACTGCTCGCTTTCAGCATCGGGCCCAATCAGCAACACATCCGATTTGGTTTTTAACCATTGAGATAAAGCAGGGGCTCCCTGAACCACTTTGGATGGCACGCTGTATATTTCATTGAGGGAATGATAACGGTGCAGATGCGGGTCAACCGTTACCAACCAATCTATATGTTGAGACAGATCCCGAGCAAAGATTTTTGACGTTATCGCCTCACCCTCTACAAAACGGCGATCCTGGCGCATATAGCTCAAGTAGGGGGCTACCAAACCAACACTGGAAGCTCCCAGTTCTCGCAAGGTGCTCAAGAGAAAGATCAAAGGTAAATATTTAGTATTCGGGTGAGAAAGGTCCGCGACAACGATGCATGATCGCCCAGTTATCGGTGTAATAATACGAAGATAGGATTCGCCGTCGGGAAATTGTCGTATATCCAATTTACCGCACTCTGCCTGTAATTGCTCGGTAAGCGATGTTTGCAATGGATGCCATTCAAGGGCGAACACAAGGGGCTTGCCCTGCCCTTGAGTATTCTCTGAATGAATCTTCCGAATTGAATTTATGGGCCGTGAGCGTTGCATAATTGTCCCGTCATTGCTGATTGAACATAAAGAGCGTGACCTGCTCGCGATAATATGCCAGGGCATAATCACGCTCCCCTTCACTGTCACTGAACAATGTGAATAGGGGTGCGCCTTCGGTTAGCACATCGCCAACTTTGACATGCAATCGCAAGCCAGCAGCAAGTGAAGCCGGAGCACCTGCCAGTTTTGCCAGGCGCGCCAACTTACGGTTGTCTATGCTCGTGAGCCTGCAGGTACCAGGTACGACTTCAGTATGCTGATACCGGGCCTCGGGCAGCGGTTTGATACCTCCCTGTGCCTTGACGATATGCTGGAACTGTTGCCAGGCTTTTCCTTCATCCAGAATCGCTGTAGCTCTCTCGATGCCTTGCTCATAACTTTCCTGAAAAGACAGCGAGAACAAGTGTGCAGCCAAAAATAATGCACGCTCGCGCAGATCTTGCGGCGCGTTAGCGTCACCCTGCAACACCGATAACACATCCCTCGCCTCTTGCACCGGGCCGATGCCCAGCCCAACCGGTTGACTACCATCGGTGATAAGACAGCGAATATGAATACCGCAGGCTGCGCCCACATGGGTGAAAAGAGAGGCCAGTCGTTCGGCCTCTTTACTTGAGCGCACTTTAGCGGTAGGACCAACAGGAATATCAATCACCGCGTGGGTAGAGCCTGCGGCGATTTTTTTCGACAGCACGGACGCTATCAACTGCCCTTCGCCATCCAGATCAAGTGCGCGTTCAATTCGAATCAACATATCATCTGCAGGGCTAAGGTTCATCGCTCCGCCCCAGGCCAAACAAGCGTTGGTCTTTTCCACCACGCGCCGAATATCAGCAAGATCGAGATTGACTGTCGTCAGTGCTTCCATGGTGTCTGCCGTGCCGGCAGGAGAGGTGATCGCCCGTGACGATGTTTTGGGAATGACCAAGCCTGCTGCACTGATAATGGACACGACCAACGGTGTAGTGCGATTACCCGGTAATCCGCCGATACAATGCTTGTCGAGAATCATTACCTGGCCAGGCCAACTTAATCGCTGGCCGCAGGCTACCATGGCTTGTGTGAGGCCGATGATCTCGTCTACATCTAAACGTCCTCCCGCACAAACACTGAGAAAACTGGCGATTTCAATATCCGAATAACGGTGCGTACTGATGTCTTTGATGATGACTGCAATCTCAATGTCACTGAGCTTGTTGCCAAATACTTTTTTTCGAACACTGCTAAGTGAGGTAACAACGGGAGCATGGCTAACAGTGAGCTTCTGGCCCTCAATAGCGCCAAGGCGATGCATGGCTATTTTGGATAACCCGGCTGTATCCGGCGCCAATAGCTGTCCCTCTACTACGTTCAAGGTTGCAATTACGCAGTTTTCACCATAACGGAGTGTGACTCTGTTATTTGCGGTGAACCCCTCCGAGCGACAGATATGACAATCGCTACGCATATACACCACAGGCTCTTGATGGGTGTCTATGCCCATATCAACAATAGATAATTGGTGTGATGTAGTCATGGATAAAGATTTGTTCAAAACTCGTTAACTAATAACCTGGAAATAATGAGGAGAGGCACCCTGATAGAACACTTGAAGGGCATTCGTTTATCTCTTTGCCAAGGTGGCGAAAAGCTTGATGTGACATTCCTGACTACCTATTTTTGTTACCCGAAAGTACCTTATTGCAGCAATGAGGCTCATGTTTGGCGTTATTTTTTATGTTTTCGTCAGTTTGTCGTTGCCAGCCCAGCTTAGTTTGACTCCACCAACTGTCCTTAATTGATGCGCCATGTTTTTCAACAATTGCAATCAATTCATCGATACTATGGTGAGATGCCTCGTATGAAATTTTTATCGTTTGTTTCTCGGCAGTTAGCCAGACACGGTCAACCCATGATAGTGCGTCAATCTCAGTGAGCAACTTCTTACTATTGGACTGCTCAAGCCCGACAAGTCCTAACTGATGTTTTGTCAAAAATCCGGGATTAATACCCAACCTGTGCTCAGTCATTTCATCATCTCCACTTCCACATTAGGCTATGTTGTTGACGTTTCCTCACCAATTTAGAGTTTAGGAATCCATGCTGGAGTCGTCTGCATATAACGTCTGTACTCATCTCCAAACTCATCAAGCGCCATGCGCTCTTCTCGTTTGGCTAACCGGATATAGACAAAGACCAGAATTGGAAACATTACCAAGGTGGGGATAGTTGGCCATTGCAACAGAAAACCAAACATAATCATGATAAATGCGATGTATTGTGGGTGACGAAGCCGTGCATACCACCCTGTTGTTGCTAACTGCCTGTTTTGTTGGGCACGGTGCAATACGCTCCAGGCCGAAGCCAGTAAAAAGAAACCAAGAATAATGACAACATTGCTTGCAATATGCAGCGGGTCAAAATGCGGGTTACCTTCAAAACCCAGTATCGTATGCAATAAATGTCCATTTTCATGCGCCATAAAATTGATATTGGGATATTGCTCCGCCAACCAACCAGATAAAAAATAGATGGTTAGAGGAAAACCATACATTTCTGTAAACAACGCAATAATGAATGCAGAAAAGGCACCTAGACTACGCCAGTCTGTTTTTGTCTGAGGCTTGGTAAAGCTGAAAGCAAAAAAGATAAATATCGCTGAATTAATCAATACCAGCGTCCAGAGACCATAAGCTGATTCACCATGCATGCTATTTCTCCTATAATGTTGTCTTATCCTGAGCCTTAATGATGATGGTGCTCATGTTCCCGAGGGTCACCCTCGACCTCTCGTTGATTCGAATTCTGTTCACTTCCGTGTTGGCCATGGCCAGCATGTCCTCCATGACTACCATGCATAAACAGATGCAACAAAGGGCAAGCCAATAGGATCAAGTAAGGCAAAAACTGCCAGACATGCTGGCGATGTTCCATCAAAAGAAAGTAACTAACGACACCTATCAAAACCAGTGCAGCGAAACCAGCAGGGGTTTTCCAAAATGATGGCTTTTGTGTGTCCATAATGCACCTCACGTGTGAGTAAAAATTAGCGTTTGTTAAACTCCGCTTATCGTAGCGCTAGGAGTGTTCACCCATTCTTAAAAAACATCCAACCTGAATCCACTGAGACAAGCTGATTCAGATCCGTGCCCGGCGCAGCCTCAGAGAATTGAGAACAACAGAGAGCGACGAAGCACTCATGGCAAAAGCAGCAAAAATGGGCCCAATCAATATCCCAAGGAACGGATAGAGAATGCCTGCTGCGATAGGGACCCCTAAAGCGTTGTAAATCAGCGCAAAGAAGAGGTTCTGACGGATATTATGCATGGTTGCATGTGCAAGGCGGCGTGCGCGGACTATCCCGTCCAAGTCACCTTTTACTAGAGTGAATCCTGCACTTTCAATCGCTACATCAGCGCCTGTTCCCATCGCGATCCCAACATCAGCCTGTGCCAGCGCTGGTGCATCGTTAACACCATCGCCCGCCATAGCCACTTTACGTCCCTGTTGCTGTAATTCTCTAATAATACGAGCCTTGTCAGCAGGCAGAACATCAGCACGAATTTCATCGATGCCAAGTCGTGCCGCTACGGCCTGGGCTGTTCGTTCGTTATCACCGGTTGCCATAATGATATGAAGTCCCAGCTCATGTAGTGTCTTTAAAGCAGAGGGTGTGGTCTCCTTGACAGGATCAGCAACGCTGACCAATCCGGCAATCGTGCCATCAAGCACGATAAACATCACTGTTTCACCTTCATCACGGCGCGCATTGGCCTTAGCGGTCAAGTCTCCGCTTTGCAATCCCATATCAGTAATCAGGGCAAGATTACCCAACGCCACCGCTTTACCGCCTACAGTGCCTTTAACACCTTTACCTGTAATTGCCTCGAAGTCTTTAGCATCAGCAAAGGCTACGTTACGCTCCTCAGCACCACGAACGATAGCCTCAGCTAGCGGGTGTTCTGAGCCACGTTCAAGCGAGGCCGCCAATCGGAGAACCTCAGCCTCGTCGTGCCCAGCTTCAGGCAAAACGGCAACCAGCTTCGGTTTACCTACCGTCAACGTCCCGGTCTTATCCACGATCAGCGTATCGACTTTCTCAAAACGCTCCAGAGCTTCAGCGTTTTTAATCAACACACCAGCTTGTGCACCTCGTCCAGTCGCCGTCATGATCGACATTGGAGTAGCCAAGCCCAGAGCACAGGGGCAAGCAATAATCAAAACAGCCACAGCTGATACCAGTGCATACGACAAGGCTGGCGCTGGCCCCCAAATAGACCAGGCAAAAAAAGAGACAATTGCAACACCGATTACAGTAGGCACAAATTTGCCGGCAACCATGTCAGCCCATTTCTGAATGGGTGCTCGTGAGCGCTGTGCCGCTGCCACCATTTCCACGATTTGGGCGAGCATCGTGTCAGAACCGACACGCGTTGCTTCCATAACCAGACTACCTGTTCCATTGATTGTCGCCCCTGTCAGCTTATCTCCCTCAGTCTTTTCCACGGGGACGGGTTCACCTGAAATCATGCTTTCGTCAACTGAAGAGCGTCCATCGACCACTACACCATCAACGGGTACCTTATCGCCGGGTCTTACCCGAAGCCGATCACCAACCTGCACATCTTCAAGCGGAACTTCTTCCTCACTGCCATCCGGACGTATCACTCGGGCTGTCTTTGCGGCAAGATCAAGCAGTGCACGTATGGCCTTACCCGTGCCTTCTCGGGCACGTAGCTCCATAACTTGGCCAAGCAGGACTAATGTGACAATGACTGCTGCTGCCTCAAAATACACACCGACATGACCGGTTTCCGGATCACGAAAGCCAGGAGGGAAGATACTTGGTGCAATTATCGCGATCATTGAGAAGAGATAGGCCGCCGAAACCCCCATGCCGATTAGTGAAAACATGTTGAGGTTCATGGTGCGGAACGAGTTCCAGCCGCGTACGAAGAAGGGCCACCCTGACCAAAGAATGACAGGCGTAGCGAGCACCGCTTCAAGCCAGAGCGATGTCGTCTCACCTAAAAATTCACGAATTTGCGTAATCCCTATAAATGGACTCATTGTCAGGATCAGTAAAGGAATCGTCAGTGCTGCCCCAACCCAGAAACGTCTGCTAAAGTCCACTAGTTCGGGGTTAGGCTCATCTCCAGCCATCGCAGCTGATTCTAGCTCTAGTCCCATGCCGCACAATGGACATGAGCCCGGTTCTGTCTGGCGAACTTCCGGATGCATTGGACAGGTGTAGACAGATCCGCTCCAGCCCTCAGGAACGCTATCGTATTTACTACCTGCCATACTTTTGCTTTTGTTGGGCGAGCTATGTTCATGGTGCGCGTGGGAAGAACCGCCATGACTAGCACAACAGCCCGCTTCGCCATCGCTTTTTGATTCAGCATGGTGGACGTCTTCATTATGAGATTTGAGTTCACCTTCTGGCACAAGGTGCATGCCGCATTTCGGGCAGTCACCTGGTTGCTCGGACCTCACTTCTGGGTGCATTGGACATACGTAGATAGTATTTTTTTCTGCACCTTGCTGGCTGTGCTTATTTGACGATTCTGTATTCTCAATATCCATGGCTAACTCCGGACTTAGTTGACAGCAGTGGCTGGGTATCCCACATTTTCGAGTGTCTCAATCGATTCGTCAGTTTGTACTGTTCTCGCCACTGATAAGACACGACTGGCCAGATCCATACTGACATCGCTAAAGCCAGTCACGGCCCTAAGCGCATTCTCAATACTCTTTACAAAGCCTCCACATGAGGCGCCTTCAGCCTTGAACTGCTTGACTGGAGATTCACTGACAACGGACTTAATAGCTACACTGGCTGTAGTGGAGGTTTTTTTGGCACAACAGCAACCTAGCTTGGCTGTTCCAGTTTGAACTGTTAAATGTTTTATACTCATTTTTCTTCCAGTTTTAATGTCAGTAATAAGTTCTATTGCTTTTTCTTTCGCAATACATAATGCTGAATTGTAGTCTGTTGTTTTTAATGATTTTTTGTAAGTATGCCTTTGATCGTATATCCGGTGTTAAAATTATTCCAATTTTCATACTAGATCAATTCCTTTTTTCTTGATTAAATTGTTAATATGTTCTAGTTCCTTACTAACGCTATAATGTAATAATGATAAA
>LAZR01000661.1_pt1 | contig 24924 bp, 38 predicted proteins | sample 329461 | NCBI WGS metagenome assembly LAZR01 (sample SAMN03002196, study PRJNA259156) | marine sediment metagenome | biome: sea floor; feature: Hydrothermal impacted sediments; material: marine sediment; isolation source: Loki non-amplified sample from Loki's castle hydrothermal vent sediment ...
CCGCGGGGAAGAGGCGAGTTTTTTCTGAGCGCCAACTCCACAAGATGCGCGCTCTCGATGATGCTCCGATTTTCCATCGTTCCCGAGAGCATGACGAACCGACAGCCGGGATTCTCGGCCATGTACCGCCGAAACCGTTTGGTACGCGCCGACTGTAAACGCTTGAGCAAATGCGCCTCGTCCGCGATGATTAGATCGGGTTTGATCTCGTCCAAGATCTCAGCCGATTTGGCCGACGACAGTTCGGTGTACTTCACGATATGCAGGCGATCGAGCGGCAAATCGAAGTACCGGCCGTAGACTTCATCGATCTCGCGCAGTGTTTTTTCCTTGAGCCTCGGAGGAACGAGCAGCACTGCGCAGTCGCTGTCCATCGCGGTGGGTAGCGCGAGAGAGATGAGCGTTTTTCCCGATCCAACGCCGATATCCCCCACTAAACCGTCGGCAGTCGCCGCTTCGATCAACGCCGCAGATTGGAGCGGCCAAAAACGCATCGCGTCTGAAGGAGCGTTGGGCCGCAGAAACATGCACGTCACGTCGAGAACAGCCTCAAGATCGAGCACGCGCCTCGGCAACGCTGAAATGCGCTTGAACTCTACTGAGTTCGTGACGACGCCGATGGCGCCGTTGATGTCGGCAAATCGGCCCATACGAAACACTCATTTTTGTTCGATAGCTGCTGCAATTTCCCGAAGAGCTGATGCTATATCGGCACTCCCTTCTTTAATTGAAACAGCGAGAAATTCTATAGCACCCATAGCAGGAGTAGTTGCATCCCCCACACCTAACCACTTTAGTTGTGAGGCAATGTTTTCCAGAGCACTAACAAACTCAGGAGCATAATCAAGTCCACTGAACTCACCCATCAGAAAACCGCTCGCACGATCTCGATGGCGACATTATTCAGAGACTCCTGCGGAGGTGCCCCCTCATAGGCATCCACAAGAATAGCCTCAATCGCTAAACAGCCGTCATCGATGATCACGGAAGGAAACCGCCAAACCACATCGGATTCCCCAAACACGGCGAGGAACGAAGCGAAGATGTGAACGGGATCTTTCCAAATGAACTTCACAACATTAGGAGCGGTCCACCACAAAGCAGCCTTTCGATAGAGTTCGAGATCATCTTCTGCTCGCACACTAAAAATTTTCTCTAGATCAATCACGTACCTGCGCCGGATCTCGTGATCGGTATAATCTCGTTTTTCCCCCATCAGAAAACGGCCCGCACGATCTCGGACGCCAACGGGATCAACGCCGACAACGCATCCTGAGCGCCGAGTGATTTGGATCGCACGACCATGACCGAAGGAAGACGCCCGGCGTCGCTCTGCGCTTTGATCGAGATGACCACAGCTGCTTTTTCTTGGGCATATGGCAAGAGGCGATAGTCCGGCAGACTGGCCTCTTCGGCGATCTTGTCGGCCACGCTCGAAAACCAATCCTCGAACAGCGTGTATTCGGTGTTCCGTGTCGGCATGCAATCGACGTACAGAATCAGGGCGGGTTCAGCAGTCTCCCCTGATTTCACGCACGCCTCAGCCATAAGGACCTGCATCTTTAATGCTGCAATCTCCTCTTTCGCTTCCGTAAGAGCTTTCCACTCCTCGGGTGGATGATAATCCGGGTGTCCCGGTCGATCCCGAGGAGATGGAACTCCACCCTGAACAGACACCCTGGCCATCGCCCTGGTCATAGCTTGCTCTTCGGTAAGATCGTGCCAGGCTGTCACCGGTACTTCAAGACCCTCTGCGACGGCTAGCGCCCGTGCCTCTCCCTCAGCCTTCCGCAGCTTCTCCCTGTCGCGCTCGATCTTGCGCAGCGCCTTTTCCGCCGCGGTCATCTTCTTGCGCCCAGGTTTGCCCTTGGTCGCTTCTTGAATCTGCACGGCTTCCTCGGGCGTCGTGGTACGTGGGGGTGCATCCGGGGCCAACACACCCGTGGGGACTGGCGTCGGCTCGGGCGCCGGTGGCGCAGGCACCGGGGCGACGGTCATAGGCGGTGGGCCCGGCAGAGCAGGCACCAAGGCGACGGCAGCAGTCGGCGGGACCGGAAGTGTGGGCGTCGGGGCCGGAAGCGTGGGCGCCGTGCCGACTCCGTTGCCGGCTCTCATCTCCGCTTGCTTCTTCCGTAGGTCGGTCAAAAACGACATGTTCACTTTTCCTTTGGTTCCGAGTTGCTTGAACGGTGACGGGACGATGACTCCACAGCGCGCTCGATGAGGACACCCGCCGTACATGCTGCACGCTGTGATAGTGGGTTTGGTTTGCATGACCTCGGTGCATTTAGCCACTTCGATCATTTTTTCGACGATGACAAGACGCTTGTTCCACTCCGCTCGGACGTGTTCACGATCGACGATCGTCTTGACGGGTTTGATGAGTGGCGTCTTGCGCCGCGTGTGAATGTACGTATGGCCTAATTCGATCTCGCCGACGTAGCCTTCCTGGTAACACCACTCGGCGTAGCTGATGAGTTGTGTGTTCTTCGAAAGCTCGTCCGGTGTCTTGGCATATCGAAAATCACTCGTGCTCTTGTAGTCGCGCACGCGCATCGGCGCGCTCTCGTATTCGATCAAATCAACGTAGCCGATCCACGGAAGATCGCCAACTGTTGAAAGCTGAATTTTCAGCTCTACGAAACAATTGATATCCGGCGTCGGAAGGTACGGCTTGAGCGCTATGACGAATTTTTTGAACTCGTCGTCGCGGATCCAGCCGTAGAGCAAGTAGTGCTCGATAGCTCCGTGAATGTCGGACCCGAGCTGCATGGCTCGGCTCTTGGGCGAACGAAATCCTGCAACCCGCTCGAACCACCAGAGCCTCTCACACCTCTCGAATGTTGTGACCTGTGATGCGCTAACATTTTTCAGCTTCACCGCCGTAATTCACTTTCATTTGGTCCAGGTCACCAATTTGATACTCGGTAGCCCACCCAAAAACGTTGTCCGAATCGATCTTGTGAAAATTACACCGTTTTCCATCGACCTTTTTGTTGATCGTTCCGTTCGACAATTTTTTAAGAGCCGCTCCTATGTATTGAGCGCCGTTTTTGTGTACCGGAGTCTTCATGTAGAGATCCCAGCAGTCAATCGCTCCCTGCGTGTTAACGAGTAGTTTGCCTGCACCCACCTGAGCCAGCGGGGTTTCTTTCTTGGTGCGGTAGACCTTGGTCAATATCTCCGGTGCGCTCATGAAACGCACAAGCCACTCGAACACGTCTTGGTGCGGACCCTGCATCAATAGCCGACGGTGGATCTCAGAGCTTTCCCCCTCGACGATGAATCGCTTGCCGGGGGTGACAACGCGATTGTCCCGCAGCCACAGCAGGTGTCTCGCCATGAGATCGCCCACTACCCATCGATCGGTGAGACAGTTTGCCGGGTTGTTCTCGACGAGCCAATCTGCCGCGGCTTCGGTTGCGCTCAGGTGAAGGAATCGACGCGACACCGCCTTCATGTCTTCTTGCGTCATATTTTCGCTGCCCATCGATAGCACCGAATCATTGTTCGCGCCGATGAGCAGCCGCACGCTGCCACGCACACGGTGATTCGCGAGGTACTTCTCGGTGCTGGTGAAGCTCGTGGCGCCGATGAGCGCACGTAGTTTGATAGAAATATCCTTGACGCCCTTCGGCAACCCTTCATCGACGTAGATCAGGGGGCACTGAAAGATGTCGGCGTTGAAACCCGATCCTCCGATCACGTTTTCGATCAGCGTTGGGCCCCCGTCTTGCCACAGACGGGCGACCCCTTCGGATAAGAGATTTTTCCCTGAACCGGTGGCGCCCGACAAATAGAGCGCGCAGCACGGCTTGTCGAGAAAGGTCACAACCGCGAGCCAATCGAGAAGTTTTTCGTGGTCGCTAGACAGAAGTAAAAGCCACGTAGCGATGTTGGTATCGAACCGAGGAGTAAGATTCCGCAAAGGCAAAACGGCGTGATAGAACTCGCGCTCGTCTGTGCTGAAGTAGCTTTCCTGTAGCGTCATATCACCGATGATCTTCCTGGCGTTGGTGGCGTACTCCTGAAGTATGCGGCCGATGGTTTTCTGCTTCTCAACGTCCTTGTCGTTGATATACGTGAGATCGAAAATTGCCGTCGTCTCCCATGCATCCCGTGCATAGACGAGCACTTCGTCGCGCGTGAGTGGGTGGCTGTAGCGCTGAGGCTCGTTGAAGTCGAAGACGTGGAAAGTCGTTTTGTGCTGGATGATCGCATGCTGGCGAACGAACGCGGACTCGTGTTGATCGTCGCTGGGCTCGTTGGGCTCATCTGGTTCATCTGGTCCGATTGATTTGCGCAGCGCTCTTGCTAGCGCTTGGAGCTGCGGCGATTGCTTCGCGTCTTTGACGCGAAAATCTTCCTGAGCGCGCGCCAGTTTTTCCGCTGCTTTTTCTAACTCCTCGTCGAGCGTCTTCTCTGCGCCGGGTTCTGCGGCCCAGATCGAAAGCGATGCCTCCAGCACGCGGGCGAGCACGACAGGATCCATCGTGCGCGCGGTCGGGCTTATCCAGACGATTGTGGAGCAAACCGCCTGCATTACCGCATCGCGATTACCGGAGTCGGCGAAACTCTGTCCCATGAGCACCGCGTTGATCGCCGCTTTGTTGCGATGCTGTGGATCGAGCACGCGCATTGCGTTGACGACCGGCAGCAAGACGACATCGACCGGTACTGGTCCGGGCGCGGGCGCAGACGGCGCGGCTGGCGGCGGCACAGGAACAGCGACAGATATCCTGGAGATCCCAGCTGCGATCTCGCTGGGGTCATAACGCACTGCATTATTGAGGTACTCCAGACGGACAAGAGCGCGGGCGCCGCCTTTGAGATTGTCAAAGCCGGGCACGCGCCATACGCGCTGGATGGTGGCCGTCGAATCTACTTGCCAGCCCTTGGCTGCCCCCCTGTCGATGAGGGTCTGCTGAAAGCTCTGATAAGCTCTCTGGGCCTGCTTACGATCGGCCGGCGTCCGAAGAATCCAGGGCTTGTGGAACAGCCAGTAGGGGTGCCAGCCGTACCCGGTGAACACCAACATGCTGGGGTCGGGCCCGCCGTAAAGCAGGTCGAGCGCGGCGTCGTCGGTTGGTGGAAGATTCTGTGCTGCGTGGGCGCCTGGGATCTCAGGGTGAGCGACGTCGAGATCTCCTGCGAAACCCGGAAGGGCGATGACATCCTGTTTCCCGCCCTGTTGTCGATGACTCAAACCATCGCAGCGAAGTCCAAGACCAAAGTAGACGTTCTTGGTTTGATTCTCAGCAGTTAACTCGGCTATGTCGTCGTCGGTAGCAACGACCAGATCGACTAGCGGCACATGGAGTGATTCCCGGGTTGGATTCAGCCAAATTGTAATATTTCCACATGATGGGCTCCCTGTGGGCCACAGCGCCGAGAAAAACTCTCGCATCCGCTCCCCCGCATAGCTCGACAACTACCAACGCTGCCGAGACTAGATTTTGTACGCCTCCTGCGAAGCGGAGTCAAGAGGCTAATCCCGGAAGGGTGTGTCATTTATGACACTACGAGGGGTACGAGGGGTTTTCGGAAAACTATTTTATTTGGTTCTGGCTCCCTCTTCAGCTCTTCTATTTCTCTTCTCTATTATTCTATTTATTTTCTATTATATCTCTATCTCTATATTATTTATTACACTTTTACCAAAACCCCTAGTACCCCTCGTAGTACAGTATAATAAGGCAAAATCATAGGCTTTTTCACTACGAGGGCTACCCTCGTAGACCCCTCGTGAGCCCTCGTAAAAGCCCTCGTAGTGCCCGCTTGTGCGCCCACGGGATTTCGAATAAATAAAAAACGCTCACTTTTTTACATCGATGTAAAAAAGTGAGCGTTTTTTAGATCTAGCACCATAGTTACAAAATCAGTGCTTTCGGGGGGCTATAGTTACAAAATGAGGTTACTACGAGGGGTCTACGAGGGGTCTACGAGGGCTACCCCTCGTAGTGAAATACTCGATCTGAGGGCACAAAAATGGCCCCCATGCTCAGTAGCCTGGGGGCCGGTGGTCCCATGCTGGTTGGCCAGGGAGCCGGGGGCCATTGCCTCCGCTCATCGCGGTTTCGGGGGACACGCAAGATCGGAAAGCGTCTCTACTATATGAAGATCGCTACCAGAGTCAAGTGCTACATAGGAACTTCAGTTCTGAGTGGGCGGCAGTGACACTGATTCGGCCTTCTCTGGCGCCTTCGACGGCTTCCCACACGTGCTGGATGGTGTCCAGGATGCGCGCGGCATCTTCTACGTTCTCGTTTTTCACTAGATCACCAATGATTTTCCAGGCTTCGTTCTTCAGAACTGCTCCTGTAGAGATCTTGGGCGGAATCGTATAGAGTCTTGGCATCATGGCAATCTCCTTCACATTGCTTTCAGCGAACAAGTACCAACTCGTTTATCGAGCTTCTCAAGATGGCGCAGCAGGGGCCGAACAGCTCATCACCAATCGAGATGCAACTGGTCTCGCAGGTGCCGATCTTCGTCTTGATTCCAGAGGTGCTGTAGGCGGATTTGGTGTGGGTGGTGCCATATTCGAGATGGTTTCAACGCCGACGGTTGATGATGCAGCCGCTAAAGCTCTCCTGATCTCAGGGATAGGGAGAGTCCTTATCACGATCGAACAACGCTCTGCACCGGCTAACGTGGCAGATCGGCAGGTATGGGCCGCTAACATCTTGGAAGGGGGCGGCGATCCTGCTTCAGCAGGGTTCGCTGTGATAGCGATTGCCGGCCCCGATGTTGGACCAGCTTCTGCTATCGTTCGTGTTCAACGACAGCACAGTTACGTAAATGAGTAGTTAGCTGTCTTTAGGGGCAACCGTAAACAACTCTTTGGCGTCGGCGACGCGCTCTTGTCGGAAGGCGTCGATGTCGGCCGCATGCCGGGCTTGGGAACAGAACGCGCCAGCCATTTCCAGGATGCGGGGGTCGTCGGTGACTTCCTTCAGGTGACGCCCTAGCGCGTCAAGTTGCGCGTGGGGCCAACCACGAACGGACTCGGGGTTGAGGTTGGACACAGCGAATTGGATGACCGGTAGCGCGGCATACAGCGCGGCTCGCAGGTCGGCTTCGTCATCCTGGATCTCCGGGGGGCATTTCTTCAATGCCAGGTTCTCCGCTACCAGCTCGTCGATCCTCTTCTTCATCGTCTGGAATGTCTGGTAGGGGACTGTCATCAAGATTCCCGAGTAGTTCACGTTCACATCCGACATTTTCCTCTTCTTCCCTTCTTTTGTGCTTTTGAGGGGGCAACTTTACCCCTAGTTCCTGGGCTTTTTTGTAGAACCACCCTCGTTCTTTGCCCAAATACTCCGCCGCATCTGAGGCACTTCCGGTAAATTCGAGTGCGTGGCGCAAGATGATGCGGTCGCTTTCATCACGCATCATCCTGTAACGGTTAGACTTTTTCATCGTTACCCGTAGTAATGATTTCGCTAGTGACGGCGTCGTAGGCGGCAGAAGCAGAATCATAGGCGGAGATGGCGGCGGCATAAGCAGCGGTGATGGCATCAAGGTCATCCGCAGTGGTATCGGGGTCATCTTGAGTAGTTTCCGTCTCCATGAGGTTGGACCATCCGAGCACTTGGAGGTAAGCCACAATAGGGGTAAAGACCATCCCGAGCGCGCCAGCGACGACAATCGCGAGTGGATGGTCGCCTGCGAAGCCCAGAAGGGGGAGATCGTAGTGCCGGCCAAGCACTACCGCGGCGCCAGCACAGTAGAACGTCCCCGAGCACGCTGCACACAGCGTCCAATACTCCAACCACGCCGGGAAACGGCTCCAGAGCCATTGTGTTATTTTGGCGCGCGCGAGCAGATAGTATAGGGCCGTAGAAATTGTAATATAGAGTACTACTGTGTTCATTTGGTACCGTTTCCTCGTGGTTTTGGGTTAAGTGCGGCGCCTTGGGTTTGCTCGTGGTCGTCGGAGCCAAACACAGAGGCGCGAGTGTCGGCCGAGGTGATGTCGCCTTTGTCGGCGCCGTCTGGGGCGTATCTTTGTTCCCAAGATGCACAAAGTGCACGATATTCTACGAAATCTCCGGCCATTTTGTTTTTGGCGCACAGACCCATGGTGCCTTGTTGGAGCCGGATCATCCCCTCGTCTTGACTTTCGATGAGTTTGAGCGCGCGCTTGGCGTCGAAACTGCGGCCAATTAGCGAGATTCCCTCTTTTTCTAGGTTCAGTCTCGCTTTGTACTCCAGTTCGCGACTCCTCTTTACGTAGTAAACTTGTTGTGCTTTCGGGCCGTTATCGAAATGGATGCAATTCTGGCAGCGTTTTGAACGCTCGATTGTCGGCGCCGAGATGAATAGGTCGGGCTTGTCGCTGGCATTCATGGGTCCTATCATAGACATTCTACGGAATCCGACAAGTGGTGGTTGACGGATTGGTAACAAGCGCTTAGTTTCGAAGGGTATGGCAGCCGTCAAAAAACAAGTCGGGTTTGATCTCGCTAAGTTGGCAAAGCTCCCTGGGCCTTTCCGGCTGTATCTAACGCGACAACTTCCCGGTGGTCAAAAAGAACCGATCCCTCTGCCGCAGACTGAGTGGTCGAACCAAGAGGTAATCGACTTCGAGAACACCGTTGTCACTCGTATTTCAGGCGGCGGCAATTACGCGGCGCAGCTTACGACTCTCGACGGCGGCGACGGTTTTACTTGGGAGTTTGGTTACAGCGAAAAACTGTATCCTTCGATGGTGCCCCCCGGACTCCAGTCCGCGTATGTGCCTCCACCTGTGACTGTCCAAGGAGCCCCAGTGGCTACACCTGCTCCGATCCCGTATGGCCTTCAGATTCAGAATCAGAATCAGCCACTCGCGCAGCCGCAGGCGCATTTCGCGACGCCGATTTCCCAACTCTCGGGTCCAGCATACATGTATCCCCCTGGGTACGGACAACCCATTCCACAGTACCCGTATCCGAGTCCCTATCAGCCACCGCGGCAGGCGGCGGACTCGAAAGAGGACGCGCTGAAAAAGGAACTGGAACAGATCAGGCTTGCGAATCAGCAAGCGGAGCACCGACGCGAACGAGAGTCTGATGCAGCGCGTCATACCGCTCAAATGACTTCGTTGCGAGAGGAGATCCGCCGCGCTTCTGAAGCAGTGAAGCAACCGGCTGGCGAGTCGCCGGAGTTGGTCGCACTCAAGAGCCAGAACGCGATGCTTCAAAAGCAGATTGAAGCTCAGGCACAGGCCCAGCGCGATATGATGACCAAGATAGAGCGGCAACAAGCCGAGTCACGGGATCAGACGGCGCGAGATGTCGCGCAGCGGCAACACGAAGAGCGCATGCGCCAGATGGAGGAAAACAGCCGCCGTGAGATGCAGGGTCTCAAGGATCAGATGGCGCTGGTACAGGCCAATAATGGCAAACAAGATCCGATGCTCCCCTTTCTCATGGAATCGCAGAGGCAGGCTGCCGATGTAGCGCGCGAGCAGGCGCGCACCGCAGCCAGTGCGCCTCAGCAGCTCATGAGCATCGTCGAAGGTGTGCGGCGTAGCTCCGGTGCTGATCAGATCATGACGAACCTCGCGGGTGCTTACGACTCCGTGAACAACATGGTGATGCGCAACGCCGAGATGATGGGCAACTTCATGGCGCAGAGCCAAGGTTCACCCGTGATGGGGCTTATCGGCGATGCTTTGCATTCCGGCAAAGAAGTGCTAGCCCAGATGGTGACGGCGAAGTCGAAATCAGAAGAAGCACGGGCTCAGGCCGACGCCGCCCGCGATCAGCAGACTGCCGCGATTGAATACGCACGGGCTAACGCCGCCGCAGCGGCAGCGGCCCAGAGCAAGGGTAATGGCGTACCTGAAGAGGATCAGGTCATTCAGGCGACTGAGGCGCGACAGGAAGCAGAAGTCGAGGCGGAACAAGCCAATCAAGAGGTAGCGAATCTAGAGCCGAAGCTTTTCGGCTCTCTGCTCTGGCCCGAGATTGAAAAACTCCGGCAGTGGATTGCCAAGGAAGGGATCGAAAATGTTGATCCCCGTGGCATCGTAGTCATGTTGATCCAGGCAGCTGGAAAGATGAAGGAGAATGGGCTCGACGCCCCCGTCCTCTACTTGTTTGAAAATCAGCAGTGGGCCGAACTGTTCGATCGTGTCATTCCTGATGTGACCGCTGAATTTGCCAGCGAGTGCGTCAAGATCATGTCTGAGATTAGCACTCGGCTTGCGACAGTGACCAAGCCCGAAGAAATTGAGGAGATCCTTCGAGGACCCTCCAAAACCCCGGAACAGACAGCGAACTAGATGAACTTTTTGCAGGTCATCTACTTCTATCAGACCGGGTGTCCCGCTTGTGAAGAGATACGCCCCTTGTTGGACAAGGCCGTGGCGCACTACGCGCAATGTGGCGTCGTGGTTCGCTACGTGGACGTGCACCACGAAGGGCTTACTGCCGACACGATGCAGGTCCAGGAAACGCCCACGGTCATCGGCACACGCAACCATTCGCCGGTCACTCGCATGATCGGCGCCCAGAACGCAGATCAACGACTCGGACAGTTATTCACTGAACTACTCAGCGGCGGCTCGTGCGCGGTCCAGCCATGGCGGGGAGACGTGTAGAAATGGTCAAGAAGGTAGAGATCAAAATCGAGCTTGATGGGGGATCGATCTCGATCGACTGCGAGAATCCCAAGGTTATTTTTTCTGCCTGGGATTCAGAATATTTGGGACGTATTGTTTTCTCTTTGGTACAGGAGATACAAAGGCACAAAGAGAACGCCGAGGCAAAATCTCGGTCGGAGCGCCGATGAAACGCAAACGCAAACTCAAACTGTCTAGACTCACCGTTCGTCAACTCGATCGTGTTCGAGCCGGCGGCGGCAGCTTCATCACGCTGTGGTCTGTCATTTGTTCGGGGGGGCGTACTTGCTACCGCTTCACCTGGTGTGGCCCTTGTTCTGATCCCGCTCTTGGGTGTTGAGCTACTTCCGTTTCCCGTAGCCCTGTGCGACCGCAATGACCGGGGTGATGACGGGGAAGAAGCTGCCCAGCGCGAACCAGACGAGCGCCCAACCGACGCTATTGTTGCGCTTGTAACCGTGGTACGCGCTCACGGCGCCCGAAGCGGTGCTCAGGATTCCCCACGCCCAGGCGTACTTTTTGTAGTAGGGGTAGAGGCCGTTCGCTTTTCCTTTCGATAGCGCTAGGGCGTCTCCGACAACCCTAGCGTCACCACCCGCGGCAATGATCACCGCTGCTAGTTTTTCTTGCGTAGGTCTGTCGTATTGACGAAATACCTCTGCTAACCCAGACATTTGGAGCGAAAACGTCGCCATCTGTTCGGCGAGTTGGACTGCCGTCGCCGTGATTTGTTCGTCCGACAAAACCGCGCCCAGAGTCGCCATCTCGCGAACCGACAGGGTGCCAAGAGACGGCATGTCGCGAACGGACAAGGTACCGAGACCGGGACCGGATGTGTTCAGGGTCATCATGATCGATTTCTCCTAATGGCGGCGGCTGTACCAGTAGCCGCCAGCGACAGTTACTCCGGCCCCGAGCGTAAGCGCGACGATCCAACCCCAAGGGGTTTTTTTCGCGGCGATGCGTTTGTAGGCATCCCAGTGAGAAAGGAGCGCACGGGTCTCGTTGACGACTACGAAGAGGGAGCTAAGATCAATACCGATTTGCGGGTAGGCTCCCTGCTTGGTCATCGCGGCGATACCGGCACCGGTTGTAGGTTTAGAGATTAGGATGAGCGACGTAACGGCGTTGTCGAATCGCTCCGCTTCGGTTTTGGATATCGGGATGTAGTTCTCAGGCGAGTCACCAGGGAAGAGCCATCCTTCGACGGGACCCAGCAACTCGGGGGAGTATAGGGCCTTGAGCCCCTTGCCCTCGTTGATGAGCCTTTGAAACATGACCAGGAATGCGCGCACGACGCTCTCGGCGGCGGGGCCTGCCATGGAAGGGGGGGCACTAAGAAAGCTCAGCATGGGTTTAGATTTCCTTCGTTGCTACATCGAATACGAGAACCATAGCTAAAATCGCGGCGGTACCAAGTAGGAGAGGAGGCAAGATCCCCCATCCAAACCCGCGGCCAGCACCGCGGCCAGCGGTCTCTGCGACCGCCTCGACGGTTGTCGAGAGTCGTTGAGGAAGCGTGTCAAGCACAGTGACTGCTCGATCCGCAATGGCGACGCCGGATTTGGCGGCTTCACTGAGCACTAGAGCAACCTGGAGGAGATCAGCGCCGGTGATGTCGAGCTGTCCCAGAGTGCCTCCGAACGGCACTACGTGTGACGACGTGAGCACAGGTCATTTCCACGAGCAGCGGGCAGTTTTGGCGAGTCGCTTGGCTTTGTTGGCGGCGGCGCGGTATTTGCGGGCGGCGCTTGGTTTGCCGGCGCGCTCGGCTACATCAGCCATTTGTTCCCCGCGGCGGAAGGCAGATAGGAGTCCCATACAGTCGGGCACGCACGGGCCACGATAAGCCATGACCGGAAATTTCAGCTTGCCAGGCATCAGAAAGGCCCTGGTTCCGCAGCGCTTTCTCAGATCGCGGCGCTGAAATTTGCCTCGTGGCATCCGCTTAGACCAGCCTATTCGGGTTACTCGTCGTGCCATAACTGTGGACGATACCATTGAAATCGTTGTACTACTAATGTAGGGCACCAAATCTCATGCTATTTGCTGGAGTATTCGGAGTAGCACCCGGCGCCCCGACCACACCGGATGGTCTGCGCCCCGGCACGCTGGTTGTTTTGGAGCCTGGTCTTCCTCCCATTCGGCCGCCGAATTATCGTCAACTGGCACGAGAGGAAGCGGCACGCGCTCGTGCTGCGTACGATTCTGCGTTGACGAAAGCATTTGCGACTGGAGAACAAGCAGTTAGGTCGGGCGGAACCGATATTTCCAATGCTTCGGCTGCTGAAGCCGTGGCGGTGGCGCAAGAGGTTCTTTCGTTCGTAGTGAGCGCCGAACAAGCGGCAGCAGCACCCGTAGTGAATCAAGCCGCCTACGAGAAAGCCAAGGCGCAAGCAAGTGTTGCTGTCCAGAAAAAGAACCGCGTCGATGTACTTTTCGCGATCGCGAAGTCTGATGCAGATACGGCCGTCGCTGTCATGAAACTTCGCGTAGACGCCGAGGGCGCAGCTACGAGCGCTGAAGGTAGCGCTGCGGTTGCAAAAACAGCTGCGGGGGCGGCACAAGACGACGCCAGGATTGCTCTCACGATTCGAGCTGAGACAGCAGCCACCGAGGCCGTCGAGTTTTCAGTAGCGGCAGAAAAAGCAGCTATTGAGGCTAGAAATTCATCGAATACAGCAACGGCTACCCACTACACCAATGTTGTCCCAATTCAGGTAGCTTCTGCGACCGCAGTCGCGCTCTCGAAAACCGCCGAGGTGTACGCCATGAAAGCCCGGCTATCGGCGGACGTGGCCGCGGAGGAAGCAGGCAAGGGCTCGCCTCCGAGTGATCTTGACAAGTGGTATACGAAACCTTGGGTCTGGGCTGTGATCGGTGGCGGCGTTTTGGTGGTCGGCGGCGGCTCATATTTTGTTTTTCGTCGATAACTGAGGGATAGAACATGCTCTACGGAAACAACTACGGTTTGAGTGTATCGCCATTCGGGGTCGAACAACCTCCTCCAGCGCCTCCGCCTCTGATTCCGCATGAGCGTCAAAGGTTGCAAGGGCTACCAAGTCTCAGGGGTTTTGGTCAAGCCGATGAAGTGACGGCCGGGGTCCAGACGGCAATCGCGAAGGGCAAGGTCAAACAGATCGCGGTGGTGGATACAAAACCAGCCACGATTTTGGTCATGTCGTTCTCTCAGTTCAAAAAAGAGTTTCTCAAAGCTTGGTACGCCAAGTGGTGGGTGTGGGCGATTGCCGGCAGCGTTGTTGCCGCGGGCGGCGGCACCTACTTGTACATGCGGAGGCGGCGATGATTCTGGGATCAGAACTGGGGAATTTCGGGCGCACCAAAAAAGAGTGGGAATCGTACCGAGCTGGGTTGAGCCAGGCAAAGCGGAACATCCTCGACTTGAAAAGAGCGCTTTTCTTTATTTCAGCGCAGACGGGCGAAGGCAAGTTCAATCCACAGTTTACTGAGAACGAGTACGATCTAGACGCCGAGTTTAGTCTCGATTTGACCCATGCCATCGTCGAGCTAGCCGATGCGGTCTTGAAAAAGATCGGCGTCACCGACGAAGTGCCTGGGCTCAACACGTTGCTCAGCATCGCATCGCATCGCGCTGTTGTGGCCGGCTTATATTTGGCTCAAAAAAGCGAGATCGATGGGTACATTCAACGGCTCGCCAACTCAGTCACCGGGTACACCAACAAGGTGCTCAACTTTATCGACGACGTTCGAGACAGAGTTGGGAACTGGACCGGCAAATTGAGCATTGCTGATTTGAAAGCTGTCTTTTATTTCATCATCAAGGGTGGTTCGGTGCCGCCTGTTCCAAGTTTGGGCGAGCGTGGACCCACGGTTCCGGCCCCGTTGCCTTGGGTGACCGTGACACCTAAGTTCCCTGGACTGTTGCCGGTTAGCCCTGAGCGGGTAGTAGTAGGTTATCCAGTGGATTCTTTCACGGTCCACGATCCAGCGATCAACAAGTGGCGAGTGTTCGTCCGCGCTTAGGGCCCTGTGTCGGCGACTGTTTCTACGCTTCAGAAAGCGCTCACGGAGGTGAGTCGCTGGATGCAGCGCGGCGAGTACAACCCCGGGCGCACCGACGGTACGGTGGACATCTGGACGGCGAACGCAGTGCTAAACGTGATCGCTGATGCGCTTGAAAAGATTCCCAAGTTCAAGGATCTGATCGATGGGCTCGGCATTGCCTGGGACTTGTTGACATCGCGAACTGGGATTTTAACTGCGTGGATCGCATTTGAGGGGCAGATCATAACCGCGATCGACCATATTGCTGATGCTCTCGCGCCGCTTTTGAAGGGCATCGTCGAAGTGCTCACGCGGATGCGCCAGGAAATGAATAATTTCGACGTCGAGCTTTCTCTTGACGACATCGTGCGCGCGGCCAAATACGTGCTCGGGATGCTGAGCGCGCCGCCAGCGCCGTCCGAGCTAGTGGAGGAAGAACCGATAGTCGTAGGACCACCCGGAACCGCACAGCCCGACGAGATTTCGAAGCAAGTCCGAGAACAGTTGGCTAAAAAACTCAAAGTCGAGCTGTTCCCTGAGACGGCGTTCGCTGTCTACAATCCTACCCAGAAGAGCTACCACGTTCTGGTGTCCGCATGAGACCCATGGTCACGACCATGACGCTGCCTACGGGCGTGGTGGTAAAGGTCGAATCACCTAACGCTGTTGTCCGGGGCACGTTCACAGCTTTCGGCAAAACTATTATCAACCCAACGCTCTTTGTTCCATTTTTGCGTCTTACAGGCGCGATGGAAGAAGGCACCGCGGATCGACAAGAATGGGATCACACCTGGGATCGAACGATCATCAAACGCAACGAAGCGTGTGTGACCGGCAATGATCAACGCTGTCGAACGTACGAGGTAATACTCGACGGTCTCACCAAAGGCGTGATCCCGTTTGCTCGTTTCACGAATATGTCGGATGGCCGATGGTGGGGGAAGTTTTACGATGCGAGCGTTGACACAGTGACGGTTCGACCGTCTCCGACAGAAAAACTCATCAACCTGATCAGCACTTCATCGTCGGCAACATTTCAGGGTGTACTCGGTGACGTTGGCAGTTGGATCTCAGATACGGTGTCGGACATCGGAAGCGCCATCGTCGAGTTTGCAAACCAGGCATGGGATATTCTTGAAGACGGCATTGAAGCCGCTTGGGAATTTCTCAAAGACGTGCTGGCAGCGCTCCTGGATATCTGCGATCGACTCAAAAAGTACTTGCCGCCGGGGGAGAAAAAGGACGTTGCTCTCGCTGCGTTGTCGGTGGTGGCGCCTGGCGTTGGATCGACAGTGGCCGGCGCTATCGCGTTGGCCGAGAAGATTTGCAACGCAATCGCGGTGATTGCGTTTGCTACGCAAGGGCCATTGCCTCCACCCCCGCTGAATCCTCAAGGACGCCAAGATGCTGAAGATGAGGACAAATTCATCAGGATGGTTTCGGTAGTGATGGAGGTTAGGCCGCCCGTCGAACCTGAGCCTGAGCGGGTGGTGTATCCTCCAGGGAGTTTCAGCGTCTACAATCCGTACACTCAGCGTTATCACATCTTGGTAGATCTATGAGCAAGTATGTCCTTCAGGGAGCCAATGGCAGCGAGATGCCTTCAAAATCTCGACTCTGTCTACAATCCAGTGCTATCACACGGATCTAGACGCCGACTGTGTTCTTGGTCTAAGCTAAGTCCTATACCTCCAAGGAGAAACCCTCATGTTGCAAGCAGCTTACACGCAGTACTCAGATCCGTCGGTGCCGCCCCAGGCGATTCCGCACAACATTCCGCAGACCCCGTGGTCGCAGTTGTATCGATCGGCTCCGGGTGCGCAGATTCCATCCACGATGCTTCCCCAGCTCAGTGGTCCGTCTCCGATTCAGTTTCAGGGCGCGCTCGGCCAGCCGACCCGCGGAGGCGTGACTCTTGTCGGTCTTGGTCAAGAGCCGGCGATCGGTCCCAAGACGTTGCTCTTGCTCAATGCGGTCATCGCGGCCGGAGTGGGCGTGGCTCTGGCGTACACCATGCAAAGCGATCGGCCAGCTTTGTGGACCGCCGCTCTGTTCGGTAGTGTATCGGTGGCCAGTGGTGCTCTCTGGATGAGCGCGAAGTAGGATGTTGGTCGCGGTTCCCCTCGGAGGTTTTCGAGAGGACGCCATCGATGTCCTCTCGATAGTAGTCGGTGATGCTCAAGCCCAGAACTTCGTTTCTGGGCTTGAGCGACATATTCGAGCAGAGGCAAAAAGGGGTGCGGAGCAAGCCGCCCCGACGATCGAGGCAAGAGTACGTAAAGCCGCCAAAGACGCGGTGAAACCGTACGTGATTGCGTCCTTGATCATCGGTGGTCTCGGTGCGGTTGTCGGAGGTTGGGCGCTCGTTCGCTCGTACAGTCGGTACAGGAGATGACATGATCCATGCAGACATGAGGGGATACGTAGGGGTCGCTCCTGGAACGACGACGTTCACTCTGGGCAAACCGCCGCTGTACGCGCGGATGCCGCAACATCCGACGCAGGCGTGGCTCATCCCACAGGACGCCTACAGCCAGCAGCAGAAGATCGCTGTTCCGCCGAACCAGATGATCCCGCGCGAAGGCGCGCATATTCCGATCCCGGCGTACCCGACCCAAGCGTATGTGGACTGGCCGATGGTCAACGACCGGGTGCGGATGGCGATTCCGCCGAACCAGCACTACGTCGGCCCGCAGACGATCAAGGTTCACGTGCCGCCGGTACAGCACACGTTCGGCCCTTTTCCGAACGACTACATGCTGTCGAAGATCAGTCCGTACCGCGGAGGGTATTTGCCCTATTTCAAGGGCTGGATTTCGGGTCTCGACAAAGACGGCAAGTTGGTCACGATTTTCACCCTCGCCGGGCCCGAAGAAGAGAAGGCTGCGAAGCGCTGGGGACGTGCGGCGGGGATCGTGGTTCTTCTAGGAATCACCGCGACGGCGGCAGCTGTTGCGATTGCTTGTTTGGCAAAGTGAGATGTTGAATTCTTATCCACAGTTTTCTTGTAGTTGGTGCCGCTATCGATATGGCATCGACCCCTACCTCTTCACGTACTGCAATTCATGCAGCCGCCGATTGGATCGAGCGCATCGTGAGCGTGTACACATGCGCGACGCAAGTGCTGCTGCGATTGCACGTTTGGCAGCAAAGTGAATCGATCATTACAATGTCCACCATGCCCTCCGTGCTCACGGCAGCTAGAAAATCCAGGGGAGCACGCCGCTCGAAACTGGGCGATTTTGGCATCGGTTGTGAGTGTTTTGGCACTCGGTACTTCGACAGTGATCGGGGTCCTAGAGTTTCGTCGGCATAGGGCGAGGGAAAAAGAAAAGTGATCAACAAGGCCCCCGTTGATCGATTCACGTTGGCGCATGGGGGCGTCGGTGCTGTCTACGGGCTTGTTCGTTTTCCGTGGTGGGTTGCTCTCACGCTCGGAGTCGGCTGGGAACTTGTCGAAATCGAACTAAAGAAACGAATACCGATCATTTTCCCGCACGCGAGCCAAGACACCCTACCGAATGCGACGATAGACGTAATCGCGGTCATGATAGGATGGGTTGTCGGTCGGAAAATACGAGGATAAACATGGCACAACGAAAATCGTGTCCACGGTATACGGTAGAGGCAGGGCGGATGATCTATCGCAACGGGGAACCGTTCATTGGTGTGACACGCGAGGGAAGTACGAGACCTGTTGATGCGGACGCGATGACGCGTAAAATTGCTCGTCATCTCAACAAGCAATGTAAATGAAAGCCAGTAAAACAGAGATCGCGCTGTACGCTCTCTCGGGTGTGTCGTTGATTGGGGCCGTGATCACGTATTTCAACCAGCGCAAAAAGCCCGCTGAAGATCGCTTCTACGCTCCGATGTTCGCGCTCAGTGGCGGCTTGCTCGTCGGCGCCGGTGCTATGTCGTACAAGCGCATGAGCAGTCGCGCGCTCGCGGGCGGCCTCGGGCTCACGAACGACTCGACGCACTACAACAACGGCATGACGCTGCGCACGTGGTCGGATCCCGAGATGGACGTCTACTCGCGAGTCGAATTGCTACAAGGTCTCGTGGCATCGTCGAACAAGGATCCGCTCGTCCGCAAAAAGGCACTCGCGGTCACGCACACGTGCCCGGCACGCGATGATGCATGCGAATTGTCGGCAATCTTCGAGCACAACTCTGATCCTGAAAATGTTCGCTACACTGGTGACATCGGCGCACATGTGCTCGTGCCCGGTGGTGAGCCCGAAGCCGTGGACACGTTCCAGACGGCGAAGCGCACGCTCGAATTCCGCGGTGGTGACTGCGACGATCATGCCGTGTTGAACGCGACCATGGCATCGCAAAACGGTTTTGATACCAAGTTCCGCATCACCAGCAACACCGGCGCGACCTGGGATCACATCTATGCCATGGCGCGCCGCAACGGTGGCAAGTGGCGCGCGCTCGATACAACACTCGGCCCCGGAAAGTTCGGCAAGGAGCCACGGCAGGCGAAGCACCTCGACTTCCCCGCATAGGAGACACCATGCTCTTTGGACAAGTCGATTGCCCTTCTGGATTTCACTGGGACTCAATTGAAGGCCAGTGCGTTGCAGGTCGAGCGCGGCCTGTTTTTACGACCATGCGGCCGGATATCGTCGATGTCATTCCGGCGCCGCCACCGGCACCACCGACGCCTATTGCACCGACCATTGTACGGCTTCCTCGTCAAGAGTTGCGTCCAGAACGCCCCGGTTGGAAGTGGTGGTACTGGCTTTTGCTTGCTGGCGGCGTGGGCGGTACGGGCGCATTGCTTTACTACGGACTCAAGCGTAAACGTCCTACAAGTGCGAATCTACGTGGGGGTCGTAAACGTAAACTATTACTTCCTAGGTATAGTGAGCGGAAAGGGTGGTATGGAGGTTCCAAAAACACACTTTTCGTTTTTACCGATAAGCGTACGGGGAGTTCTGTTGTACGGCCTGTTTATGATGCCAGAGGCATTGGTCCAGCAGCAGCAGTACGTGTAGCTACACGCGCTGAAGCCGAAAAAGAATGGCAGTCTCCTTTACGTGCTGGATGGCAAACTCTTGGTCGTAGGCGTTAGGTGATTCCCAACTCGGCGCGCGCCTGCTGGTGAGCTGCGTTGATCGCCTTGAACATCTCTTCGTCGCCGCCGTGATCCGGGTGGTGTTTCCTCGATAATTTATGGAACGCCTCTTTGACTTCTTCGCGTGTCGCGTCCGGCGGCAACCGCAAGATCGACCACCACGTTTTTTCGTGACCTTTGCTCGTCTGCTGGAACGGCAAGAACGCATCTTGCCAGCGCATCAGCCCGTGCTTGACTGCTTGGTCTAACGATTCGAGCATGAGCGAGATGATGCGTAGATTGCCTTGTGCCGATGTCGCGCGGGTGGTTCGGATCGAGTACCGGATTTTTTCGTAGGTGAAATCGACGTTGGCGCTGCTGTCGTCGGAGTGGATCACGAACGGAATCGGCACGTGCTTCAGCACGTAGTAACCGGGTTTGTTGTTACCAGGAGGGTCCGTGATCCATACCGAGTCTGGATCTTCTTCGACCGAGGGGAAAAAGCGCTGTCCTCCCAGGCTGTTCATGAGAGCTGAAATTCTGCCCTCAGGATCGATGAGGCTCGTCCCGAGTTTACTCACCCATTCAGAAATCATCAGATTCCCCCGGGTACTTGTTTGTCGAGCAAACGACGGACATATGCTGCTACCGAAATTGATTCGGAGTCGGCTAAGTTTTCGATCCGCTGTTTTAAGTTCGCGCTCACTGAGGTCTCGATACGCTCGGGGAATTTAGTTTGTCGAGTTCGCTTTTTTACCACCGCGTGGATCCTCAGTTTGAGGGGTTGTCTCTTAAACATAGGGACTGAACCCTCTTATCTTACCTCAGAGCACCGGGGAGTTACCTCATGCTAAAGTAACTTTCCTCAATTTCCCTCAAAACAAGAGTAATTTCAATAGGTTTGGTTTGACAGCAAATAAGAAGTAGGGCCAACTAAGAACATGATGAGCGCCGCGATCATGACTCGCCCCGACGACGTATATCGCACGGGCGTGATTCAGCCGTACAACATCATGACGCGCACTGCCGGCCAGCAAGCGCAGGACTCCATCAGCCGGTTCATCCAAGTTGCTCGCCCTCACGGTGCTTACGTCGGCCTCGACGGAGCTGGTTTTGGTCTTGTAACCCCCGAAGTGATCCGCACTCTCGGTGCCGAAAACGATGAGGACAAGACGAACAGATACTACTGGGCAGCCGGTGGTGTGCTTCTCGGCTTGCTCGGCGGCGTTCTCATCGGAAGGGCGCTGTAGGAATCGGTGTCGTGCCTAGCGTTTACACCATTTCCGGCGCTTCTCAGAATGCACACGCCTTCCAGATCTCGACGCTAACAGGGGCGGAAGATGAAATTGATCGAGTCAAAAGACAAAGCTGGTACATCGCTGGAGGTAGTGCGGTTATCGGCATTCTCATCGGAGTTTTTGTCGGCATCGCGGTGAAGGGGTCCTAACTCGATGCCGCACGTGTACACGATTTCTGGATCTACGGAGGGGCGAATGGCTCGACGACGACATTATGGAACGTTCATGGGACCCGACGGCCTCAGCCCACTCGTTGGCGCAGCGGCCGGTGCAGGTGTTGGAACAATCACAGCTATTGCAGTTCGTCGATTTTCGTCGATGGACAGCTGGAGTGAGCTGGTTGGCATGGGCGGCGGGGTTCTTACGGGGCTCGTCATGATGTTCCCCGAAGGCTCACGGCAAGCAGGCATTGCTGCCACAGTGACTGCGATTCTCAATAACGGCGTGCGCTTTGCGGCCTCGAAGATCTTCGAGAAAGAGAAGATCCGCGATGCGATGGGCGAGCTGGCGACTCTCAAGGAAAAGTCCCCCGAGAAGCTCGCGCTCAAGACCCAGTACGACGCGCTTGTTGCTCAGATCGAGACGGTCAAGGTGGTCAAGGACAACATGGGCCTTGTGCGGCCAGAGCAGGTCCCTACGCTGGCCGGCGGTCTCGGAGCAGTGTCGGCGCATCCGATGCAGCTGGCGGCGGTCTCGACGCACGATCCGGGGGCTCTGGGAACTCTGTCGGTCCGCGATATGCCCCTGGCTGATGGCGGTGAGACGGGGGCGGGACCTCCGGTTCAACTCGTCGGCCTTGGGAAGCACTACGGTGCCACGATTTACGGTTCCCGGTAAGACGCCGTGGGCCATTGAACAACGTTAGAAAAACGGAGGAATCACAATGGGTTATGTAGGCGTCGCACCAGGTACCACCACCATCACTTTGCCCGATGGCCGCACCGTTGCACTGTCCGACTGGATCGACGACAAGCTGTACGGCTCGATCCAGCTCGTCAACGGGCAGACCAACGAAGTCATGGCGTTTTCCAACGGCCGCAGCCAGCCGATTCCGAACGGGACGCGCGTCCAGACCCGCGTGGACACGAATGTGCCCCGCGCTGGCGAAGCGGGTCTTCCGAAGGACTGGGAGATGTACGTGTACGGCTGGGGCATCAAACTCGTTCGCGCGATGCGTCCGCCGAGCGGTGCTACACAGCCTGTGCTGGCCGACGGCAACGGTGCACTTTCGGATCCGGTCGATCAGCGTACGTACTTCAACCTGGATCGAGTGATCTTTTTCCAGTACAGGTACAACAACAAGGCGTACACCGATGGTGTCATGCAGGACTACCCACAGGGTGGCGGCCTGAACCTCGTGACGACCAACGCCGCTCGCGAGCAGGTCACCAACGGTATTCCCAGCCCGCGCGACCGCGTTGCGCTGGTCATCCCGGTGTACGAGCGTGAGAACCTGGGCTATTCGGGGATTTTCCAGCCGGAAGCCCCGCTCGGCATCAACCAGCCGCCTTCGGATGGCGACCAGGTACAGTTGACCTTCGTCGATCTGAAACTTTACAAGTGGGGCCTCATCCGCCGTACCGTCGTCTAGTCGATCTAGTCTTGGGATCTCGGGACAGTTTCCCGAGATCCCTTGGCTTCGTGTACTATGGCAACAGGGTGAGACATGGGCATTTTTCCGACGTCATTTGCCGACCAGTCCATCAAGTATCGGATTCCGTATTCGATGCCGGGCGAGTTGATCGTTGATACCGGTCTCACTAACGTAGAGTTTCCGGCGGCGGCGTTCCTGCAAAACACAGAGTTGCCGTTTGAAATTCACGCTGTGAAGCTCGTCGCAGCGCAGGATTTGAACGCAGCGGGACAGCCGTTTGTTCCGATCGCTGATCCAGCCCCGAGCATTGATCAGTTTTGGCGCGTGCGAATCCGCGACACGAGCAAGATCAACGCTGTGATCACGAAAAATGCCCAGCTCGTGGCATCGCTCAAATCCGATCTGAGCGGCTATTGGGAGTGGGATTATCCCTACACGATCGTCAATTCGGAGGGGTTCACGATCTCGGTGGACAATCTGTTGACGGCACCTGCTCGACTCCGTGCCGCGATTACGTTCATCGGTTACTCGCTGGTTATTCGTCCCCCGAGCCAGACACGCGGATAGGTTGGACGCTCAGCTCTGGCGCTGGCATCATGGGAAAACGTGAAGCCAGTCGTCAAAATGGAACCCACCAAGTTTCGCACCGTGTCGCTTCCTGCTGTGGGGAGCCGATCAGATGCGGCGGTTCCACTAGTTGAACCGCGACCGACGTTTCAACGCGTCGTCATCGTTCAGAGCACCGGCGCGCCAGGTGCTTTCGTTTCAGCAAGCGCGCAAGAGTTAAACACGTCCGGAGCTATCTTCGGTTTGGGTTTTCAGCTCATTGTGCCTGGTCCTTTTTCGTCGATGGTGCTGGTGATTTCTCCGCATCAGACGCTTTACGGGGTGGGGACATCCCTGGTGATTCCCACGAGGGTGTCCATATCAACTTCGGTCGAAGTGCCAGCGGTCTCTAAAGAATTCGAGGATGAATGCCCATCCACTTGGTTTCGCACGATTTCGATTCCGACGGTTGAAGCCATTCAGATCGTGCCTGGTGGAGGCATTCCGAAGCGGGTCGTCATCGAGAGTCGTCCGCCCCCGTTGCCGGCGCCAGCTTCGTCGATTTTCATTTCTGATTCTGCGGAAGAGCTGAACATCCCCTCGCCCGTTCCAGGGGGCTCGTTCGAGTTGTTGCGTTCGGGTAGCCGGCCGCCTCGTGTCATCTTCATCACAGCCCCTCAGCAGCCGCTGTATGCCATCCATCGGCCTGCGATGGGTCCGGCGAACATCTCCGTGTCCGTGTCTAACCTTCATCTGGCGGCGTTACGCGGCCCCACAGGTATCCCTGGCCCGGACGGTGAAGAATGACGGGGATGGCGCCGACCACTTTCCGCACGCACACGCTCCGGCCGCTGGGGCAAGATGCGGTTACGATCGCGTCACCTGCACCGCACTTCCGCCGGGTGATTATCTTTCAGCGCCTCGCGCTCACGGGCGCATTCATTTCACGAAGCGCCACCGAGTTGACTATCCCAGACCAGGTACAACCCGGAGACGCATATCAGCTCCCTGTGACCCCAGCACAGCCCAGGGTGTTCGTGCTGGCTCCTGGAGATGCGCTGTATGCGGGCGGGGGAACATCGGCTGGCGGACTGGCTAGTGTGTCGGTATCGATCTCACAAGAGATTCTTGGCCTTGCGCCGATTTATGAAGTTAGGACGGTGTTTCGCACTTTTACGGTGCCTATCAGTGGCATCAACCCGTCGATCACGATTGTTCCTATCGCCCAGGTCCCTCGACGCATGATCGTGACCTCGGTCTCTGTAGGCGGCGGCGTTTTTCTGAGTACGTCGGCTCAAGAGCTGGACATTCCTCAAGTGGTACCCGGTGAAGGGTTCGATGTCGGGGGCGGAGGTATTTTTGTGGTCGGGCCTGGGCAGGCTTTGTATGGGATACGTACTTTTGCTCCTGCGGCACAGATCTCAGTTTCGATCTCAGACATCCACCTAACATCTGGATCTTCCTGATGCAGCAGTCCATTTTTCAAACGATTACGTTGGTGGCCGATGGCATCGGGCGCATTGTCGTGCCTGCGGATCCGTCATGGCGGCGTGTCCTCATTGGAAATGTGATCGGGACCATTTTCATTTCTGCTAGCTTCAGTGAAGATGTTCTAACCGATGCGATTCGTGTAGGTGGAGGGGAAACGTTTGTTATTTCACCCACTCAGATGCTGTACGCGACAGTGTTCAAAGCGGGTGCCGTTTCTACCATTTCCATCCATGTATCTCACGTGGTCTAGGCACGTGATAAAGTAGGGCATGGACAAGGGCTGCTGTGG
>LAZR01000662.1_pt1 | contig 24917 bp, 19 predicted proteins | sample 329461 | NCBI WGS metagenome assembly LAZR01 (sample SAMN03002196, study PRJNA259156) | marine sediment metagenome | biome: sea floor; feature: Hydrothermal impacted sediments; material: marine sediment; isolation source: Loki non-amplified sample from Loki's castle hydrothermal vent sediment ...
TATCTCTTCTGTTGTTGTTTTCTTATTAATATTTTCTAATATTTTATTATTCCCACTTTCAATTCCAATGCTTGCAATCTCCAATCCATTTTTTGCCATATAAGAAACTTCATCTTCATCTAATAAATCTGCTCTGTAATTTTCCTTTAAAGAGGCGAATAGTCGCTTCTTTATCACAATAGTCATATCTGGTTCTTGTGATATGATCTCTAATGCTCGTGGGCGTATGTTTCTTATAACACCATCTTCGACATAAGACCGTTGAGCAGATTTGTCTATTCTAGAAGCAAAATCTCCAAGCTTACCAAAAGAGTTCAACACACCAAATGTATCAGAATCTAAATTGCCAGGCTTGTTTTCAGCAAGCCCCATATGCTCTTGCAGCATTGAATTTAGAGAACCACCTAAATCATCTAAAAATCCCATTACTTACCTAGACCTTTAAAATAAATCACCAATCTGACTAAACCCTTCGGTAAGTGATGTCTGTTCAACTCTCCTAGGAGACATGACATTTCTATCAACTGACCTTCCAAAAGTGTGCACAGGACCTGTTAACGGATTAGAGCTGCTTGGTCCATTAGTAGCACTGCGGTGCCATCCAAGGAAGTTGCGACGGAATCCGCGCTTCTGTGTTACTGTAAATCTCATTGCGTAATCAAATAGTCCTAAATTTTCAGCTCTTTCTGTAACAGTAAAGGTATTAAAATATCCTCTATAAACTTCTCCTGACCAATACATTTCTACTTGGGTTGCCAATGATGCTAACGTTGGGCCCTGTTTTGCCGCTGATGGAGATGAGGCCTCAGAAGCACCTGAAAGCGCACCAAGAAAACTTTCTCCAGAACTAAAAGCGGACTCTACTCCAAATATATCTCCAGAAAATGTATCTTTACTAGTTTTGGCAGCTAAAAATAACGCAAATGGATCAAATGCCAATTGTTCACCTCTATAAACGTCATGTAAAACGTTTATACCTTCGATTCCTGATGTTCCTGTAGTTCCAGTAATGTCTAGTATAGTTAAGGCTTCTCCCCAATATTGAATTACGAACCCGCCTTTAGTTCTTTGATTTTCTATATTTTTAGAATAGTTATATACAATTTGCTGTGGGTTGCAATACATTTGGACAATTGGCCCTTCTGGCACTAACCAATGAACAAGCTTTCTTGTAGTTGTTCCTCCAACTTTACTTCTAACCGAACTTGTTCTTGAACCTAGGCCTGTTGAAGATGGAACAACATCTGCTGAAAAACCATCAGCTGGTATTGGATTTTGACCCTGAAGAGCTTGCGCAGAGTTAAATAAATCTTGTGATTGAAGTGGTAAAAGTCCCATTATATGCTAACTCCGGTCATTGTGTCATGAAATGCGTTATCTTTTAGTAAATTCCCAAACTCATCTAGGCTTAATGTTATTACTTTTACGACTTCTTTTTCGCTCATTCCAGTCACTACCCTAATTGTTATTTCATTAGCTGATTGTTGGCCTCGCTGACCTTGCTGTTCTTGCCCCTGTTCGGCCGCCTGAGCGGTCGCTACGGCCTGTTCGTTAACACCCACGGCTACAACCTCTGCTGGCAGTAAAGGTATTGTAGGCGCCCCTGTGGCCCCTAGAGCGGGTGGGAGTATTGGTATAGTTGGAGTTGGTTCTGGTTGGCCAGGTTGAATGGGCTGTTCTGGCACTTCTGGTAATTGTTCTATGCCCGGCACCGTAGGTGTAGGCATTTCAATTCCTACTCTGCTAAGGCCTTTACGCAACAGATTATTTAGCACTCCAATTTCAGATGAAACTGAAGTAACTAGATTTTCAGCAAATTCTGCTGGAGATGGTCCACCAGTGATTCCCTCTCCGGTTACGAGTTTTGACTGTGACAACCCTTTAGAGGCTACCTGTAAATTAGAAGCAAATGCTGGACCGGCCAATAAGCCCTCAACTCCAACTGCCGTTCTTCGCGCTTGTTCGGCTGTCACAGATTGCCAGTTGGCAATCTTAGACAATTCGTTGTTTCCTTTTATCAGTATGTCATTTTGGCTTTTAGCTAGGTCCGTGCCCCTTTCCATTGTTGCCTCTAACGCTTCAGAGCCTCCAGCAAGTTTATCTTTAAGAGCCCCCCTATCGCCCGAAGCAAGCGCTTCTAACAACTTAGCGGCTTCCTGTTTTGATCCTGCTAGCTTTCCGAATGGCCCTTGCTGTAATAGGCTCCTTTGAAATTCAAATTGAGCAGAGGCTCCTGGGCCACCAGCAATGGCCTCCTTTCTGCTCATGATCTTTCCGCCACTAAGTCTTTTTATTGCTTCCTCAACTTTTTGAGCAACCTCATCAGCCTTGCCCTCTGCCAACATTTGCTCTATTTCAAGACCGCCCCTTAGCCCACCACCACCAATTCCAGTCTGGCTGGCCAAAAATGCACTTTGTGCAACATCCATTTGTGCCACGCCAGTGGTAAATCCTTGAACTATCTGCGTAACGGCAGCGGGCCCTAGCCCACTATCTTTTAATGCGGGTCCAAATCGTGCCATAATATCTAATGCGGCCGATGAGTTATCTCCAAAGAACTTAAACTGTTCTCCAGTATCCTTTACATAGCGCCTCATATCTTGCATGCTCAGACCAATAGACTGAGTCGCACTATACATTCTAGAAATCGTCTCTACGGAATCTTGTACAGTGGCACCAAACTTTTGGGTCATTGTGATAATATCTTCCTGTACATCCGCATAGTCTTGCCCAGTTCCTCGCGCTACCCTTATTGCGGCATCAAGCATATGAAATTCTTCTTCAGCGCCCTGGCCGGCCTTTACCGTCTGGTCAAAAATATCAGGCACTTTCATAAACTCATTTGCCAGTCCAGCAGTTTGCTTGGCGGTCAGCCCCATTGCGCTACCAATGTCTGCCGTCAAATCGGAAAACTGTAACACTTTCCGGCTCATACCTTCAAATGTGCCACCCATAGAACCCATCATATCATCTAACTGACCAGCTGCGGCCATATTCATGATCATCTGGTTTTCCATGTTTTTGGCAGCTTCGCCAACTTTTATTAGATCTGCAGCATATGCTAATGGTCCTGGCAACATACCTGCCTTTGCAAGCTTGTCAGTAAGATCGCCCATTTGCGCCGTTACTTTTGAAGCATCACTGCTTATATCCCCTAACGTCTCAAATGGCCTTAATCCGGTAATAACTTTAGGAGCTAATGCTAACATAGAGATACCAAGACCTTCAGCGCTATATCCCGCTTCTTTCATTGATAGCGTTATATCTCTGTATAATCCTAGTATTTTTTTACCAGCAACCGATCCTTCTTCAATGCCTGATGAGATTGATTTGCCAAATTTGCTAGCCTTTCTAGCGGCGGCTTCAGCAATATCACCAATGCCCTCAATCTCTGTAGAAAGGGATCCAAACTTCTCTTTAATCTCATCTAAGCTTGAACCGGACTCAAAAAGTTCTTTGAGATGGTCAATGAATTCTGTTACTGATAATGCCATAGCTAATTAACAACGCTTCTACGTCTTTTACGTCTTCTTTTTGGTCTTGTCTTTTCTTTTTGTCTCTCTCTATCTGCCAACACCATTCTGGTTGACTCTTCGAAATCTTCATCGGTTGATCCGTAATCTGGATTATCTTTTTTGAGCATCTGTTGTGCTGCTTCTGGGTTTGAGAAGGACCCTAAGAAAATCGAGAATGATTTGGCAAACTCATTTTTATCTTCTAAGTCTTGACACCAACTTTCATACATCCATAAGCGCTTCATTGGTGATAAGTTTTCGAACCAATCATCGTCTGGTTCCTTATTATACTGCTTGCACATGTCCCAAAGAAACCTATGATCTGGCTCCTTTACTATTTTTTTACGGCCTCAACTACCTCCTTAACATCTTTCTCCGTCTTGATAGCATACTTATTTCTACTAGCTTTTAATATATGCTCCTCATAGTGCTTATACATATAATCAACAAGGTTTTCATCAAACGCCCTAATAAGGTCTAATTTATGATCAATATCATTTGAGCTTATTAATTCCTCTATTGGCATGTTATCTACAGATGCCAATGATCTTGCCAATGTTTGCCTTCTTAGCTCAAAATTAAACTTAGCCTCATTTGTATCTCCCATGCTAATCATTGTGTCTAGAACATTTTCAAGCTCACCATCTTTTAATGATTGTAAGTGGAAAGTAACGCCATCCATTTCGAAATCTGTTTTAATTCTGCCAATTCCGGTCAAAAACTCAATTCTCTCTCTTGCAGTCTTTGATATGGCATTTTGATTGCGTTGAGACTCGGCCTTGGCTCGTTCAAATTCTGCAATCTCTTCATTGGTCAACTCTCTTAAGGGCTGTCGTTGTTGTTCCTGTGAAAAATGTTCCGGCCTAATATTTAAGTTATGGCGCCGACCTGCTGTTGGATCATCAACGGTTAACATTCGGCCCTGTTGTGGATTAGATGGAAAAGATTTCTTTCCCAATGGACTTTCTATATCTGTCATAATTTCTCTCTCTTTATTGTATACGGTTATAGGGAAGATATTACTCTTACCCCGCTATATACAAATATATAACAAATTATCCGCAGTTAAACCGCTGCGAAATTGTTTGTGTTTGTTAGCGGAGCAGTTTTTAATATTTTTCCAATGGTTGGCTTGCTTACTCCATATTTCTTGGCCAACTTACTTTGAGACTTTATAGTCTTATATTCTTCTACAATCTTAATCTTATCAGCGTCTGTTAGTTTACCAACGCGCTTATTTACACCATACCGATCTAGTATATCTGAAATAGTTGATCTATCACAATTATATCGTTTGCCCAAAACAGTAAGCGTCATTCTATCATCCGAATACTTAGAAATAATTTCCTCTTCTGTATCTAAATCAAATAATCTATTATGAGCCACTTTGCCTTTACTGTAAAATCCTCTATTCCTCTTATCAGTGTTGTGTCTATCCAATAATCTAATAATTACAGTTCGATGACAATTATACTTCATAGCGATTTCCGTTGTAGATAATTCTTCTGCAGTATATAATTTACATATTTCAGTTTCTTGTTCTGTTGTAAATAGTTTATTATGAGGGGTTTGCTCTTTTTTAAACTCTGTGTCTGGAGAATAATACTTTCCTTTACTAAATACTTTGTTTCCTAAAATTTCTATATCATTCCTTTGAAGCATTTTATATACTGTTGACTGCTCGCAATGATAAATTTCAGCTAATTTTGTTATAGTTAACTTTTCATCAGAATATTTCTGACAAACTTCAGGCTCTTGTTCTTTAGTGAAAAGACGATTATGGGCGGACTTACCATACAAAGGATGGTCTGGACCGCTACCTACGCCGTTTCTCCCACCAGGAATTATGTTATATCCCTTTTTGTTACTTCTGCTTTGTAAACGATCAATCAATTCAATCTCTGCTGAATCAACTTCTTTTTGTGTATCATATTCGTTTATAATTTTAAGCTCGAAATTATCTACGCCATATTTGGCCATGGCCATGTGAATCACCTGAATACAAGAATCAGCAGGCTTATTCTTGCCGAGCCATAAATTTCTAGCATGACGTTTATGATCGGACCATCTCTTTTTATAGTTTTTTGATTGGCCAACATAAACCTTGTTGTTAAGCTTGTTTTGTATAGTATATATGCAGTACATATTACCTCCTTACAAGGTAATATAACGCGCATCATCAGAAATTTGCAAAAAGCTAATAAAAACGTTAGCTGTCCGAAGCAAAGGCATCCAGAAGGCCCGGGGCATCAAGGGCTCCACGGAACTTGCCTTCATCAGCCTCAGACTCGAAAGAGTTGAGGTTAATTGGCTGTCCAACTGCATTCTGTGACCCAACAATAGCATTATTGTTAAGAACACTATAGATATCTTCAGCTTGCCATCCCATCTCATCAGTAATGATAAAGTCGGATGCTGAATATGTATATCCAATTCTTTCTATCCATACATTCTTGATCGTTGTAACGATTGCTCTTCCTGCATCAGCATCATGAAAACGGTCCTGAATTTCTATGTCAAAAGCGATGCGCTGAGACTTAACATGGGTAAAACCCCTGCTAAATGACTCTGCTATTCGCATTCTATCAAAACGCACACGAGTACAAGTTCCATTGTAATTAGTTGCTGCATTTGGCGCAGAATCAATGTGACCATCTGTACCAATCTCATCAATCATTTTAATACTACCGCGCGCTTCAGTTACTTGCATTGACTGAATGGCGCCAATAACATTGCCCTCTACGAGAACGATAATATTAGTTGATAAATGAGTGCCGGTTTTGTTATTTTGACCGCTATCAAAGATTTTTGTATCTGTATTCCTAGGCATTTATATCCCTACGTTTTAATTTCTGTTTATATGGAAATTATTCCATATTATTTTTAAAGTAGGCCGATTGCCACTCTAATGTATATCCAGTTTACAGGGAATACTGGCTGTACGGCCACTCGAATGTTCCACTGTCTTGGTTCTACACTATCTCGCCCAACTTGCAAGTCTGTGAAGTTTGTAATTAAGCCCTGCGAAATGAAGCCCTGCATTAGTCCTTGTGCGCGAGCCATTAAGGAGCCCTGTGTAGTCTGGGACTCTGCTGTACCAATAAAGCCTCTGAATCCGGCTCTCATGCTCTTAGCAATCCTATCACGGATGAACACGATGGAGATCTCTTCCTCTTCAGCGAATCCACTAGTTGTTGTGGTCTTGCCCCAAACAACGGTTCCACCGCCAATTGCAGGCTCAACAAGAGTGATGCCAGCAGCAGCAATATTCTCTCTGATAATAGGCCTGAACAGTCTGTCGCGTAGAATTGCGAACCCTGCCATGGTCTTGTTAGTAAGAGGAATTGCTACATTAGGTATGCCTGTTAGGAATCCGGCTGCGGCTGCAGCAAGGAAGAATCCGTCAAGAATAGTTCTATCAGCTCCAATCTGAACAATTATCTGATCTGGATAGAAGAATACTACTCGGAAAGTAGTTCCGAATGAGTTCTGCACGCCATAGTCAGTTAAGTCCTCTACGTTTCCGGCTAGAATCTCAGCTACAGTATCACCCTGAATTCCTTCAAGAACACCAATATCTTCAACGGCAGCTGGAGTGTCTCCTATTACATTGCCAGGAAGAAGACCATTAATTGCTCCAATAAACAACATGCGCTCTCTCTTATTCTTGAGATTTGACATGGTATCAACATGGATGCGTCCTACCTGGAAAATAGCACTAATTGTCTGAGATGGTAGCGGTACAACAATATCACAGTTTACAGTCTCAAGCGCTTCATAAGCTGATAGCCAATTGACATCAAAAAAGTCTGCGTCCTTACTGTCAACAACAGTTACTCTCAAAATAGCGCTGGCTGTTAGGGCCAAATCATCTGTAAATAGAATCTTTGAGCTACTATCAGCGCTGTCAATGATGCGGAACTCCGCCGCTGTCTCGTCCGTAAATCCACCTGGATCGCTTAGCGTCAAAATACCATCAGCGGCCGATACAATTGCATATGTGCCAGCATTAACTGCTGGAGCTAGAATCTGCAAAGTTCTAGTTCCATTAATATCATCTTGACCGAAATTAACAACTGTGCTACTAATTGTGGCGCTCGTTGGTCCGGTTGATGTAATAACACCATCATCGCCTTCCTTCTGAACTGAGTCATCTTGAACAACAGTATAGGAGAAAACATAACCAGCTCCAAAGTGGAAGAGGTCTGGTGAGGCAGTTATAGCCGCATCAAAGAAATCTACCTTATTTGGAATAATCTGAGACTCAGTATTGGTTACAGGATCCGTTATAAAGAAATTGATATTTGTATCAAAATCTGGCAATACGCCAACTGGTAGTGCAAACTGTAGATCATCTCTAACAGCTCCGCCAGAAGCTGATTCTTCTACAACGTATGACTGTCGTCTTGGAATACCAGGGGCTGCCTGTACTGCAAATATTCCAGGAGGTCCATTTGAAAACGCCAATTGAGCGCCTAACGATAATCTGTTGTCGGTGCTAGCTGCTCCGTGCTTAGTTTGTAATTCATCAAAATCTGTAAAGAATTCTGGATCATTAAGATCTGCCGTTGCTATATAGTGTGCTACTAACGAATCTCCGGCTGACAATGAACCGCTTGTAACTTCAATTGTAAAGGAGTCTCCCTCAACGAAAGTTGTCGCTCCTTCTGTAATTGAGAAGCTTAAAATGCTGTTACTTACAGCGATACCATTAGATTGCCAGGTAATTTGGCTTCCGTACCCATCTAGGATTACCCCACTGACAGAGCCTGAAACTACAAAAATGGCATAGCCATCAATTGGATCGCCATAACCATCTCTTAATACAGATGAAACACGTACCGTCCAAACTTCACTAGGAGCATTAGCGTCAACCAGTGACAGGCTTCCAATTGTACCATTGCCTACATTAGCAGTACCAGTAGTGAAATCCGCACCACCCTGATCAACCAAAGCGGCAGCTTGAAGCTCAATATTCCCGTCTAAATCATAACGATATCCGAATGTAGAACTAAATGTTCCACCAGCAAGAAGGAATCCACTCTGTTCTAATCCGTTAAGTAGAATTCCATTTTTAAAAAGATCAAGACGATTAGACGTAATTGGGACGAAAGTCAGTTTAAAATGACGACCATCAGAATCTCCGACTGTGGTACCATCGGAGTCTAATCCGTCGTTTCCAGAGCCTCTAGCTGAACTTACTATTCTCTCAACACGTTGTCCTTCACCTACGATGGCAGCAAGTCTTATGCCACCAGGCACAGAAGCACCACGTGATACTGTGACTATCTCAGTGGTAACACTAGGTGTCTCGTTACCTGCTCCTGGAAAATTGGCTCCCATATAACTATTTCCTCATTTACGTTAGGTTGGAATTACTTCTCAGAGTAATATGATATTATTGCCTTACCCTTATAAGTAAATATTGGTTAGAAAGGCTTTTCGTTATAAGTCTATTAAGGCATCAAGCAGCTCAACCGAAGAACTTATCCTAAGGTTCGGGGCTATCTGCGTTGGTTCGGTTTCTAGGTTTCCAAAATCTATACAGATAGTTATTGCGTCAACTACACTGTTAATAGGTATTTTGCGTCTCCATTCGCTTCTTATTTCATATGTTATTGTTTGTTTAAATAACTTATCATTTCTATCTTCACCTTCAGATGGAGCAGAAACGCTTAATCCTTTGATAAAAACACCAGCATTTTGAAGTTGCAACCTCTTATTATTCATGAATAAAAGCGATGCTAACTCAACAAGTTCATCTCTAGAGCGTGGAGACAGGGTCTCAATATCTATCGAGATAGAGCCTTCCCAGGCACCATTTTCTTTAAAATGGTCTGGCGTTGCAACCGTAGTTCTATTTCCATAGCCGTCTACAAAGATGGTATTTGTCCAAACAACAGCATTTAGATTCTGACTCATAGAAATTGGCACATAGCGGGAACCAGCAGATCTCACGAGCATGGCCGGATAATATCTTGCATCAAATCTGTAATATTCACCAATAAATAACCTAGTAGTATCATCATCAATAAAACCAGCATCATTCAAAAGATCGGTATGGTCAGGTACTTTTGGAAATCCCCATTCGTCTCTGACATAATGATAATATGAATCCTGGCTAAAGAACTCCCTCAGAGTGTTTATGAACACTTCTTTAGGATGCGTAATCATAGAGTTTTGAACATAGCTATGAATAGCATACAAATCGCTGCGGAAGGTATTACCAGTACCCATTATATCCTCTTGCTACCCTTGTATAGGTTTTCTTTAGCAGACACTGGTCTTAGATTATCAAGCGCCCAGCACTTACAAAAATTCGCATGCATCATAGAATCATACACCAAAGCAGAACGCGGTACAATATGATCTATATTCCATTTCCATGTAGAGCTATCATTATCATTCCACGAATCCAATTTATACTTACCATAGTTATCCCAATTCATCCATGTTTCCCATTGAGATTCAATATGTTTTTTTAACTTATCAATAGAATATGGTAGATATTTAGTTATAGATTCTCCACGCTTTGAACTATGATACTCAGACATTTTCTCACTATTAGCTGTGTTCCACAATTTGTTACACTTTAAAACCTTTTCTTTGTTATCATTATAGTAGTTTTTCCTCTTATTTTTTATTCTTTCCTGATTTGCCAAGTAATAGCGCTTTTTGTCTTTTTGTTGTTTTTCTATATTTTTTTTATTATATACTTGCTTTTGTGCCTTTATACATATTTTACATGTGGCTCTCCACGAACCTCTATCAGCTCTCCATTGAAAAAACTCATTTGTTAATGACTTTGTTTCTCCACACTTAGTGCAAATTTTTACTGTCCCCATCTATTACCAGCGATAAGTTACGGTGACTGGGCTGAAATTCAAAGTGCCTACACCAGAAAATGCCAATGAATTATTATCTAGCCTGAGGGCCAATCCCGCTCCAGGCTTATAGCTCTTATCGGGCGTAGTAATAACCGACTCAATTGCATCAAAAAGCGTTTGTGCCCCATAGTCCCATGTTGGTGTCCCAGTTGTAGATCCGGGAGGTGAATGCAATTCAATATCTCCAGTGCCACTAACGGCAGCTGACGCCTTATAAGCTGTCATTGCTACGGTTACAACATATGTTCCAACTGGTATTATGTTTTCTAAAGATACTACCCAGTCCAGGCTTGATGCGGAAACTGTCCCAGCAGCCACAAGGCCCACGTGAGTATTCGTTATACCTCCAAGCCCTCCGGCTGATGTAACGCTCAAATTGGTAATATCCGTCCAAGGAGCTAAAGTTGCTGGTGGACTTTGCCAATGACCTTGACTGGTTAATATTAACACTGTTGCAGTTTGATTCTTGTTTCGTTCAACAATAAATGTATCTGCATAATTACTAGCCGGGGATGTGCCTGTTCCAGTAATCGTCTCATCATCAGAGCTGCCATCAACAGTCTCACTATCAAAAATATTATCAACAACAGTGCCCATAGCACGAGTGTTATCCGTATCTAGCACGATATAATTAGAAATCGTTGAGCTGCCTCTTGTTATCCTGTTGCCAGATATGTAATACTGCCTTAGGCCTGCTGTTGTGGCTGCAGCTTGAATGCCAATACTAGCACCACCGGTCCTTAAACTGTTGTGAATGATATTATTAGTAATGGTTGCGGAAACTGATGTACTAATACCCGTTAAGAAATAATAAGTAGCAGCATCAAATATGCCAAAATGTAACATGTTGTTGGATATTATTACATTTCCCTTGTTATCAGCCGCATCATCGGCAAATATACCAAATAACTGACCAGATGTTGAGCTTGCTCCAAAATAGTTGGTTGGCGCCCAGTTATTTAAGAATGTCGGATCTGTGGCCGTTACTCTGTTTTTGTCAATTACTATTCCGCCATAAGTGTTGGCAGATACATCATTATCAGTCGCAGATACGAAGATGACATTACAATGATTGCTAGAGATCTCTAAATGTCCTGCCGGGAATGGCGTTGCATGAGCTAACAAAATTTGGGTTCCAACACCAGATCCGCCAACAGAGCTTATCATGTGACCAATAAGGTTAGCAGTGTTATCGCGAACAATTATACCAGAATCTCTATCTGTCGCTACAAACGTGGTTTCTGTACTACTTATAGATGTCGTCAACACTCCAATGGCACCACAATTATTTCCAGAAATTACAGTATCAAATGCTCTTATTCCCGGATCCTCAGCCTCGCCCGCACCGCCGGATATTGACTCAGTCTCCTGCGTTACATAAATTCCCTGGAATTTGTCACAAATATTATCAGATATCCTAATGTGTCTAATAACTACCGGCTCTATGGTTGCTGCGGAATTTAGGCTGACAATTGCTACTGCCGACTGTCTGGTAACTGCGCCCGAGCCCGAATCATTGAACTTATTTCTCAATATCGATACATTGCTAAGCACATGGCTGGGTAATGCAGTTACCTGATCAAGTTCAAAACTGATAAACGGTGGCCTTTGTGTTGCTGACAGAACTGAATTAAAAACACAATCTTCTATTGTAACTCCGTCCCTAGAGCCGGTGCTATAGATACATCCATTAGTTCCATTGATTTTATCAGCAGCAGATACAAAAGTAATTCCACTTACATCAGGGTTGTAATTAAAAGTGATGTTTTTGAAAGTTACATCGTCACTTAGTATAATTCCCTTGTCGGCAGTGACATTTATAGTTGCACCGTCGCCTTCAAAAATAACAGGACTAGTAAGCCCAAGAGTTACAGATGAAGCAAGATTAAATACTCCACGAACCTTAACTTTTAGCGTTCCTTCTGCAGCATACTGGTTGGCCCAGTTCTCAAGCTTAGAGAAAGAATCAAACTGACCTACATAACCATCTGGGGCCAATGTTAGATCTGATCGGCCTCCGTCTGTAATAATCCTTCTTACATCAACAACATCGCTGTCAGTGATTGTAATAGACGCAATTGCTGCCGTTACAACAGCAATTGGCACAAGATCTTTTCTTGTTTCAACAAGCTCAGTGAATGTTACTGATGGTACATAATATGTTGACCCACTAGTATTTTCTATAGCGAAGAATTGTTGCTTAGTTGGTGTAACTATGATTGGCTCAAGAAAACCTTCTTCATTTACACATACCGCCCAATCAATTGAGTCTATTGAATTTGGATTCTCAGCTATTTCAGGGATAGTTACAGAGATTGCATTAGCGGCAACCATTCGCCCATTTACAAGCGCCATTCCGCCTTTATAAAAAATCTCTCTATTATCTGTATTGATAAAGTCGAAATCAAATCCTCTTATAATGCCGTTCTCATGTAACGCCCTATCACCGGCGGTAATGAAATCTACTGCTGACTGAGTGAACTTTCCCTCATCAATGCTTCCAATCTGTTTTCTATTTATGACGCGCTGAATGATTTCTTGACCAGAGGTTGGGTCCCAATTTACTTCAACCGTTGCTAGGAGTAAAAGATCATCATTCAATTTAAGAGTATCAAAAATCTCGATATCAACATATCGTGGTGCAGCGGTGGGTAATACATCGATGGATGAAGCTAATGTAAGAGATTCCTCTACAAATGTAAGATCAATAAAGTCTACATTGGTTTCATCATAGAAACGAGTTGGGATCTCTTTTCTTCCTCTCGTTGCCGGACCGGCATTTAGAATAGCATTACCTGATGGGGCTCTTTGACCGATATATCCATCATACTCGCCAGTGCCAGAATCATAACTAAGAATATAAAATCTTATAAACTTGTTAAATGTAGTTGTACTATCTCGATAGCCCCTTAGCTTTGGAGACACATCTTCTATATGCCATATGTCTGAACGCAGTAATGCGCCAGACTCACTTTGAACGGTCATTCTTGCACGTTCATGACTAAAAGTAGCCCCTTGACTATTTACAAAGATCTCATGTAATCTATGGTAATTCAGCGAAGTTGGAGTTTGTGCGATAATATGTTCATTGTTAAAATCTACGGAGTCTTCTGAGAAATATAGCTTTACATTAAATGTTGGGCTTGATGAGAATCCGGTTCCAGATCCTGAAGCGTGGAGACTATTGATTACTGTAATTAATGTCTGTGCTGGAACACCAGCACAGATTGGCGGGAATACCACCGATTTGATTATAAATCTACCATAGTCAACATCAAAGTAATTCGCATCAGTAAGCGGTATGGCCGGCTGGATAACAATTGTCTTACCAGGTTTAAGTCCTGCCGGTTTAAGATCTAGAGGGACTGTGTATGTTGTTTCAACAGTAAGTGCGCCAACAACTGTCCTATCAGAGATGTAACCATCCCAATATCCGTCCTTATTAATATCTTCTGTCGCTAGCCAAGTTGGGGCAAAGGCCTCAAGTCTTTGGCCATCTACTATATAGTCTCTGCTCTTAAATGGAACAATAACCTTGGTAGGAAGCTGGGCAACACTAGTATTTAATAAAGTGCTACCAAAAGCTGGGCTAGCCAGATCAGTATGAGTATTTCCCAAACCTAATGCGTCAAATCCTGTTGCGGCAGCATCTCCAATTACATTGTTAGTAAACGTACCGACCCCTAATGCGCCTAAACTAATTGATCCGCTAGTTATAGAGAAGCTAACAGCGCTTATGGCGTCTGCCAACATGATACCAAAATTACCTTCATGTGCAAATGCAATGAATCTAAAGTTGTATCCTATCTCTCTAAGCTGCTTATTTGTTTCGTGAACAATGCTTTCAAGCGTATAGCGCCCTGGAGTAACTCCAAGGTTTCCAGTTATGTCAATGACGGGCATTGAAACAACTCTATCCGACGGGTTTCCGGAAGGATAAAGTTCTAGATACAAATTGTAATGGGACGCATCAAGCTGTCCTGGATCGAATCCGTTTCCTAGAGCCATTGCGCTACGTGGATGAGCGACAATTACACTGGACAATATTGTATCAAATGAGCCGGTAGGAGTTGCATTTGCGGCGGCAACTGCCAATATACCCACTGTATCGAGATCGTATAATGACCTATCAATTCTGGCAGATACATATCCGTCACTGTTATTGACTAAGTTTGTTCCATTGATTCTTACAACCCATTCTGAAGCGGGTGTGAATCGTACAGAATCAACCTTAAATGATGCCTCAAATCCTGAACCATAATTTATACGAATAATGTCGCCAACATTTACTTGACTGAACTGTGCATCAAAAGAGAAATCAGAATTATCCACTGGGTGGAAAGTTACTAAATCATCACCAGAAGAAATATTATCAACCGGAACAATATTAGGACTTCTTACTAAAAATGTTTTGACAGGAGTATTTGGTACAACATTCTGACCATAACCATCTGGCAATGTGTTGCTGGTAATACGGCCAATTTTGGACACTCCATTAGCATGACTAGTCGCTCTATGGTCAGCAATTGTTATTACTTCAAACTCATCTACATAATCAATAAATTTCTGAACAGTATCAACAGTTTGTGGAATCTCTAGGAATTCATCTGTATCAACATCTACAGCTGAAGCAACGTGCGCACCAGCTATTGCATTCTGATGGCCTACAAAATCTGTATTGATTTGATCAAGTGCTTGCGCCACAGTGAGAGCAGAGCGAGGAGTGCCAGCTTTGTTTAACAGGCCGCCCCATGTATATGACAAATCGCGAGCATCTACTGGTACACCATTTAGGTCAATATGGCTTGCTACATGTCTCGCGGCCGAACCATCTGTCAACAGCGACCCACCGGCAATATGAGTATTAAGATCTGAATCGGTAGCATTTGCAAATGCTGTAAGTGAATTTAACAACGCACTGTTCGCGACAATCAGTGTGCTTAAATCTGAGGTAGAATGATCTAATGCCAGCTTTATCTCCTGGATGCCGGCAGTTGGAGATACCTGATTATTAGTGATAGGAAGTGTAACTAGACCGACGCTGGTTAGCGCAGATGATTTTATGGTACCATCTTGGTTCAAAGACGCATCAAGGCGAGCAGCTACAGAGCTAACACTGCCAGAAGGCCTTACTCCTAACTCTGTTTCAATAGCAAATATAGCTTCACGTGACTGATTAATGGCTTCGCCACCAACCTCAGTTATATTGTCATCGACACGTATAATGTCAGCATCGCTATCGATCTCAAATGGATAAACAGTCATATTACCCTACAAACACTATGTTATTTCTCTGTATTTGGGGCTTCTCCGTTGATTTTCCCCATTTTATTAAGTATATTCTTTTTTATCAATCTATACACAAGTCCACTAATTAAACCCAACGCTCCACCAAATACCATTTTAACTAAAACGCCACCGGCAAATACTGCTGGTACAGGAACTAGAGGCACAAGCATTAATAATGCGCCGGTAACAATTGGCCCTACCGGCAAGACAAGCTCTCTCCAAACCTCACTATCTTCAAGTTTTTTACCGAATTTGTGAGCAACTACAACGGCAGTTTTTCTTTGGATCCAAAGTAATGCCACAATAGCTAAACATAATATCATATTGGAAAAGCTTAAAAGCTCTGTTAGTTCCATACAAGGCACCTCATATTGATTGTTATAAATCAATTAAATGCACAATTATGCCGTTACCAACGATAAGTTATAGTCATCTCAGAGACAGTTGTACCAATCCCCGCAACGCTATCATGTATCTGAAGTTGCAAATAAAGTATCGTATTTGAACCTGGTAAAGCGCGGAACGTTCCAGCTAGGATTCCGTTCAAAGTATGTGTACTGCCTGTCGTAAGATTTGTATTTGACTCAAGAGTCTCTGTTGTGAAATCTTTATCAATTATTGCCAATTTTCCTGTTTTTACAGTATCTGGCGTAGCGTCAACAATAACATCTACTGTTGCGTCAATTAGTGTAGTCCCATACGGAATCAATCCAAATAACGGCAATAACCACTGCATATAAATTGGACTTCCAGCATCTGCTACATCATAAGTAAACTCTATAGGAGCATTAGCGAGCACTCTGATCTGAACAAAAGAAGCTGTAACATTTGGGCCCAAACCAACAGTTGCTAGGTCGGAAGTATCACCTAATACAATTGTTCCATCTTGACCTCTTAAACTACAAGAATCTGTTTGATTCTTATTTTGGGTAATGATCCAAATAAGACTAGAAGTATCATCCTGAACAGTTGTAGTCGTTGTTCCATCAGGTATAGGAGAACTATAAGTATTGTTGATGATTGATCCATCAGCCTCACAAGTGGCAAGTAATCTTATATATGCTACTATAACCTCCGTGCTGACCGCACCTGCAACTGTAGTATTACCGAAACTGTTACTTGACACCATAGTTGGAGGTGCAGATCCGGTTACCGAATCACGGTTATCAATACATAGACAGCCAACAAAATTACCAGCAGAAGCGGCTTTATTCTCTGTAGTCAAAGAATTATTACTTATATTTATTTCTGGACCTCTTACCCATAATGCGGCAGCATTATCAGTTGCAGTTGCTGAAGTATAACTACTAACATTATGAATTGTGTTTCCAAATACATTAATTGGGGCAGTATAATCTGAATCGGTTGTTTCACCAGCATCATCAAAATTGTTTATAACTACAACACCATGTTGCAACAATGTGTCTTCAGTGGTATTAGTTCCACCTGTAACTGTATTATCTTTAAAATTAACAATAAAGTTACGAGCAAAAATTTGTACAGTGCCATGTGCCGTATAACCACTTAACAATGGGTGATATGGCTCTAAGCTTAAAGCTTTTGATTGGCCGCTAAAAGTGCAATTAGTAACGGAAAATGTGGTACCAGCAGCATTGGCGGTTGGGTCAAGTTCAACATCAAATATCGATGTAGACTTATTTGCCGAAGCAGTGCGGAAAAATGAACAATTATCAATAGACGCAAATCTTTGATTAGTATTTAGATCGGCTGCCAAACCACCAATTTTACATGCTATTCCACCATCAATAAATGATGAGTGACTCATATGCAACACTGATTGCGGATGTATTTCAACACCCGGCAATGGATAATCTGCCGCGGACTCTGTAAACATCTGATCTGGAGAATGAAAAGTGCTATTTCGTATATCAACATCATCTCCTCGCACATAAACATGCGAAAAATAATCTGATACAATACCAGAATCAATTGCGGTAGTCCTAGTTTGATAATCATTTGATACAACAATCTGACAATTGTCAATTAAAACATCACCATCAGCATCGTCAAGTCTGAAATACGATTCATTAGTCGAGGATATGTTACTTACAGTAGAACCATGTAAAGACATAGAACAATCACGCAATATGTATCTTGGTTTCAAATCGGTTATAACCCAGGCGGTACTTGCGTAGGTGCTGAAACTTCCAACTGCTCCCGCCAAACCATTTCCGGTAAATACACACCCCTCTACAACTACATTATCTGCCCTTGGTAATAAAATACCCATTCCATCACTAAAATCACCAGTCTGCTTAAACTGAGAATTTATAACAGAAATGTTGCCCTTATTTGTTCCAGCAGTAGTATTAGGAGCATGCGATAATGTGCAGTTTTCAAATACACAATTTGTTACTCTTAACAAATCATCCACATCTGTACCATCACTCATCTGCGGCATAATGGAGTGATAACTAGAAGTGACCGCAATATTAGACCTAAAATGAATAGATTCTAATACCGGTCCAGTTTTAAACGCCCTATTCGATAATACACCATCAGTAGGCGCGCCGGCCCCCAAATCCATTTCAAATATTGGAATAGAATCTTTTACCTTATTTCCAATAAACTTGTAATATGCATTCCCATTCTCTGTAATGGTATATGTTCCAGGATTTACGATTACGGTTGTAGGGTACTGATAACTGGTGTTCAATAGTAAATCAATAGCTCCGGCTCCGTAGAAATCCCCAGAGAATCTATTATCTCCAGTTCCATCTGCATTCTCACCAACTGTAACAACCCAGTCATTTCCAACGCTTCCGCCCCAGTTATTTCCATACTGGACAGTTACTAGATTAGCAGCGATTCCAACATTGCTATCAAATAGCTTTGCTGTTGTGGATGAGTTATCTGATGGGGCACCACTATTGCCGGCAATTACCATGCGTACAGCCGCGCCACTTACTAATGACTCCACTACAAAACAACGAGATACTTTGCTATCAGTGCTATTAACTCCAATATGATAGTTGTTTGTCAATATGGCATTACACTCTGACATTGCTACAAAGCAATCAGATGCAAGAGGCTCGCCGATTCCAGAAGCTTCTGAACCAAATGTTCTAGCGCGACAACCATCAACTATTAAATGATCCTCATCTCCCTCACCAGGGCCAAAGTTAATCGCAGTAGCTAAGCCATCAAAAAAGCATCCCTTCACGGTTAAATAAGAACCTGTAGTGCTGCCTGATGTATAACCAATTGCCCTTAGAGTTTTGCCCCTATCAGGAACCGCACCGTTATTTACCCTGCCTATAAACTTAACATTTTCTACATATACTCGCGCAGACTTTTCAATCTGCACCATTGGAACGGTCTGCATTGTAGAATCTGGCTGTCCCGTTGAGCCAATATAGCCATCTAAATTGTCTGTAAGTGTAATATTTAATAGTCTAGATTCATCTATAGGTGCGCCTACTTCTGCACTAAGTTCTCCAGAACCAGAATTTCCACCAATTGTAGGAATATCAATTGAGCGCGAAAACTTAAACATTGGCTGCTCAATCATCTCTCCATTGATAATCGAACCGGCAATTTCTCCCATGATCGAAATGCCAGCAGGAACATCTACAGTTGTATTGAGCTTGTAGGTGCCGGATAATATAAATACAACACCACCATTCTGCAGACGATCATCGGCGATAGCCGCAATAAGAGCTTCTCTAAAAGTTGGAGTAGCAGCTGAACCATCATTATAGGTTCCGGCTGCGTAACCATCTGATCCAAGTTTGCCAACTGATACAAATCCTGTACCCGAAGAAGCCGCATATGCAGCAATAAGCACAAGTGTCCCCTGCACATCTGGAGCAGAAAAATTAGCCAAGGCTGGATTCATAGTGATATGATCAGCCGGATGCTTGTAATCACCACCCGAAGTATGGGCAAGAAAATCTCGCTTATGTGTGGCTAAAAACCCACCTTCCTTTACTCTGCCGGATCCTTGAAAACGTTCAACCATGTCTCCTCGTAAATATTATGACCTTATCTAATACAATAGCAAAATATGCAATAACTATAAAACAACATGTTATATATATACGGATGGCATATACATATAGAGAGCTTTCATGAGTAAAAAGAAAAAACTAGAACGATTGTATAAAAAACTAGGATCGTTAAAAGCTATATCCAAAGAACTCGGAGTGCATGACACAACAGTCGGCAAATGGTTTAAAAAATATAAGATACCATATGACCATTGGAACAGATCAAAAAGCCGCAAAGACTTCTTAAACGAAAATTTCTTTGAAGCCCCAAATTATATAAATAAGCTTTACTGGATAGGGTTTTTAGCGGCAGATGGTAATGTCTCGAAATCAATAAATAATATTAGAATTAACTTAAGAAAACAAGATTTTGCCCATCTGCAAAAATTCTTAACAGACCTAAAAAGCTCAAAACAAGTTAAAATCTATAAGGGTACAAATTACGCCTATGCATGTGCGTGCGTTTCGTCATCTAAAATGAAAAAAGATCTGGTAAAATATAACATACTACCACAAAAGACAAACAACTATAAATTCCCAACAATCCTGGATAATAATACCTACATAAATAATTACTATTTAGGATATATAGACGGAGATGGATGTATCCGCAAAACTAAAAATGGGCAACTAAGTATAGATATAAGAGGAACAAAGCTGTTCTTAGAAAAGTTAAGGTATGATTTCTGGAAACGTATTAACTTAAACATTAAATATAAACATAAAAAAATATTATTAGATAATGGCACATATAGGATATTCTACGGTGGCAATTTGAATGGAGCCAAAATAATAAATTGGCTGTACAAGGATATTAGTGACGTAAGTTTTAGATGCCTAGAAAGAAAGCTAAATATTGCAAGGCAATTTATAGGATAATACTATGCGCGTGTCCTACGCTTTTTAACACAATACCATTTCTGATTTGATGATTGTGCCCCTCAGAAACTGATGTTGTTTGATTTATTTGAGACAAAGAAACGATCCCTTCGTTAATAACAATATTGTGTATATGAGGTATCTGTAAGCCTCCAAGGCCACGTAACAAACCTATAGATGTGGTTAAAGTTTGTGGCATTGTTGCTGTTGTATCAATGGCGGACCACATGTAAATTGGATCTGTTTTCCGAATTCTCTGTGCACTAAACTTTTGAGCCCCACTCTTTCCTTCTGCTAGAATATTTCTGGTCACATTTAAGATTTCATATCTAAATTCTTCAACGCCATCTTCGTCAAATCTTATGATAAAATCACGATCTCTGATTGCCGGATATACCAATGTCCAACAGTCTGGAATGAATACATTTTCAAGTCCAGCAGAATCCATCTTGACATCTTCCTGTGTAGGTCCGAATCTTACACGTATTTTCCCATCGCTTTTCCTAGAGTTGAAGAATTGCTCATAGCCAGTACTAAAACCTGTCCCAAAACAGAAAATACATCTGTGTTCTGGCTGCTCTGTTGTGCTTAATATACAAGAACAACGAATACCAGACCAAAGCCTACGAACTAACATAACAGGCTCGCCCCATGTATTGAGCAATACTTCTTCTCGTCTAGCTGCTTGCTCATTAATCGGCACGCCTCTTAACTGACGACCAATACCAAGATATCCATCAGCACACCACTGCTCGCCACCATAATAGGTTCCTATGCAGTCTCCACGCAATAAACGACTAGGATCTGTTCTATGCCAACCAACAAAGTCATATTTTGGAAAGCTCTCAATACTTGTATCACTAGCCCCTAGATTAGTAGTAATTATATCACTCTTTATGGCATAACCATCTGCTGCTGTGAAGGCATGATTTGGAAATGCAAAGCTTGCAGTCTCCTGCTGGACTCTCTCATTATCATCTTCATAACCTCTCCAAAACCTTACAATTGGATCTCTTGTTTCAATCCCATCATATCCATCAGTATCATGAAACCTTATGTTAGTGCCTAGAAATCCTCGTTCCGAAACAAGAACAGAGCTAGATGGTATATCTTTCGATATATACCTCATTATTTCGGTTCCAACTTGAATTACTCCAAATGCTGGGAACTGATCAATATCAGAAAGCGGAATAACTACATCAGTGGTACTTATGTCGGATAGCAATAATCCCTCAGGATATGCTTTGAAACCCGGAAAACTATCTGGTAGAAGCGCTAAATTAAACCAACTAGGATCATGTTGAGCGCCCTTCACTGCAAAATAGTAAACATCTCCAGGGGTTAGCTCAATAACATAGCCATCTGTGGCGCCATCTATGGAAACAAACTTTACACCTTCTGTGAATACATCTTCACGTATTGTGGAATAATAAACGTTATAACCAAGATCATAATCTAAGACGCTTTCATAGGCTTGGTCCCAGAAAATTTGTATAGTATACCCGTCCTCTGCAGAGCGAGCTAATGAACATCCACCCCTTTTAGTTGCGGAGTAGATTGGTTTTGTAAAATCACATGTCATTATACTTGTTGAGCCATATTAAGTAAGTCTTTCCTGCGTTTAGCTTTATCATCATCATCAACATCATGATGGTTTAAGACTTGTTCAACATAGTTAACAGCAGCTTGATCATCACGAGTTTCTGATAGATATTCAGTTTGTGTCTGAAATCCTTCTTGTTCATATTCGTTGTCTAAATAATCTTCACTATTATTGGATCCCTTTGTTGGCCCATCTCCGAAACATTGCTGCCGCCAATGTTCAAGCTCGTGAATCATATAATGATCATTTTGATTAAAATCATCTAATAAATTATAATTAAAATATATACAACCCTTTTCTGTTCTTGCCGAAACATCTAAATCTGCAAAAGCCATTGGTACCAAAAAGATTATACTTTCATCAACACCAATTTCTCTACATAAATCTTTATAAACATCACTGTTTTTAACCTTTTGTTTAACAGCCTCAATAATAGGCAGCGTTTGTTTATGAGATAGTTTCATATTATTTTATACTGTTGTAGGTACTTTCTTATTGTTGTAGGAGATCTGGTAAGCTCAACACTTACTTTACGAATACTTCCATGTTTGAGATATAGTTTTTCTAATAAATCCTTGTTTAAATTTAAAGTTTTAGATTTACTAACTCTATCTCCTTTATAAAGCGATGTAAGTGGTATATTATATTTTTTTAGATACTTATATACAGCCCCAGTAGAACACCCAAGTTCTTTTGCCACTAAAAGAGCAGACTGATATTGTTCATATAGCCTTTTTATTTTAGCCTTATCTATATTCAATATTATTGTCTGTTGGTCTGATATTTTAGTACGTTTTGCTAATTCAAATTTACGATCTAAGTAAGACAATGATTTGCCGTACAAATATTCAGAAATCAGAAATACATCATGCTGATTAGCGTATGTGAAAATGCAAAGACCATTTTTTCTATATGAAAAAGATCCAATAGTAGTAATTTCTAAAATAGCATTTAAATTAGTTTTAATTTCTTATAATACTCTGGATCTTCCATTAAATGATCCATAGCAATTTCAATAGCAATGCTTTTATCGCTCGTGTGCTCCATCTCTACCGTGAAGCCTTCTTGCAGTGCAAGTTGGTCAAAATCTGCCGGCGACATTCCATCTGCCAATCCGCCAGGGATCCTATCTGCTAACTTCTTTGCGAACTCTTCTGCTAATTTAAACAGCTTCATATATGTAATGACTAATTATTAGTCTTTACCAAGATTAGAAAGCGCTGCAGCAAGGGCCATTTTACCCTCCATACTTACATTTGCCCTCTTCATAAGATCCATTCGATTATCTGGGGGCATTGCGCTTTCATCTTTTTTCTCATTATTAAATGTACCGGGCCACTTTTTTAAGTTCATTATCTTGATTTTCCAAACCCTTTCAGTCTCTATACATACCCAGCCCAGAGTAAATCGAAGCACATCATCAGCTGGAATGATTGTGACAATGCCTTCTGTTGCAATGTTGTGTTGTGCTATATTATCTAATAAATCTTCAAATGACTCATATAAATCGGGCTCGGACGGCTGTGCCGCCTGTATTAGCTCATTCGCCTGATCAACTGATAATACTTCAAATATCTCTTTCCCTTCAGCTATTGGCTTCATTTTATTACAAAGCATCCCAACTTTAATACGCTCTTCGGCTGATAGGTGTTTCATTTGATTCATCATAGTTGTCATGATGAGCTTGCAATCGTCTTGTGTAAATAGATTTGTCATAATTTATCCTTAATAATATCGCGCTTACGCTCTAGATATATATCAGCGTCCTTGTAAAGGAATCTTACTATATCGTTCATAATACCATTACCACCATATTCTAAAACACCTATGCCATTATTAACTCGTATTGGCTTGGCTCTTTCTGTAAGATTACATTTTCTTTCAAGAATTGTACGATATACTGTAAGAAACTCTGATGTGCCACGCAGGCCAAAATATAGCTGCTCAACAATACGCCCTTCTTTTAGTTTAGGGTAGAAAAAAGACCCATCACCATCAAAATAACCGCGCATGAAATGGTGTGTTAATTCATGATTTACAAGCCATTCTGGAAATGTGTATATTTTTGATTTTCGTGGTACTACATTGAAACGCTCTAAATCTTTGCATAACTTATTAGAAGTGATTTTAATTTCACTCTTCCAACAGTCGTTCCAATTAGGATTTCGTTTGCTATTTTTTATAAGAATATCATGAATGGGATTTTCAGCACTAATATTCTGTTTAAATTTTTGAATATGGTTTTTATCTTTTTGAGCTAAACCTATACTAAGCTCTAGAGTTTTGCGCCTATCTATAATTGCACCATCAGCCGCAATAAATCCCGCCCAATAAAATGAATGCTGACTATCTTCTGAAAAGAAATTGTGATCACAATTATATCTAACTAACTTGTTACACAATCCATACTTAACTAATAACCGTCTAGCCTTTTCATGTGACATATTAAAATGCCTGCCCGCTTCACGTACACTTTGAGTGTCCTTATAAACTTTTTCTAAATCATCTTTACTAATTTTACTAGTATTTCTTTCTAATTTATAATTAATTTTGTGCTTATCTAATTGGTAACGTATTTTGCCATGTGAACAGCCAAAATGCTTGGCTGTTTTTGTGATTGTACCGTATTCGTGATATGCTTTTTCTAACTCTAACTTGTCCATACTTATGTATATAACAAGCTGTTAGTGTAATTGACGGGCTCTCTTAAGAAAGTTGTCATGCACTAGTAGAG
>LAZR01000663.1_pt1 | contig 24903 bp, 20 predicted proteins | sample 329461 | NCBI WGS metagenome assembly LAZR01 (sample SAMN03002196, study PRJNA259156) | marine sediment metagenome | biome: sea floor; feature: Hydrothermal impacted sediments; material: marine sediment; isolation source: Loki non-amplified sample from Loki's castle hydrothermal vent sediment ...
TCTGGCGTGCAGTCGGCAACATCTGCGACCTGTTCGAGCCCGAAGAATGTTGGAACTACCTCAAGGCCGCTGGCTATGTTGCAGATTAATCGCCTGACGCTCTAGCCGCCACATCCGTTGTCCCATCAGCTCTGCGGCATTGATCCGGGCCGGAGATACGCGAACATGTGCGGAACGTAATCCGCTTTCCCGAGCTCGATCCCGTGGCTTCGCAGGATGGCGTAAGCTGTGGTCAGATGAAAATAGAATTGGGCCAGCGCCCAGTCCCGCGCATATTGCTCGCCGGCCATGTCGAAGATCATGCCGCCCGGAATTTCGATCGTAATGGTTCGGTCCGTGCCCGCGTCGAGCGCGTCTGATTCAAGATCGCCCAACAGCGTAAGGGCTTCATCGATCCAGGATTGCGCATCCGAAAGTGTCCCCGGCTCCACACCCGCGTTCCGGCCCTGACTGCCCAGTTGCTCCAACACTTCAGGCAGCGGTTCCCCCCGGAACCGGAACGTCGCTTCCTGCGCCTGCAGACAGGCAAAGCAAACCTGGGACGCCAGGGGATACATGTCAGGCGCAAGCCGCGCGGACAGCAGCGCCTCGGCGTCCGGGTCCGGGATCTGCTTCTGTGCCTTGTCGAGCCAACCTGATAGAGCGCGCAGCATTTGCGTGTAGGTCGGGACAAGGAGGTCGGTCAGCGACATGGGGTAATCCTGAAGCCTAATGGTCTGAAACGGGAACGTACAAGGGCGCGATCGAACGGCAGTTTGCAGGATTGGCCGGAACGCTCGAAAATGACCATCAACGGTCGTGAACGGAACGGCTGTTTTCCTGCATTTACCTACCGTAGAGCTGACCGTCTGGTTCCGTGAAGAGTTTCGGGCGCCGGCAGGCGTCGGAAAGTCCCCGAAGGACGAACCACGCGAGTCCTGGGCGCAGAGCTATGGAGTTTTGAGCGGCGGGGTGGTGCGATCGATGATTATGCCTTCCCCAGCCGCATAGATGACGGGACGCATATCAGCACGCGCCAGTCCGCTCGCCTCGTCGATGAATGGGTGACGGCCATTAGTTTGGGGCGGGAAGATTACGGCATGCATTCGCTTCGGCGGACCAAAGCGTCCATCAACTATAAGGCGATCGGCAACCTACGGGCGGTGCAGATTCTGCACAGCGACACCAAGATCGAGAGCACGGTGCGCTACCTCGGAGTCGACGCCGAGGATGCACTGGTACTTGCCGAAAGCACGGAGGTCTAGTGGCTGCGCCACGATCTCTTTCCGAAGAAGACAATATGAACGGGCACTCCAGATTCATCGTGGCGACCGTCTCGAAAGCTCGATTGAGGGGCCAAGTGGCCTGATGCAGACTGGTGCCTCGGATGAACGGTTATGCACCTGATCAAGCGTGGTCAGTTACGTTGACGAACGACGTCATACATTCACGCGGAATGGGCGGTATAATGCCCCAGTCGGCGGCGATTTTCACCGACGCGCGGTTATCAGAGCGTCACCGCCGCGCCGTCGGCCCGCGGATCGCTCGCCCCTTCCATGACGCCGGAGGGATGCCGGACCAGCGCCCCGGCATGGCCGGCCGTGTCGGAGAACGGCTCGATCATTTCGACGACATGGCCGCTTGCGGTCAGCTTCGCGACGAGGTCGGGCGCGAAACGGTCCTCCAGCTTGAGCGATGTCGTGGCGTCGCCCCAGGTGCGGCCGAGCAGCCAGCGCGGCGCGGTGATAGCCGCCTGCAGGCCTTGACCGAACATCGCGGAGCGCGTGAAGATCGCCGCCTGGGTCTGCGGCTGACCTTCGCCGCCCATCGTGCCATAGGCCATGACGCGGCCGTCCTTGAGCTGGGCGAGGGCCGGGTTGAGCGTGTGGAACGGTCGTCGGAACGGCCCGAGCTGATTGGGGCCGGGCGTCAGGGAAAAGCCCGCGCCGCGGTTCTGGAAGAACACCCCAGTATCGGGGCAGGTCAGGCCCGAGCCGAATTCCCAGTAGACGCTCTGGATGAAGCTGACGACGGTGCCGTCGCGATCGGCGGCGCCCATCCAGATCGTATCGCCGGGCTTGGGCTCGTGCGGCCAGGCCTGTGCCCTCCGCCGGTCGATGTTGGCATGAAGCCCATCGAGCGTGGCGTCGGATAGCCAGTCGGCGGCGGGCGGGTCCATGAAGTCCGGGTCGCCGAGCCCCGCATTGCGCATGATGAATGCCTGCTTTGTCGCCTCGATCAGCCCGTGCAGATGGTCAAATCCTTCCGCCTGCGCCACCTTCAACCGGTCGAACAGGGCGAGGATCATCAGCGACGATACGCCTTGCGTCGGCGGCGGCATGTTGAAAACCGTGCCGACCGACAATTCGACCGACAGGGGCGTGACGATCTCGGCGTGGAAACGCTCCAAATCCGACAGCCGTAACGGCGATCCGGAGGCTGCCAGAAATGCCGCGTGCGTCTTGGCGATGCTGCCGCGATAATAGGCATCGAGGCCTTCCCGGGCGAGGGTCTCGAAGGTGTTCGCCAGCGCCGGCTGTTTCAGGACATCGTTTTCGCGCGGCGGCGTGCCGTTTGGCATGAAGACGCCGGCGAAACCGGGAACGTCCTTCAGCCCGTCCATCTTGGCTTCGGTATAGGCAGCCTGACTGCGGGTCACGACCATGCCGTCGCGGGCATGGGCGATGGCGTCGGCCAGAAGGTCGCCAAGGCCCAGCCGCCGGCCGCCGTCCACCAACTCCAGCGCTTTGGCCCAGCCCGCTATCGTCCCCGGCACCGTCAGCGCGGCGTGGGCGCCGCGCGTCGGCATCTCGCTGTGGCCGTGATCCGCGTACCAGTCCGGCGTGGCCAGTTCCGCCGCGCGGCCGCAGGCCGAGATGCCAACGGGCGGCTTGCCGGGTTTCTGGATGATCCAGAAGCCGTCGCCACCGATCGAGTTCATGTGCGGGTAAACGACCGCAATGGTTGCGGCGGCGGCCACCATCGCCTCGATCGCGGTGCCACCCTTGGCGAGGATGTCGCGGCCGGCGAGGGCGGCCGCCGCGTGGGGTGCGGTGACGCAGCCATTGAGGCCCTTGGCGCTGTGCAGCATGTCGTCTCACCAACCGATCGCGGCCGGCAGCCAAAGCGCCGTCGCGGGAAACAGAAATACCAGAAACAGCCCGAACAGCTGGATCGCGATGAACGGCACGACGCCGCGATAAATCTCGCCGGACTTGAGATCCGGCGGCGCGACGCCCTTCAGGAAGAACAGGGCCCAGCCGAATGGCGGCGTCAAGAACGATGTCTGGAGATTGACTGCGACGAGGATCGCGATCCAGGCGAGATCGACGCCCGAAGCCTTGAGGACCGGCAGGAACAGCGGCAGCGCGATGTAAGAGATTTCGATCCACTCCAGGAAGAACCCGAGGATGAACAGGAGCAGCATCAGGAACAGGATCTGACCGCTCAGCCCTCCGGGCACGAAGGCAAAGGCGTCCTGCACCAGCCGCTCGCCGCCGAGCCCACGGAAGGCGAGCGAGAACACCTGCGCGAAGATCAGGATGAAGAACACCATCGCGCTGGTCTTGAAAGCGCCGCGCACGACCTCGGTCATCACGGAGAGGCTGAGCCGACCGGAGAACAGGGCCAGGAGGATGCTGCCGACGGCGCCCATCGCCGCGGCCTCCGTCGGCGCGGCGACGCCGCCGATGATCGAGCCGAGAACGAGGAAGATCAAAACCAGCGGCGGCACCACGACCTTGAGCAGCTTGCCCGCCAGTTGCTTGCCCGACACGGCCTGCCGGTCGGCCAGCGGCAGTGCCGGCACCTTGTGCGGCAGGACGATGCCCAGCCCGATCACATAGATCACGAAGAGCCCGGCCAGGATCAGTCCGGGGATCAGCGCGGCCGCGAACAGCGTGCCGACCGACTCGCCCATGATGTCGGCCAGGAGGATGAGAACGAGGCTCGGCGGGATGATCTGTCCGAGCGTGCCGGAGGCGCAGATGACGCCGGCGGCGACGCCCTTGTCGTAACCGCGCGCGATCAGCGGCCGGAGCGCGATCAGCCCCATGGTGACCACGGTGGCGCCAACGACGCCCGACGCCGCGCCCATCAAGACGCCGACGAGGACGATTGCCAGCGCCATGCCGCCACGCAATCCTCCCATCGCAAGTCCGATGACCTCGAGGAGATCCTCGGCGATCTTCGATCGCTCCAGCATGATGCCCATGAAAATGAACAAGGGCAGCGCCAGCAGGGTGTAATTGGTGATGACGCCGAATATGCGGGCGGGAAGGAGGCCGAAGAGCAGCGAGCCGAAGCCGAGATAGCCGAACACGAAGCCGCAGACGGCCAGGCAGATCGGCACCGGCAGCCCGCCAAGCAGCATCAGGAAGAACGCGCCGATCATCGTCAGCGCGAGGATTTCGTTCACTGGCATGGATCAGCTTTCGGAGGCGGGGCGGCGGGAGTCGGCGAAGCCGGGGTCGAGGAGACCGGCGCCAAGCAGCAGGAGGTTCGACAGGGCTTGCAGTGCCAGCAACAGGAACGCGAGCGGGATGCAGGCTTTCAGCACCCAGCGCAGCGGCAGGCCGCCCGGATCGGCCGAGCCCTCGCCGAGCGAATAGCTCTGCAGCACGAAGCCGATCGACAGATAAGCGATGGCGAGAGAGACGAGGAAAAGAAGCAGCGAGGCGAATATGTCGACGAGGCGCTTGGCGCGCGGCGAAAATCCCGCATAGAGGACGTCGACCCGAACCTCCTCGCCCTGGTTCAGCCCGTAGGACATGCCGAACAGGGCGCCGACGGCCAAAAGGTGCCATTCCGATTCCTGCAGCGCCACGGAACCATAGGAAAACAGGTATCGGGCGAAGACGTTGAAGCCGATCAGCAGCACCATGACGAGGCCGGTCCAGGCCGCCGCTTCGCCGACGACGCGGACGAGGCGATCAGCCCCGTCCGCGAAAGCAATCAGCGGCCTCATGCCTTGTAGAGCAACGGCAGCAGCGGCTCGTCGGCGGTGCCCGCCCAGTCGCCATACTGGGACTTGAAGGCCATGTAGGCATCATGGACCTTCCGGGTCTTCGGATCGGCCGCCGCGCCTTCCTCCAGAACCTCTTGCGTCACCTCGCGCAGCCTGGCGACGACCGCGTCCGGGAGCGGCTGGGCGATGACGTCGAAATTGTCGACGAGGTCCTTCATCGCTTCGGCGTTGGTGGCGTCGCACCAGGCATTGCTCTCGACATTGCAGGCGAAGGCTGCGGTCTTGACGATCTCCTGGAGATCCGCCGGCAGGCTGTCCCAGGCGGCCTTGCCGATCAACAGCTCGGTGACGTTGTTCGGCTCGTGCCAGCCGGTGGTGTAATAGTATTTCGCGGCCTTCTGCAGGCCGAGCCGGCGGTCCTGGTAGGGGCCGACGAACTCCGCCGCATCGATGACGCCGCGCTCGAGCGCGGGAAAGATTTCGCCGCCCGGCAGCAGCTGAACATTGACGCCAAGCTTGGCGTAGACTTTTCCGGCAAGGCCCGGGATGCGCATCTTCAGGCCGGAGAAATCCTCGAGCGAATTGATCTCCTTGCGGAACCAGCCGGTCATCTGCACGCCGGTATTGCCCATCGGAAAGGCGATCATGCCGAGCGGCTCGTAAAGCTCGTGCCACAGGTCGATGCCGCCGCCGTGGTAGAGCCAGGCATTGGTACCCTTGACATCCATGCCGAAGGGAACGGTGGTGAAATACTGCGCGGCCGGCAATTTTCCGGCCCAGAAATAGGCGTTCGCGGCATTCATCTCGACGATGCCGTTCTGCACGGCATCGAAGCCTTCGAGCGCCGGGATCAGCTCGCCAGCGGCGAAATGCTGGATCGTCAGCCGGCCGTCCGACATCGCGGCGACCTTCTTGCAGAAATCGGTCGGGCTTCCCGGACCTTCCACGTAGTAAGGCGAGCCAGGGCCGTAAGCGTTGGTCATCTTCCAACTGAAGGTCTCTTGTGCCCGGGCGATGCTCGGGGCGGCGAGTGTACCGGCCGTTGCCGCAAGCGCGGTCCCTGCCAGGAAGTCACGTCTTTTCATGAGAACTCCATTTGCTTCGGTGTCGATGTCGCGCGGCCAACCCGTGGGCGCTCGGTTCACCAGAAGCAGGAGTCGTGCCATTCGCCGCGACTCCCATCCAGCGCGGGGCTTAAGGAGTGGTGGACGAAGACAGAGGAAACAGGACGTAGTTTTTTTGCCTATTATGCATGCAGAATCAGTAATGCCGTCTGCGTAATCAGGCGGCAGACCGGGCGCGGTTCGGTCGAGCGCCTGGACCGGCGACTTTTCAGCGATGCTGAGCACCATGGCGTGCGCGGGTGGAGCGACATAGAGGCCGACGACGTCGTGGAGCTTCTCGGCGAAGGCCCGGCCGTTGGAGAGCTTGAACGCCCGCCAGCGATGCGGGGCGAGACCGTGGGCCTGCCAGATATTCCGCACCGTCGAGACGGTGAGCCCGATCGCCTTGGCCATCGCCCGCGCCGTCCAGTGGGTCGTCTCGGGCGGCGACTTCAGCGTCATCGCCACGATGGCGGCCGCCCGCTCGTCGGCCACCGGCGCGGTGCCGGGCGTGCGGGTCTTTTCGCGGAGCAGGCCGGCGACGCCCTGCTCCATGAACCGCGCCTGCCAGCGCTGAACCGGCGTCTTCGACGTGCCCGTGGCGGCCATGATGGCGTTCGTGCCGACGCCGTCGGCGCTGAGCAGCACGATCCGGGCGCGCCAGACATGTTTCTGCGACGTGTTCCGATCGCTGACGAGGGCTTCGAGCCGCTGACGGTCAGCCTCGACAAGGGTGATGGATATTCCCGTGCGTATGCCCATACTGGCACGCTCAAACGACAACGGGATTCCCAACAGGACTCCATCCGTCTCGGTTAATCCACGAGGACCACGAGGCCTCATCGCGTATCTCGGCCGGCGTGGAGATCGCTCGTCGACTGCGTGCGGTCTTCAGGCGGTTTCTTTCGCTTGGGCGTCCGCGATGATCGCCTTGATCTCGCTGCGGCAGGAGCCGCAATTGGTGCCGGCCTTCAGCGCTTCGCCCACCGCCTCGACCGTCATAGCCTTGCCGGAGGCAACGGCATTGGCGATGTCGTTGACGCCGACCGAAAAGCACGAGCACACGATGGCGCCGCAGTCGGGACGGTCTGCCCCGCCGCGACCCGCCAGCAGCAGCGATCGGTCGCGCGGCGAGTGGTCAGGCTCCGACAGCTGGCCGGCTGCCCAGACTCGGGAGACGGCGACGGGTTCGCGAGACATCCACATTGCCCCAATCAGTGTCGAACCGTCGAATGCGGCGAAGCGAAAGGCGCCGGTGGCCTCGTCCTGATAGGCAAGGAGGTCGGCATTGCCGGCCACTCCCAGCAATCCGGCGGCCAGCGTGCCCGCGTCTTTCGGCATTGCGAAACCGGCGACCTCCAGGCGCCAGCCGTTTTCGGCCCGGGCGAGGGCGGCATAGTCGATGTCGCGCGTGTCAGGCGGCGACCGCGTGACGGCGAAGCCGTACCAAGCTGCATCGAAACGTTCGATGCGAACGCGCGTCGATTTCAATCCCGGCTGACCCGAAACGGGATCGACGGCTGGGGCGACGACCGCGTCGATCCGGCCGCTGGACGAGTTTTCGCCGGTCCAGTGCATCGGGACGAAGACCGAGCCGCGCCGTTGCCGATCAGTGACGAGGGCGCGGACGGTCGCCGTCCCCTGCGGCGAACGGATGGTGACGAGTGCGGCTTCGCGCAATCCCAGTGCGGCCGCATCGGCCGGATGGATCTCGGCGAATGGCTCGGCGATATGGCCGGACAGGCGCGCCGACAGGCCCGTGCGGGTCATGGTGTGCCAGTGATCACGCACCCGGCCGGTATTGAGGATGAAGCTGCCTAGCTGCTCCGCCGCGCCGGTCGTCGTGGCGGGCTCGACGGGCACGAAGCGTGCGCGGCCATCCGGATGATAGAAACCGCCGTCGGCGAAAAAACGTTCGCGTGCGGCTCCCTTGGCTGGCCGCGGCCAACGCACTGGTTGAAGCGCGTCGTAGCCGGGCTGGCCGAGGCCGGCGAGTCCGCCGATATCGAAGTCGCGGGTGCCCTCGTTCCGGTAGGCCGACAGTCGGGCATGCTCATCGAAGATGTCGGCTGCGCTCGCATAGGCGAACGCTTCGCCATATCCCATCCGCTGGGCGATTTCGGCGATGATTTTCCAGTCCGGCAGCGCCTCGCCCGGCGCCGGCAGGAAGGAGCGCTGGCGTGAAATGCGGCGTTCGGAATTGGTAACCGTGCCGTCCTTTTCGCCCCACGCGGCTGCGGGCAACGCCACATGGGCGTGGCACAGCGTGTCGTTCCTCGCGACGACGTCGGAAACGACGACGAAGGGGCAGGCGGCGAGCGCCCGTTTCACCGCGTCGGCGTCGGGCATGGAGACGACCGGGTTGGTGCCCATGATCCAGATCGCCTTGATGCGGCCATCGGCGACCGCGCGAAACATGTCGACCGCCTTGAGGCCTGCCCGCTCGGGCATGCGAGGCGCGTTCCAGAAAGTCCGCACCAGCGCGCGGTGTTCGGAATTTTCGATCTCCATATGGGCGGCGAGCATGTTGGCCATGCCACCGACCTCGCGGCCCCCCATGGCGTTGGGCTGGCCGGTCACGGAAAAAGGCCCCATGCCCGGCCGGCCGACGCGGCCCGTCGCCAGATGGCAGTTGATGATGGCGTTGACTTTATCGGTGCCGCCCAGTGACTGATTGACGCCCTGGCTGTAGACGGTGACGACCTTCTCGGTCTTGGCGAACAGCTCGTAGAAGGCCGTGATGGCGCGTGGATCGAGGCCGGTCATTTCCGCCACGCGCGCCACCCGCATCGAACGCGTGGTCCGCAGCGTCTCGACGAAACCCTCACTGTGCCGCGCGACATAATCGCAATCGATCGCGCCGGCCTCGGCGAGAGCGGGCAGCAATCCGGCGAACAGCGCCGTGTCACCGTCCGCCGCGATCGGCAGATGCAAGTCCGCAAGGTCCGCCGTCGCCGTGCGGCGCGGGTCGATCAGAACCACCTTCATGGTGGGGCGCGCCGCCTTCGCCGCCGCGAGCCGCTGATACAGCACCGGGTGGCACCAGGCGAGGTTCGAGCCGACCAGCACGACGAGGTCGGCCAGTTCCAGATCCTCATAGGTGCCCGGGACTGTATCCGAGCCGAAGGCGCGGCGATGGCCGGCTACCGAGGAGGCCATGCAGAGACGCGAGTTGGTGTCGATATTGGCCGAGCCGATGAAGCCTTTCATCAGCTTGTTGGCGAGGTAGTAGTCCTCGGTGAGGAGTTGGCCGGAGACGTAGAAGGCGACCGAGTCCGGCCCGTATTCGGCGATTGTCCTGGCGAATGTGCTTGCGACCTTGTCGAGCGCCGCGTCAAAGGTGACATGTACCCCGTCGATGCTGGGAAACAGGAGGCGCTCCTCGAGCCCGAGCGTTTCGCCGAGCGCCGAACCTTTCGAGCACAACCGGCCGAAATTGGCGGGATGCTTCGGATCTCCGGCAATCGCGACGCTACCGTCGGAACGCGGCGTTGCCAGCACGCCGCACCCGACGCCGCAATAGGGGCATGTGGTCCGCACGGTCTTGGTGGTCGGAGCGGCATCCATCGTCGTCGCCCTATTCGGCCGCGTCGGCGAAGGCGGCCGCGATCGGGCTGAGTGACAATTCAAGGACCTTGGTGAGCGGTTCGATCCGGACCGCGAAGGTCTGCACCTTGCCGTCGTCCGGCCCCCGCATCTCGCCGTCCTTGAGCGAAATGACGGCGTTGTGGAGCGGACAGGTGACGGAGGCATCGTGGACGATGCCCTGACTGAGCGGCCCGCCCTTGTGCGGGCAGCGGTCCTTGATGGCAAACACCTGGTCGTCGGCGGTCCGGAAGACGGCGATCCGTCCGGCCGGCGTCATCACGCAGCGCGCGCCGCGCCGCGGGATGTCGTTCATCGTGCCGATGGGAAAGAAGGTCTCTTCGGTCATTCGGCCGCCTCCAATACCCTCAGATCCGCCATCGGTTTGAACTCGTGCGCCGCGACGTCGCCGCGCGCCCGCTCGGCCCAGGGATCTGTCTGGCTGAATGTCTGGCTGTGGACGAAACGGTCGAAATAATGCCGGCGCTTCTCAGGATCTGCGACGACCGCTGACTGGATCGACTCCATGCCGACACGCCGCAGCCACTTGTAGATGCGTTCGAGATAATGACCCTGTTCGCGATAAAGCTGGGTCAGCGCCACGATCGTCTCCAGCGCTTCGTCCTCGGTCTTGACCTGGCACAAAACCTCCGTGCCCTTGATGTCGAGGCCGGCAGCGCCCGCGAAGTGAATTTCGTAGCCCGCATCCGTGCAGATGACGCCGACATCCTTGCAGGTCGCCTCGGCGCAATTCCTGGGACAGCCCGAAACCGCCATCTTGACCTTGGCGGGGGTCCATGAGCCCCACATGAACTTTTCGATGCGAACCCCGAGGCCGGTCGAATCCTGTGTGCCGAAGCGGCACCAGTCGGTGCCGACGCAGGTCTTCACTGTTCGCAGGCCCTTGGCGTAGGCGGCTCCCGAGACCATGCCGGCGGCATTGAGGTCGCCCCAGACGGCGGGAAGATCCTCCTTCTTGACGCCGAGGAGGTCGATGCGCTGGCCGCCGGTGCATTTGACCGTCGGGATCTGAAACTTGTCGGCGACGTCGGCGATCGCTCGCAATTCCTTTGCCGAAGTGATGCCGCCCCACATGCGCGGCACCACCGAATAGGTGCCGTCCTTCTGGATGTTGGCGTGCACCCGCTCGTTGATGAAGCGCGACTGCTTGTCGTCGACATATTCGCCTGGCCAGTCGGCGAGGAGATAGTAGTTCAGCGCCGGGCGGCATTTGGCGCAGCCGCAGGAGGTCTTCCATTCGAGTTCCTGCATGACCTGCGGGATCGACTTCAGCTCCTTGGCCACGATCAGCCGGCGGACGTCGCCATGGCCGAGATCGGTGCACGGGCACATCGGCTTGACGGCGGCCGGATCGAACGCGTCACCGAGCGTCAGAGCCATCAGTTTCTCGACGAGGCCGGTGCAGGACCCGCAGGAGGAGGAGGCCTTGGTGTGGGCGCGGACATCGTCGAGGCTGGTCAGGCCCTTCTCGGCGATTGCGCCGGTGATTTTGCTTTTACACACGCCGTTGCAGCCGCAGATTTCCGCATCATCCGGCAAGGCTGCAACGGCCGCCATAGGGTCCAGGGGGGCGCCTCCCTGGAACGACTGGCCGAAAATCAGGGTCTCGCGCATGGGCGAGATGTCGGTCGCCTTCTTCTTCAGATCGTTGAACCAGGCGCCGTCCGAGGTCTCCCCGTAGAGAACCGTGCCGATGATGCGGTTGCCCTTCAGGACGAGGCGTTTGTAGATGCCCGCCGTCGCGTCGCGCAGCACGATCTCCTGACGATCCTCGCCATCGGCGAAATCGCCGAGTGAATAGAGGTCGATGCCGGTGACCTTGAGCTTGGTGGGCGTGTCGGCATGAACGAAGGCGGCGGAGCGGTCGTCCGCGAGATGCGCGGCGGCGACGCGCGCCATTTCGTAGAGCGGCGCGACCAGGCCGTAGACCATGCCATCCACTTCCGCGCATTCGCCAAGCGCCAGGACATCCGCGTCCGAGGTCCGCATGCCGGCGTCGACGACGATGCCGCGATTGACCGCAAGGCCCGCCTCCCTGGCGAGGCCACTATTGGGTCGGATGCCGACCGCCATGACGATGAGCGTCGCCGGAATGATCGTGCCATCGTCGAGCTCGATCCCCTCGACCTTGCCGTCTCCGATGATCTGCTTGGTATTGGCCCTTGTGATGACCTCAATGCCGCGCTCCTCGACGGCCTTCTGCAGAAGATAGCCGGCGGCCGGGTCGAGCTGGCGTTCCATCAGCGTCGGCATGACATGCAGCACCGTCACCTCCATGCCGCGCGCGCTGAGCCCAGCCGCCGCCTCGAGGCCGAGCAGACCGCCGCCAATGACGACGGCCTTTGCCCGCGACTGGGCGGCGAGCAACATCGCCTGGACGTCGTCGAGATCGCGATAGGTGATCACGCCGGGCAGGTCCTTGCCCGGGACGGGGATGATGAAGGGCACCGACCCCGTGGCGATCACCAGTTTGTCGTAGCTTTCGGTGACGCCGTGATCGGATGTGACGGTCTTGGCGTCGCGGTCAATCGCGACGATCCGGTGCCCCTTGTAGAGCGTGATGCCATGGTCGATGTACCAGCCGTCGCCATGGATGACGATCTCTTCGTAGGACTTCTCGCCGGAGAGTACCGGCGACAGCATGATGCGGTCGTAATTGACCCGCGGTTCGGCGTTGAAAATCGTCACTTCGTACCGATCGGGGGCCTTGTCGAAGATATGTTCGAGCATGCGGCCGGGCGCCATGCCGTTGCCGATGACGACGAGTTTCTCTGTCATCTCGTTACTCCTTTGGGGAGAGGGCTCGGATTCCGACGCTGTGGTGAGGGGCTGTGGCTCATGCTGCTTCCTTGGCCGTGCCGCCATCCGTTCCCGTCGTCTTCGGCACCTCTTCGGGCCGCGCGCCGCCTTCGTATTCCTCGAGGAAGTCGAGCAGTTCCTGCCGGTAGCGCCAGTAGTCGGGATGTTCGAGCAGCGCCTTGCGGGTGCGCGGCCGCGGCAGGTCGACTGTCATGATCTTGCCGATCCTCGCCATCGGGCCGTTGGTCATCATCACCACCCGGTCGGCGAGCAGGATCGCCTCGTCAACGTCGTGGGTGACGCAGATCGCGGTGACCTGGGTGCGCTTCCAGACATCCATTAAGACGTCCTGAAGCTCCCAGCGGGTCAGCGAATCCAGCATGCCGAAGGGCTCGTCGAGCAGGAGCAGCTTGGGCGACAGGGCGAAGGCGCGGGCGATGCCGACGCGCTGCTTCATGCCGTTGGACAAATCGGCCGCCCTGCGGTGCATGGCATCGCCGAGACCGACGCGGTGCAGGTAATGCTCGACGATGTCGCGGCGCTCGGCCGGTGTCGCGTCGGGGTAAACCCGGTCGACGCCGAGCGCGACGTTCTCGCGCGCCGTCAGCCAGGGCATCAGCGATGGCGCCTGGAAGACCACGGCGCGCTCCGGCCCGGCGCCGTCGACTTCCCGGCCGTCGAGAATGATGCCGCCGGTGGAAATGTCGTTGAGGCCGGCGGCCATGGTCAGAACCGTCGACTTGCCGCAGCCGGAATGGCCGATCAGCGAGACGAACTCGCCCTGCCGCATCTTCATGTCGAAACCGTCGACGATGGTCAGCGGCCCCTTCGGCGTCGGATAGGTCTTCCTGACCTCGAAGAATTCGACGAAACCGCGCTCGATCGGCGAATGTGCCGCCTTGCGATAGGCCGCCGGCAACTCGGACGGGGGGTCGTCATGCGGCTTCTGGGTGATCGGAACTACGTTCGGCAGCAGGACCGCTTCGTCCGCAGCGCCGGCGGCGTGACGCCCGCACGCCATCAGATAGGCGGTGACCTCGCGGCGCAGCTGCTTGAACTCCTCGTTGCCGTTCATCGCGGTGCGGTCGCGCGGATGCGGCAAATCGACCGCGAAGGAGGGACCGAGCTTCGCCCGTGGCCCCGGTTCGAGGGGGATGATGCGGTCGGCGAGCAGGATCGCCTCATCGACGTCGTTGGTGATCAGGATGATGGTCTTCTTTTCGATTTGGCTGATCGCCGCGAACTCGTCCTGCAGCTTGGCACGGGTCAGCGCGTCGAGCGCCGAGAGCGGCTCGTCCAGGAGCAGGATTTCCGGACTCATCGCCAGCGCTCGGGCCACCGAAACCCGCTGGCGCATGCCGCCGGACAGCTCGGCCGGACGCCGGTCGACGGCGTGCGTGAGGCCGACCATGTCGATGTATTTGTCGACGCGTGCCCGGCGCGCGGCTTTTGATTCCTTGGCGAATACCGAGTCGACGGCCAGGGCGACGTTGCCGCGCACGGACAGCCAAGGCATCAGCGAATAAGACTGAAAGACCAGGCCGCGCTCGGGTCCCGGGCCATCGACCGGCTTGCCGCGCATGCGAACCTCGCCGGCGTCGGGTCGGAGCAGCCCGGCGAGCAGCGAGATCAGCGTCGTCTTGCCGGAGCCGGAGAACCCGACGATCGCAACGAACTCCCCCTCGCGGACCTCAAGGTCGACACCGTTCAGGATTTCGGCCCGCTGCTTGCCTTCGCCGTACACTTTCGAGACGTTGCTGAGTTCGATGATCGGCAATGTGGTCATGGCTGTTCTTTCTTGTCGCATGTCGCGGACGGAAAACCGGCTTCCACTTTTCCTGCGAATGCTTCGCTCAGCGCGTCGACGAGAAGGTGAAGGCGGTCTGCAGCGCGGCCATGATCCGATCGAGGATGAAGCCGACGATGCCGATGGTGATGACCGCGACGATGATGCGGGCGAGCGAGTCCGACGAACCGTTCTGGAACTCGTCCCAGACGAATTTGCCGAGGCCGGGATTCTGCGCCAGCATCTCGGCGGCGATCAGCACCATCCAGCCGACACCCAGCGACAGGCGCAGGCCGGTGAAAATCAGCGGCATTGCCGAGGGCAGGACCAGCTTGGTGATGGTCTTCGACGTCGACAATTGCAGCACCTTGCCGACATTGACGAGGTCCTTGTCGATCGAGGCGACGCCGAGCGAGGTATTGATCAGCGTCGGCCAGAGCGAGCAGAGAGTCACGGTGATCGCCGAGACCACCATGGATTTCGGCAGCGCGTCCGAGGCGTTCGCGTAAAGCGCCGAGACGATCATGGTGACGATCGGCAACCAAGCCAGTGGCGAGACCGGCTTGAATATCTGGATGAGCGGGTTCAGCGCACCATTCACGGTCGAGGACAGGCCACAGGCAATACCGACCGGCACCGCGATGATCGTGGCGAGCAGGAAGCCGAGAAATACCGTCTTCAGGCTGGTGAATATCTGCTCGGGATAGGTTGGCGCGCCGGTATAGGCGCGGACCTTCGCCCGGTCGGCCATGCCTTGTTCGACCAGCTTGGCGTTGCGGGCCTCTTGCCGCTCATAGAACTCCGCTCGGTCTTCGCGCCCTCGCTGATGATCGGCATAGAGCCCCTCGACCTGCTGCCAGACCTGGACCGGCCCCGGCACGGTGCCGAGCGAAGTTTGCACCTGCGGCGCCAGCGCCGCCCAGGCCGCCAGGAAAGCGAGAATGCCGATGAGCGGGACGATGAGGCCTTTCCAGAGGGCCGAGAGGTTGGATCGCGGATCGTCGCCCGCCGCCATTTTCATCAGCGGCACGGACCAACCAAGGCCGATGGCCGTCAGCGGGCCCGCAGCGCGGCTGATCCGGGTCATACGCTTTTCCTGGCGGATGGCACGGCGTTCAGCCGATGACAGCTCATGCCCCACGAAATCGGATGCGGTGCTCATCGCTCGGGTCCTTCGTCGAATGCTGCGGCGAATGTCGGATGGAAGTGCGGCGGAACGCTCAGCCGTCTCTTGGCGCGGATCAGTTGGAGGCGAGGCTCGCCACGTCCTCGGATCCCTTGAGACCGATTTCGAATTTCTCGAGGTATTCGTTGGGCTTGCGGCCGTCATATTCGACGCCGTCGATGAACGCGGCGGTGGCCGCCTTGTAGCCATCGGTCTCGGGGATGTCGGAAGCTGTCAGATAGCCGTCATCGATGAGCGATTCGGCCGCCTTGCGGTAGATGTCCGGGCGGTAGACCGATGCAGCCGTTTCCGCGTACCAGCTGTCCGGCTTCTCGTCGGCGATCTGGCCCCAGCGGCGCATCTGCGTGAGATACCAGATGGCGTCCGAGTAGTAGGGATAGGTCGCGAACTTGGCGAAGAAGACGTTGAAGTCGGGGGCGGGTCGCTTGTCGCCCTTCTCGTATTCAAAGGTGCCGGTCATCGAATTGGCGATGACCTCGGCGTCGGCGCCGACATATTCGGGCCGCGACAGGATCTCGACCGCCTCCTGGCGGTTGGCGCCATCGTCGGCGTCGAGCCACTGGCCGGCGCGGATCAGCGCCTTGGTCACGGCGATCGCGGTATTGGGGTTCGCGTCGACGAATTGCTTCGTCATCCCGAACACCTTTTCGGGATTGTCCTTCCAGATCTCGTAGTCGGTGATCACCGGAACGCCGATGCCCTTGAACACGGCGGCCTGATTCCAGGGCTCGCCGACGCAATAGCCCTGGATGGTGCCGGCTTCGAGCGTCGCCGGCATCTGCGGCGGCGGCGTCACCGACAGCAGAACGTCGGCCTTGATCTGACCCGAGGTGTCGGACGGCGAATAAAAGCCCGGATTGAGCCCGCCGGCCGCGAGCCAGTAGCGCAACTCGTAATTATGGGTCGAGACCGGGAACACCATGCCCATGTTGAACGACTTGCCAGCCGATCGGTATTCGTCGACGACAGGCTTCAGTGCGCTGGCGGAAATCGGGTGTTGGGGCTTGCCGTCCGGACCCTCCTCGATATGGGCCTTCATCTTCGCCCAGACCTCATTGGATACGGTGATGCCGTTGCCGTTGAGGTCCATGGAGAAGGGGGTGACGATATGCGCTTTGGTGCCGTAGCCGATCGTCGCCGCCAGTGGCTGGCCCGCCAGCATATGGGCGCCGTCGAGCTCACCGGTGATGGTGCGATCCAGCAGCACCTTCCAGTTCGCCTGGGGCTCGATGCTGACGTAAAGCCCTTCATCCTCGAAGAAGTGCTTTTCCTTGGCGATGGCGAGCGGCGCCATGTCGGTCAGCTTGATGAAGCCGAAGGTGAGTTCGTCCTTTTCGACCGCCAGCATTTCCGCTTGCGCCACGGTCGCCGCGAGGCCGAGAGCGACGGCGGCGGCGCCGCCCAGCAGGACACGTCTGGAGATCGTCGTCAGGTTGCTCATGGCGCAAAACTTCCCCGTTTCGCCGGTGGCGACGCCGCCCGGCAATGGTGCTGATGAAACGAAAAAAGGCTGCTCGACCCGTCGATGCCACCGCTGTCGCGGGGCACTTCAAACGAAGTCGGCAGCCTTGCCGAAAACCGCCCGCCATTGGGCGTAAATTCCATTGGCCTGTGAGGCCCCGTCGGAGAAAACGATTGGTGATCAGCACCGCGCTTCGTCCGACAGGCCAATCTATACGGCTGCAAATTTCATGTTGCAATGCAAAAACGACAAATTCTGCAATTTTTTTATACGGATTGGATAATTGATCAAAAAATTAGCATAACGATGCGAGAGTGCGCAGCGAGCTTGCTCAATTCGACGCCGGATTCTCCTCGGCGACGTCATAGAGCCCCGCAGGCCGATCATTCTCGCTCAGCCTCCGTTTCGAATCGCGGTTCGGCCCAAGAGGGCCAAGAGCCGTGTCATACGAGGCGGGGCTGAAGACCGCCGCCGCTCGGTCACGCGCGGTCTCAGAGTCGGTGGCGTCGCCCCAGCGGACCATCTGCCGAAACAGCCATTGGCCATGGTCCTGGTTCGGGCGGTTGGCATCCGCGCCGTGGAAGGTGACGAAGCCTTCGATGGCGCGCCGTTTTCCTGGTGCTGTCTCCAGGCGTCCTTCAAGGGCCGGCAGCAGGGCGCTCTCTGGAACATTGAGGTGTTCCTTTGCCGCGAGAAGGGCGGCGAGAGTCTCCCGGTTGGCCGAATCCTCGCACCACGCGGCAGCGTCGTGAAGCGCGAGGATCAGTCGTTCCAGTACCTCGCCGCGTGTTTCGGCGAAATGCGCAGAGAGACCCAGGACTTTTTCGGGTCCACGTCGCCAGATCTCGGCCTTGCTGGTCACGATGTGGCCGGCGCCCCGGCGGACGGCAATCGTGCTCCACGGCTCTCCGACGCAGAATCCATCGATTTGCCCCGTCGCCAGCGCGTCGGGCATCAAGGGCGGCGGCACTACGGTGATGTCGATGTCCCGGTCGGGCCCGATCCCGGACGCCGCCAACCAGTAGCGCAGATCGTAATTGTGGCTGGAATGCCGATGGACGACGGCAAATCGGAGTGGTGGGCGACCGTCGCGGCGAGCCGCCTCGACGGTACGGCGCAGCGCTTGTCCCGCTGCGGCGGGACCGTCCATGACCGGGTTAATCGTCGCCATCCTTTCCGCCACGGCATTGGAGACCGTCACCGCGTTGCCACCCAGCGCCAGGACGAACGGCGCGACCATCGGCACGGCGAGGGGACCCAGGCCAAGGCTCGCGGCGATCGGCATCGGCGCCAGCATGTGCGCGGCGTCGAGCTGGCCGATGCCCATGCGGTCGCGAATCGTCGCCCACGAGGTTTCGCGGTTGAGAATGAGGCGGACACCCCTGACCTCGGCGAAGCCCTTGTCCGCAGCGACGAGCAGAACGGCGCTGTCGAGAAGTGGCAGGTAACCGGCGCGGATGTCGTCCAGCCGAGGCATCAATCGTCTCCTAGCAGGCTGTGGGCGCTGACGAGGCCACGGGCGACGTCGGCGAGGCGTTGGTTCTCGTTCATCGCCGTCTTCCGCAGCAGCCGATACGCGGATTCTTCGTCGAGGTTCTTCGCCTTCATCAGGATGCCCTTGGCGCGGTCGATGATTTTTCTGTCGGCGAGTTCGGTGCGCGCGTCCTGAAGTTCCCGCGTCAGCCGGTTGAAGGCGTTAAAGCGCGAGATCGCCATGTCGAGGATCGGCTTGACGCGCTCCTTTTTGAGCCCGTCGACGATGTAGGCCGAAACGCCCGCATCGACCGCCGCCGCGATCGAGGCGGTGTCGGATCGATCGACGAACATGGCGATCGGCCGCTGCACCGATCGCGAGACTTGAAAAAAATGCTCGAGCTGGTCCCTGTTGGGATTTTCGAGATCGAGGACGATGACATCGGGATTCAACGTCTCGATTCGGCGCACCAGGCCGGCGGTTTGCGTGATCACTTCAACGTGGCTGTGCCCGGCTTCGCGCAGCCCGTCCTCGATGATCGCCGCGCGCGCCCGGTTTTCATCGACCACGAGAATGGAGAGAACCGGCGTCATGTCTCGATACTGCACTCGCGAAGGACCGTGCGGATATGCCACATCGCGTCAGCGACTTGCGTCCGGTTTCGGCACCAGCGCGCGTGCTTCCTCGAACGACAGGCTGCGGACGGCCTTGCCATCGAAATAAACGAAGGCAAGGGATTCGCGCCGGGACACCATCGCCGCCGGCAGCGGATCGTAGCGAAAGCTCTCGCCGCCGAGATGCGGCGCCAATGCGCCGATGTCGACGACGTTTTCCTGCGCGACCCTGAGCAAGGAGAGCGCAGCGCCGTCCCCGGCCACGGCGGCGAGAGGTATGCCGGTCAGCCGCAGGAAACTGGTCGGGTCCTTGACGGAGGGAAAGGCGTCGGTGAACGCCTTCTCCACCAGATCGAAATCCGGCTCGTGGGTGTGATCATGAGCCGGATGCGCGGCGTCCGGCGCATGCGGCGTTTGCCACTGGGCCGTCGCCTCGGTGTGGTTGTGGCCACGGGGCGCCCGTGGCGGGTCAAAGGGGTGGAAGTGGTCGTGATCGTGGCCGCGATGCATGGTCGGTTGTTCCTCTCGCGATCAATAGGTGACCGGCTTGTCGATGATGCCCTTGTGCTTGCCCATGTTACCATGGGCAACCATCGAACCCAGTGCCTCGACGCAAACGCGGACGCCCATCAGCGCCGTGATGTCGGAAGTGTCATAGGGCGGCGAGACCTCGACGACCTCCAGTCCGCAAATGCCGGGAGCGCAGACGAGACCGAGGATCTTGAGCGCTTCGCGGGGCAGGAAGCCGCCCGGCTCGGGCCAGCCGGTGCCGGGTACGAAGCCGCAATCGAGAGAATCGACGTCGAAGGAGACATAGACCGCGTCGGCGTCCTTCCAGGCGAGTTCGAGCGCGATCTCGGCGGTCTTTTCGAGACCGTAATTCTCGATGTCTTCGATGGTCAGCACATTGGTCTGGCGGCGATACGCCTCCTTGGCGCCCGGACGCGGCACCTGCCAGCCGCCAATGCCGAGTTGCACGAGGTTGACCGCCGGCACGTTCGGCAAATTGGTGGCCCAGAACCAGGGCGTCGTGTGCATGCGCTCGTCGAGATCCTTTTCCTGGATATCGATGTGGCGGTCGAAATGAATGATGCCGATCCGCTTCGATGTGCATTCGGCGATGCCGCGCACGCAGGGAAAGCCGATCGAGTGGTCGCCGCCGAGCATGATCGGCACCGCGCCCGACGAAAACACGTGGCTGACGCCGCGCGAGATCTGATCGAAGCTCTTTTCGAGGTTGCCCGGGATGGTGAACACGTCGCCGGCGTCGCACAGCGTCATCTGTTCGCGAAGGTCGACGCCGAGCTCGTAATTGTAGGTGGTGTAGAGCGACGAAATGCGACGAATGCCCTGCGGTCCGAAACGGGTGCCGGGCCGGTAGGTCGTGCCGCTATCGAACGGAATGCCGAGGACGGCGGCGTCGTATTTGCCGACGTCGCGGACGTTCTCGACATAGGGAGCCTTGAGGAAGGTGTTGATCCCGGCGAAATGCGGCAGTTCTCCGCGCGAAAAGGTCGGAATCGACTTGTCGGTGATCGAGTCGGCGCCGGGCAGCCCCATGTCGAGCGCCCATTGAACCTCGCGCTTCCAGCCTTCGCCGGAGAGCTTGTCCTCGGCTTCGAGCGCCTTCCAGCCGCGCGTCGATTTGGCGTCGAAGTTGGGATGGTGCGCGCGCGCGCGTTCCCATTGCGGCGAGCGCGCGCCGGCCATTCGCGTCGGGCGGATCGGCTGTCGGTCAAGCATCATGTGTCGTTTCCTTGTTGTTCAACGCGGCGATGGCAGCGACGGTGTTCTCGTCCGTCGCCCATCCTTCTCGGGTCTTCAGCGGCAGATCGTAGGTGATGGTGGCGCCGTAGGCGGCGGGGAACTGCGGGTCGTGGCGGACCTTGTCGAAAACGATCAGCCGTGTGCCGAGATCGAACGCTTCCTGGATGTCGTGGGTGACCATGAAGACGGTCATGCAGGTCTCGGTCCACAGGTCGAGGAGCATCGCCTGCATGTCCTTGCGCGTTCCCGGATCGAGCGCGCCGAAAGGCTCGTCGAGAAGCAGGATGCGTGGTCGCTTCGAGAGCGCCTGGCCGATGGCGAGGCGCTGCTGCATTCCGCCGGAGAGCTGCGCCGGATAGCGCTCGCTCGCGTGCGCGAGACCGATCTTGTCCATCATCCGCTCAGCCATGTCCGCGGCCTCGCGGCGACGGCGGCCGAACAGCCGGGCGAGAAAGCGCGACCCGTCGAACTCGAATGGCAGCATGAGATTCTGGCGCACGTTGAGATGCGGGAACACCGAGTATTTCTGGAAGACCACACCCCGGCCAGGGTCGGGCTCGGGCGCGATCACCGCGCCGTCGATACTGATCTCGCCGGACGTCGGGGTTTCCTGGCCGAGCAGCAGCCGCAGGAACGTGGATTTGCCGCAGCCGGAGGCGCCGACGATGGTCACGAACGAACCTTCGCCCACACCGAGATTGACGCGCTCCAGGATTGGCGCGTCGCCGTAGGTGACGGAAATCTTCCGGGCATCGAGGAAGCTCACAGGCGGTCTCCCGACAGATGCGCCCATGGAAACATGCGCCGCGAGCAGAACGCCAGCACCCGGTCGATGGTATAGGCGAGAATCGTGATCCAGATGACGTAGGGCAGGATCACATCCATCGCGAGATAGCGACGCACCAGAAAGATCCGGTAGCCGAGTCCGTCCGTTGCGGCGATCGCCTCGGCCGAGATCAGAAAGATCCAGGCCGGAACCAGGCCGAGCCGAATGGCGACCAGAAGCAGCGGTCCCATGCGCGGGAAGACGATCCGCGTCGCGATCTGCCAGGTGCTGGCGCCGAGCGTCTGCGCCTTGACGATCTCCTCCTGTGGGATGTCGAGCACGCCTTGCGCGAGTGCCCGCGTCATTAGCGGCGCGGTCCCGACCACGACGAGGCCGACCTTGGCCGCTTCGCCGAGGCCGAGCACGATGAACAGGATCGGCAGGATGGTGATCGGCGGGATCAGCGAGAAGGCCGAGACGAAGGGCGCAAACAGCGCGCGCGCCGTCGGAAGAACGCCGATCAGCGCGGCCAGGACGAAGGCGAGCGCCGCCGCGATGGCGATGCCGAGCCCGAGTCGTTCCAGACTCGCCGCCGTATCCGTCCATAAGAGATAGTCGCCGGTCCGGTTGTCGGCGACCGCGGCCATCCGATACATCGCCTCGCCGATCGCCTGCAGCGAGGGCAAAAGCTTGTCGGCCGGATTGTCGGCGCGGCGGATGGCACTGCCGATCGCGTAGGCGCCGACCGCGACCGCGAAGGGCAGGGCGCCCAGCGCGATCGCCGTCGCACGGCTTGGCTTGAGATTGATCAGCCGCATGGCGTCTCGTGCCTCGCCACGGTTCTTACAGCGCCTTGTCGGCGGCCATTTTCATCACGCTCGGGTCGTAGCGCAGCTTGATATTGGCCGCGTCGCCGGTCGTCTTGTCGTCTGGATAGGCGATGCCGACGAAATCGGCGCTCGGCGCGCCCTGGCCCAGAATGCCGTGGTCGAACAGGAATTTCGACACGAACGTCATCGTCTCCGGCAGCTTTTCGGCTTCGGTAAATGCGACGGCGTCCTTGGGATCGTAGAACATCGCCGTCGTGGCGAGCTGCGCCTTGTAGCCGGCGAGATCGGTGCCCGACGCCTCGGCCATCGCTGCGAGCGCGGCCTCGCCTTCCGGCGTATCCGATTGCATCAGCTCCATCGTCTCGTACCAGGCGCCAACCAGCGCCTTGCCGAAGTCGGGATTGGCCTTGAGGGTCTCGGTGTTGACCACCATCAGATCGATGATCTCGCCGGGAATCTGCGAGGAATCGAACACCTTCTGCGATTCCGGGGCGGACGCGACTTCCGACAGGAGCGGGTTCCAGGTGACCACCGCGGTCACGTCCGGCGTCTGGTAGGCGGCGACGAGATCGGCGTCGGAGGTGTTGACGACGGTGATGTCGCGCTCGGACAGGTCGACGCTCTCCAGCGCGCGGGCAAGCAGATAGTGGGACACCGACAATTCGACGAGGTTGACCTGCTGGCCCTGGATGGCGGCCAGTTGCTCCTTGCCCTTGAGGACGACGCCGTCATTGCCGTTGGAATAGTCGCCGACGATCAGCGCCGTCGTGTCGACACCGCCACCGGCCGGGATCGACAGGGCGTCCATGTTCGTCATGGTGCAGCCGTCGTACTGGCCGGCGGTGTATTGGTTGATCGACTCGACATAATCGTTGATCTGCACGGCCTCGATCGTCAGGCCGTAGGTGTCGGCCCATTTCTTCAGAATGCCGGAATCCTGCATGTAGCCCCAGGGCATCCAGCCGGCATAGATCGACCAGCAGACGGAGAACTCGGTCTTCTCCTGGGCGTTGGCGACGCCGCTCAAAGGGGTTGCGGAAAATGTGACGGCAAGGGCCAGTCCGGCGAGGAGGCGTCTCATGGGCATCGTCCTTCTTCGTCGCTGCGACCGCCATGCGACCGCGTTCGAAAATTGACGCGAAGAGGACCGGGAGACAGCCCGCGTCGCGCGGAACTGTGCGGCGTTCTCCCGGGATTTTGGCCCGCCGTGTCTCCCCGCAACTCACGGGGAGTGCGTCTCTCGGACCAGTCGCATCGCTTGATGCCGGAACCCTAGACGCACCGCACGAATGAGCCGAAGCAAGAGACGTGCCACGTGGGGTATTCCCATTTCAGACCGTTTGGTCATCTTGATCGACCGGCACGCTGCCCACGTTGCGACCGGACGCTGCCTGGAAAAACAGCAGACGCTGAATTTTAATGCTCCGGGTAAGATCCTTCGCGGGACAGGTCGCCCGATGTCGACAAGCCCGTTGCGGTTTGACCATTTTTTCGTCGAGGAACAGAGCTTCGTGCTACCCGGCGCCTGCCTTCCGGAGATCCATGGAAGGCCTTGAGCGGCCGGTAACCGCAACAAAATGGACCAAACAAGGACCCAGCGATCAAGGCGTCGGACTTGCGCCGAGGCCGATGTTCGGCTCAGCGTCCCGTGATTCCGGGAAATGCGACCAGCAGCCCGACCGCTAGCATCTGCATGGCAATGAAGGGGAGGAGGGCCTTGAAGATATCGCCAAGCGAAATATCCGGCGGCGCGACGCTTTTCAGATAGAAGGCGGCGGGTCCGAAGGGCGGCGACAGGAACGAGATCTGCATATTCATGCAGAACAGGACACCGAACCAGACCGGGTCCATTCCCATGGATTTGATGATTGGCACGAAGATAGGCATCGTCAGGAGTGCGATGCCGACCCAGTCGAGGAAGGCGCCGAGGACGAAGAGGATCGCCATCATCAGAAGGACGACGCCCATCAGGTTGTAGACGCCCACGATCGCCGTCGCGCCGATGCCGATCCAGACGATCATACCGACGGTGGCGAGCGTCTGCATAGCCGCGTCACGGATCAGTGCATAGGAGAACTCGCCGCGTAGGATCGTCGAGAGGACAATCCGCTTCCAGGACCGCATCGATCACCGGCAGCACCGTCCCGAGCTTCTGTTTTGCTGCCGGCTTTGACCTCTTGTAGCCGGGCGGGATCGAGAACCGGCGTCGTAACCCTTCGGCCCACCGCTCTCAGACCATTCGCCTCAAGCCAGTGAATGACCCGTTCACGACTAATCGGGGGCTGAAAGCGAACCTTGAAAGCGTCGCGCGTTCTTCTTGTCCTCGGGCTAATTGCCATCGAAGCCCCTCCCGAGAATCCACACCGTACCGAGCGGATTGAGATTCTATCCCATGGTCTCGGATCGACCGGCGTTATTGTCACCAGATCGACCGGCGCGGCGCGAATACCGTCGAGCGAAACCTGTAGATCAAAGCAATCGGCAGCACGATAGCGCCGCAAAAGAGGATGCCAAGGCTCATCACCTGCATCGCAGCAGAGGTTGATAGATGGTGCCAGCTTGCGA
>LAZR01000664.1_pt1 | contig 24886 bp, 25 predicted proteins | sample 329461 | NCBI WGS metagenome assembly LAZR01 (sample SAMN03002196, study PRJNA259156) | marine sediment metagenome | biome: sea floor; feature: Hydrothermal impacted sediments; material: marine sediment; isolation source: Loki non-amplified sample from Loki's castle hydrothermal vent sediment ...
CCGCCGTTATCGACCAGGTGTAAGCCCAACCGTTGCAATGGAACATCGGAAGGGTCCACAGGTAGACCGTCTCAGGCGTCATTTCGAACACCATGGCGTTCGTCATCGCGGCCAGATACGCACCACGATGGTGGTAAATCACGCCTTTCGGATTGCCCGTGGTGCCCGACGTGTAGTTCAGGGAAATTGCGTCCCACTCATCATCGGGTCGCTGCCAACTGGCCTGCGCATCCCCTTCTGACAGGAGGCTTTCATAATCCTGTTGCGCAAACCCATCACTCGCGCCGGCTTTGCTTTCGATAGAGATCAGAAGCGGCGGCATATCCAGCTGTGAGACGGCGGCGCGCACCACGTTCTCCCAATCTGTGTCATAAAACAGCACACGCGCCTCGCCGTGCTCCAGAATGAAGGCGAGCGTGGCGGCATCCAGGCGAATGTTAAGGGTGTTGATGACCGCACCGGCCATCGGCACCGAGTAATGGGACTCCAGCATTTCGTGGCTGTTCGGGCTTAATATCGCGACCGTATCCCCGGGATTAACCCCTTTGCGCCTCAGCGCATCGCCCATTTGGCAACAACGCCGATAGAGCTCATCATAGGAAAGCGCCCCGTCGACATCGATAACGGCCTGCTTATCCGGATACACCGTTGCCGAACGCTGCAGCAACGTCAGTGGCGTTAGCGCGGAAAAATTGGCGGGGGTTCTGTCAAACTTTTTGTATTTATTCATAATTCACCGCTTCAGGTACGCTGGGCTATTGATACCCAAGCGAGCCTCCGTTAACGTTCGAAGCACCTCACGCAGGGCCTCGTCTCCCCCATCCAGCCGGCGCTCGCGAATCGCCTCGGCAAGAGACGCTTCGCATTCAACGTTATGATTTAGTTCAGATTGTGCCTCCAGAAATGCACGGACGGCCCCATCGGCCGCCTCCGCCCCGGCCTGCTCAGCCTGCCCAAGCTCGCGAATTGCCATACCCATGACGTTGGCAATCATCAGCGCTTCGTATTTTCGCGCGCCTGTCAGCTCTGGTGTCAGCGAGTTCATTAACACCTGGCGGGCTTCGGTCAATAAGTCGTGAATGTTCGGATTGTTGATCAATGGGCATCCTCCAGTTCCTGAATCTGCGCCAACAAGTCACTCTCCATTTGCACAACCATCCGACCGGTCAGTGCTAGCTCTAATGATCGCTGTTCGCCCGAGATGTGTCGGCGCGCCTGTTGAAGCGCAATTGTCGCCCAGCGCACGAGAGCCATCACTTCCCAATAACTAACGGCTGTCAGATCAACTTCTACGCCGCCTGCTTCACGGTAGCCATCCAGAAAGTCCTGCTTCTCACCGACCCCGCCTGCTTCGCGCTCACTCGCACCAAACCGCCAGCTACGACTGCAAAACCACCCCAGATCTTCCGCCGGATCACTCCAGGTCGCGAACTCCCAGTCCAGAATGGCGGTCAACGTTTCACCCGCCATCATGTAATTTCCGGTTCGAAAGTCACAGTGGCACAGCACAAATGGGCTAGGTTCGGGGCTGTTGTCTTCCAGCCAGTTCAGAGCCCATTCCAGAACGGGATGGGGTTCCGCAATTTTTCGGAGGTGCCTTCGATAGATCGCGACACGGCTCAGCGCCGCGTCGCCATGATCGGGCAATGTGAGGAAGCCCAGTGAACGCACCGGTGGTCGCACCGTATGCAAGTTGGCAAGTTCTGCGCCTAGCCGTCGCACAATCGTGCGGCGCTGCTCACTCGTGAAATCTGACTTGACCAACGTACGTGGTGATGCGCTCCCGTCTGCCCGGGACATGACGTAAAACATCTGCCCACTGACATCGAGATCGTCGCACAGCCAAAGCGGTTCGGGGACCGTCACTCCCGCCTTGAACGCAGCTTCCAGCACCCGAAACTCCTCGGGCCTGGACAGGCTTTCCGCAACGCCTGACGGGGCATCCTGGCGCACCACAAAGTTCTTGAGACCCGATTGTTCGCCGCCTTCGATGTCCAGGCTCAACCCGAAGTTGTCCTGGATGGCACCTCCGGAGAGCTTGTCAAACGCCACCACCTTGGCGCTTCTAGCACCGGCCTGGTGAACAATAAACCGGCTGAAGACCTCCGCAAGCTGCGACATCCGGCTTACACTCCCCAGCGCCAGAAGTCAGCGCGCTCAGCCAACAAGGTTTTTGAGAACACCATCTTGTGGATCTCCGATGCGCCATCAACCAGGCGCGCCTGGCGCGCATAGCGGTAGATCCATTCCAGCGGAGTGTCTTTGGAGTAGCCTCTCGCTCCACACAGTTGAATGGCGGTGTCTACCGCTTTATGCAGCGTATCAGCAACCGCCACTTTGGCCATGGAGACTTCTTTTCTGGCAAAGTCGCCTTGGTCGAGCTTCCAGGCAGCGTGCATGGTCAGCAACCGACCCACCTGAATATCCATCGCCGCCTCGCCCAAAAGCCATTGCACACCTTCACGCTGGGCCAGCGTCTGACCAAAAGACTCTCGTGTATTAACGTATTCGGTGGCTATTTCAAGGGAGCGTCGCGCCAAGCCAAGCCAGCGCATACAGTGCGTAAGCCGCGCCGTTCCAAGTCGAATCTGGGTAACCTTGAGACCGTCGCCAACCTCCATCAGACGGTTCTCATCGGGAATTTCCAGACCGTCGAACCGGATTTCGCAGTGTCCGCCGTGTTCTTCCGGCCCCATAATCGGAATACGCCGGATAATGTCCCACCCGGGATCATCTTTATGGAACAGGAACGCGGTTAAACCCTTTCGAGTGTCGTCTGAGGTTCGGGCAATCAGAATGAAATGAGAGGCAGCAGCAGCGCCGGTAATGTAGTGTTTTTGGCCATGGATAACCCACTTGTCTCCCACACGCTTCGCGCTGGTTTGCATCATACCGGGGTCTGAGCCACAACCGGGGGCCGGTTCCGTCATCGCAAATGCGGAGCTCACTGTTCCCTCAACAATGGGCTTTAACCAACGTTCCTTTTGCGCCTCGGTACCCACCTTCGCCAGCACCATCATATTGCCATCGTCAGGCGCCGCCGAATTGAAAACCACCGGGCCAAAAATCGAGCGGTTCATTTCTTCGTAACAGGCGGCCATACCCGAGATATCAAGCCCTTTTCCGCCAAGGTGCTCAGGGATCTGTAAACACCACAGACCCTCCTGCTTTGCCTTGGCCCGCATTATCTCCAGGTGTTCAAGCGCAATGTTCTCATGCTCGTCATAGGCTTCCGGATTGCTCTCCAGCGGCAGCAGGTGCAGCTCCACAAAGTCTCTTATGCGCTGTCGATAAGACTCGTTTTTTGCGTTGAGATTGAAATCCACAGAGCGAACCTCTCTATAGTGAAGATTGAAGATGACCGCCATCCACCACAAGGGTGCTGCCGGTCATGTAGTCAGAAAGTTCCGACGCCAGAAGCAGCAACGGCCCACACAAATCATTGCCTTGCCCAAGACGCCGCTGGGGGATTCGGTTGATCATTTTCTGGCCCGGCTCGGTGGCAAAAAAATCCCGGTTCAGATCGGTTTCTATGTAGCCAGGTGCCAGCGCGTTGACACGAATGCCGTGGCGTGCCCATTCCAGGGCAAGAACGCGAGTCAGTTGCTCAACACCGGCTTTCGCAACGGCATAGGGTGCGACATTGCCCGCCGCACGATGCCCAAGAATGGAGGAAATCATTATGATGCTTCCGCGCCGCTCCGCGCTGGACAAGCGGCGGGCCGCTTCGGTGGCAACCAACCAGCAGCCTTTGAGGTTCGTGTCGATAACACTATCCCAGTCGTCGACTGTGCAGTTCAGAGCTTTTTTGCTGACGGCCACGCCCGCATTGGCAACCACTACATCCGGAATGCCCACCTCATCGGCCATCACATCGAACGCGCGGGTAACGCTGGCTTCATCACTGACATCCATGGGAACAACGTGAATGCGATCCGAGTGATCGGGGAATTGTGACTTGAGGGTCTCGAGGGTTTCGCGACGACGACCGCTCACAATGACGGTAGCGCCCGTATCGAGTAAGCAACGGGTAAAGCTTTGCCCCAAACCGCCTGCAGCGCCGGTTACAAGCGCGGTTTTGCCGTCGGTACGAAGAGGCCAGCTTGTATTATCAAGATTCGTTTTATTGGAATTGTTCATTTTTTTAACCCCTACTCTCAAAAATAGACCGAGCGCTCGATTTATTCAAGGAAGAAAGCGCAATTCTTAGTAAATCAATGCGCCCCTCAGAAAACCGCCATCCCCGAACAGGCTGTCACGAACATCATCCAATGGGGTTGTGCGTTTTTTTCACAGAGGCGCCCTCCATTCCTGTGATCAGAGAGACATAATTTGACTAAACGACTCCTATAGTCCAAAACACAATGTAAGCTCGTCGCAGCGGAGTATCCATTATGAGTGAAAACCATAGTGTTCAGGCCTCCTCAGTCCCAGATGCGTCTGATTCAGTGCTTCATCGCGCCATCTCCGATTTGCTGGCAACTGCCAATATACAAATCAATGGCAAGCGCCCTTGGGATATTCAGCTCAATGCCCCAGGCGTGATTGAACGTGCCATTAGCAAAGGCAATCTCGGTTTCGGCGAGGCCTATGTGGACGGAGATTGGGACGCGGATCGATTGGATGAGTTTTTTTACCGATTGCTGAGCTGCCAACTGGATCAACACTTCAAGCCCCGCAAGCAATTGCTCTACTATCTCAGCGCCACCCTGCGCAATCTGCAGCAGGGCAAGCGAGTGTGGAAGGTTGCCCAGGTTCATTACGATCTGGGCAATGAATTCTATCAAACCATGCTTGACCCCCGCATGACCTACAGCTGTGGCTATTGGAAAAATGCCGACAACCTGGCCGCCGCACAGGAAGCAAAACTCGATCTGGTCTGCCGCAAACTTGGCCTGCAACCGGGCATGCGGGTACTCGATATTGGCTGCGGCTGGGGCAGTTTTATGGGTTATGCGGCAGAGCACTATGGCGTGGAATGCGTAGGTTTCACTGTTTCCCAGGCCCAGGCTGACTGGGCTCGAGTTCATTACGCCGGTTTACCCATTGAAGTAAGACTGCAGGATTACCGGGAGGTAGAAGGCAAGTTTGACCGCGTCGCCAGTATCGGCATGTTTGAACATGTGGGCCGCAAGAACCATCTCGAATTCATGCGCGTAGCCTACGACGCTCTCACTAAAGACGGGCTGCTTCTGCTCCACGCCATCGGCAAAAACAAGACTCGGACCGTGACAGACCCCTGGATCGAAAAATACATTTTCCCCAATGGAGATTTACCTTCAATTCGCCAGATTGCGGATGCGTCTGAAGGTTTGTTTGTCGTTGAAGATCTGGAAAATTTTGGTGCTGATTACGACAAGACGCTGATGGCGTGGCACGCCAATTTCGAGGTGGCCTGGCCATCCTTTCGGGATAGCCTGGGCGACCGTTTCTATCGAATGTGGCGTTATTACCTGTTGTCCTGCGCCGGCGCTTTCCGTGCCCGGGATCTGCAATTGTGGCAATGGGTGCTGTCCAAAGGAGGTGTACGAGGCGGTTATTTGCTAAGGCCTCGATAGCCAGGCCGCCCCGCGCACCCCGCTGGAATCTCCGTGGGCGGCTTTTAGGATCGGCGTTCCACACTCTCCGCCAAACACGTACTTCCCCAACCTTGGCGGTAATTCCCGGTAGATTTGTTCGGTATTACTCATACCGCCGCCCAACACAATAATGTCCGGGTCCAGAACATTGATAACGGCCGCCAGGCCACGGGCAAGATGTTCGAGGTACTGATTCAGAGTTTCAGCGGCCGCTGCGTCGCCTTTGCAAGCGTTGTCGACGATGTCTAGGTCTGGACATTCCTGGCCGGACAGCCGCTTGTGCGTCAACGACAGCCCGATACCAGACAAAAACGTTTCGTTGCAGCCATAGCGGCCACAGAAGCAGGGGCGCAGCGCCAACTCGGATTGTGGAGTCCAGGCCAACGGGTTGTGGCCCCATTCCCCCGCAACGCCGTTAGGGCCGGAGAGAATCCGGCCATTCACGCTTATTCCGGCCCCGCAGCCTGTACCCAGTATCGCTGCGAATACCAGGTTGTGGTTTGCGCCTGCGCCATCCGTGGCCTCAGAAAGCGCGAGGCAATTGGCATCATTGGTTACTGTCACGGGCCTTTGCAACAGGGCGCACAAGTCGTCTTGCATGGGTTGCCCGTTAAGCCAGGTGGAGTTGCCGTTCTTCACCAGGCCGGTGATCCCAGAAACGCTGCCGGGTATGCCAATACCTACCGGTAGGTCGCCCGAACCTGCCTGCGCCTCTGCGTCCAGCACCAGCGACCGTATGGTTTTCAGCGTGGCGGGATAATCCCCCGCAGGGGTCGGCACGCGCTTCCTGAAGCGCTCGTTGCTTTGCCGATCCATCAGGATGACTTCGGTTTTGGTGCCGCCCAGATCAATGCCAATAAGCCAATCGATGTGCATGGAGCCCCCAACTAACACAGTGCGCAGGGAAACTCAGTGCTCATTCAAATGGCGAAGGCGCCGCCTTGAACTCCGCATAAAGCTCTGGATAGTCCTCGCGCAGCCGCGACAGGTTGTCTTGTGCAGCGGCTGGCAACATTTTCAGGAATTCCTTCTGCTGGGCATCGGTCAACTGTTCACGCAGGAATGGAAACAGCTGGTCACGCTCAAGCTTCAAATAAGCGATATGGGCATCAAGATAGGTTTTGAGATCTTCGATAAAGCGCTCCATGGGCACCACGGCGTCCATGAGAATCATATCGAGCGTTTTGGAAAGCAGGTTCAAACGCTTACGCAAGGCTTGGTAATCCTCGCCCATTCGACGGCTTAACGCCTCGGCTTCAGGATCCTTGGCCAGCAGATGTTCACTGTACAGGCGCTCCAGCGGCATAATGAAGCCGTCCATGTATTCGAGAATGTAGTCCACGACCTCTCGTATTAGATGAAAATCCGGGCGCTCGCCCTGCTTCAGGTTTTTATGCCTGAGCACGAGTATGTGCAGCAACCGAGCCATGTTGGCATGATCGCGACGCAATTGGTTAGAACTAACCATGTTAAAGCCTCCTTTGCTGGTAAGTCGTGTCGTGGTTATCCCCCCAGTACTAGCGGGATCCAAAGGTAGACATCCGCCGACCATAAAAAGTTTTTGTTGAGGGGTAACCCCGCCGAGTCTCATATTGGATTGTTAGTTATTGTAATACCAGAGCCAGCGGCTGACGTCATTCTGAATTTCTTCTGTGTGCACAAACACAGTGCCTATTCGGAGTACATTTTTTATCCGGTTCCGGCGCTTGCGTCGCCTGATGGACATTCCGATAATTTAACGCCTGATACTTGCCAATAGAAGGAACGCGTCACCGATGCCCTATCCCATCGAACAAAAGCTCGTTATTGCGGTTGCCTCCAGCGCTCTTTTTGATCTTTCCGAGTCTGACCGTGTCTTCCGGGAACAAGGCGAGCAGGCCTATCGAAAGTATCAGGAAGGCCACCTGGATGAACCCTTGCACAAGGGCGTTGCCTTCCCGTTTGTAAAACGCTTTTTGAGTGTAAACCGGAAGTTTCCGGAGCAATGCCCAGTAGAAGTAGTACTGCTGTCACGGAACTCGGTGATCACTGGTAAGCGGGTATTCCACTCTATTCATCATCACGGTCTGGACATTACCCGTGCGGCTTTTCTGGAGGGCAAATCGCCCTATGCGTACATTCCCGCGTTCAATGCCTCGCTGTTTCTTTCTGCCAACGCCGGCGATGTGTCCCAGGCCATTGATTATGGCCACCCGGCGGGCACGGTTCTGCCGAGCCAGGTAGTGGATGATGAGGGTGATGCGGAACTGCGCATTGCATTCGACTTTGATGGTGTGATTGCAGACGACGCCTCCGAGCAAGTCTACAAATCCGGCTCGCTGGAGGACTTTCAGAAGCATGAGACGTCTCGTTCTCAGATTCCGCACAACCCGGGCCCGCTTGCGGGTTTGTTCCGCAAACTTTCACATCTGCAAAAGCTGGAAGATCAGGCGTTAACGAAAGATCCCGGTTATCGGCGGGTATTGAGAATCGCCATCGTAACGGCCCGTAATGCGCCTTCCCATGAACGGGTCATTACAACCCTGGAGCACTGGGGCGTAGACGCCAACGAGGTATTTTTTCTGGGCGGAATGAAGAAAGATCGAATTCTGAACGTGCTTAAGCCCCATATGTTCTTTGACGACCAGCGATCACACCTGGAATCCGACGCGGGAGACATTCCGATGGTGCACATTCCGTTCGGGGTGGTGAACTTGTGATGCTGAAATGCGAACAACCACTGCATCAGAATACGCTTGACACCTCAGCCTTATCCTGACTAATATCGAAAAATTGGTACGGACATCATGTTATCCGGTCATCCGGACTGGCCGATCATCTACAGAGTAACGCTATGCGCGCTATCACAATTGACAGAGAAAGCCCCGTTCCGTTGTATCTGCAACTGGCCGAGCTACTGCGATGCCAAATCACAGAGGGCACATTGAAGCCTGAGGAGATGCTGCCTCCCGAACGGGTTTTGTGTGAGGTTCACGAGGTCAGCCGAGCCACTGTGCGTGAGGCGATCAGTCAATTGAAAAACGAAAAGTTAGTCGTCACCCAGCGGGGGGCCGGCAATTTCGTAAAGCGCACTGAAAAGGTAGAGCGCGATCTGCTTGGCGTACACGATTTCGATATGCAGATCGAAGCGGGCGGTCATACGAACGATGTCGAAGTCATCGGTTTCGATCCCGACTACCACTCACCGAGTGCTATATCGCGACTGGGACAGCCGGGCGAGCATGTTATCAAGGTCACTCGTCTTCGCCGGGCAGATGGTGAGCCGCTGTTTATCGAGAAAATCTATCTGCCTAAATCGCTTTTTCCAAATCTCATTGCAACGGATTTTACCTCTACCAAAATCTTTTCCAGCAAGATCACCCAGGAGTATGGCCTCACCATCGGCGAGGTCACACTCCAGCTCGAACCTGTCCTTCTCAGTAATGACGAAGCCGGGATGTTGGGCGTGGAAAAACTGCCTGCTGCAGGGTTGCTCAACGAACGCACGACCTATGACCAGCAGGGTCAGCCAATCGTCTTTTCCAAGTGGCTATTCAGCGGAAACCGCTGTCGCCATGTTCTTAAAATAAAACCGAAATGAACCCGAGGAAACTGTGATGAAATTTTACAAGAAACTTCTGGCCACGATCGTCTATTCTGCCGCGCTCACGACGCCACTTGCCATGGCGGAGGGTTATCCCGATAAGCCTGTGACAATGATCGTCGCTTATTCCCCAGGTGGCGGCAACGACACAGTGGCGCGCTTGATGACTAAATATATCGAGCCCTATCTTGGCGTACGAATGGTTGTGGAAAATTCAGCGGGCGCTGGCGGTCAGATCGGTTTCACGCGGCTAGCCAAGGCCGACAACGACGGATACACAGTGGGGCTGCTGAGCTCGCCATCCATTTTCCTGATCGAAATGCTGCGCAAAAACGTGCCTTTCTCAATGGATGACTTCCAGGCTATTGCCAATATTCAGTCCGATCCGATTCTCCTGGCCGTTAATGCCCATAGCGATTACAAAACTTTCAAGGACTTCACCACGAAAGTCGAAAACGACGCGGGCGCCATAAACGTCTCTGGCGACGGACCTCAGTCCAACGTCAATCTTCAGGCGGCAGCGATGGAAGACGCGTTGTCGCTGGACATCAACTTCATCAGCTACAGCGGCTCAGGCCCGGCGGCCACTGCTCTACTGGGCAATGAAGTGGAGGCTGCCTTACTGAGCACCAGTTCGGCCTTGCCCTTCATTGAGTCTGGTCGAATCCGCCCATTGGTCGTGTTCTCACCGAAACCCCATGCTGCGCTCAAAAGTGTGCCAACGATTAGTGAAGCGGCTGGCAAGGAAGTCGCGACGGTAGGTACGGCTATTCGCGGTGTCGCCGCGCCGGCAGGTGTTCCCGAGGAGCGCGTTGCCCATCTGGAGAAGGCGTTCAAAAAATTGCTCGAAAATAAAGAGTTTGTTGAAGCCGCCAAAAAACTGGGCATTGCGCTGACCTACGAAGACAGCAAGGACTTCGATGCGACGCTGAAATCCTCCCGTGCAGATACCGAGCGCTACATCAAACTCATGAAGTAATTCAGCCTTCCCGCTCGCCAGATGGCTTGCGGGATCGTTCTGTTCCGGAGGTATACACGTGACGAGTATCAAGAAAGACGCCGGTTTTGCGCTGGCGTTCATTCTGCTGAGTATCTGGATCACCTGGGAATCGTTCAGTTACTCCTATCAGTCCTCTGTTTTGCTAAGAGGCCTGGCGATGATTCTGGTCGTCATGAGCGTCGCATTTTTTATCATTCGAATTTACCAGTATCTTCGCATGGCGAAAGCCAGGGGCCACGCCGCTCCGTTTCTCGAGGGCAATGATGTTCGCCACCTGTTAAAGAGTCTGCTCGTATTCGGGCTGGTGGGTGGATATATCCTGGCGATCACGTTGGTTGGCTTTCTACTCGCGACCTTTCTTTTCGTTTTTATCTCCATGTGCTGTTTTTCAGGTAAGCCTCGCGTCTTTTACCTGGTCTATAGCGCGGCACTGGCGCTGACCATTTTCATGCTGTTCTTCAATGCGCTCGGCGTGACGCTGCCCGATAGCCTCCTGCCATTCGATACCTTTTTCAAGATCGTCTGATCAATCCGCTTACAGGAATCAACGCTATGTTGGACGCACTTTCTATTGGCTTTTTAACCGCACTGCAACCCAGCATGCTGTTGGCCGCATGCGTAGGCGTCACGATCGGCGTTTTTATAGGCATGCTACCGGGTCTTACCAGCACCATGGGGGTTGCGCTGTTGATTCCGGTCACGTTTTCGTTCCCGCCTGCCGTGGGTCTCGCTTTATTGGGCGGAATCTATCTGGCATCGACGTTCAGTGGCTCGATCAGTGCCATTCTATTGAACATTCCCGGAACGCCGTCTGCCGTGGCAACTTGTCAGGACGGGTATCCGATGACACGAGCCGGCAAAGCAGGACGGGCCGTCGGGCTCTCAGTCTTCGCATCCTGCATAGGCGGTATTTTCAGCGCCATCGTGCTTTTGTTCATGGCACCGGTACTCTCGGAACTCTCGCTCATGCTGGGCGCACCGGAGTACTTCCTGCTTGCCCTGTTCGGCGTCACCATCATTGCCTCGTTGTCCGAAGGCAGTATGCTGAAAAGCATGATGGGGGGCGTGCTTGGCCTGATCATCAGCTTGATCGGCATGCATCCGCTAACCGGCGAGATGCGACTTACCATGGGCCTACCGTCGCTGTATGACGGTATTCCGCTGGTCATCACGTTGATAGGCCTTTACTCGATTCCGGAAGTCGTCAATATCCTGAGCGAAAAGAGCAACTCGCAAAAGCGTGAAAATTCTCAATTCAGTGGTGCCTGGAGCACCTTGAAAGACGTGCTGGCCCAGCGCCTCAATGTCTTTCGTTCCTGCGTCATCGGCACAGTCATCGGTATTATCCCGGGTGCAGGACAGAGTATCGCAAGCTTCATAGCCTACGATGCAGCCAAGCGAGGCTCGCGCACGCCCGAGCAGTTCGGTAAGGGTTCCGAAGAAGGGCTGGTGGCCGCAGAGACAGCCAATAACGCGGTCACAGGTGGCTCATTGGTTCCGCTACTCACTCTCGGTGTTCCCGGCAACGCGGTGAGTGCTGTACTGATGGGTGGCCTGATTATCCACGGCCTGAGTCCAGGGCCTATCCTGTTTCAGAACTCACCAGACATCGCTTACGGCTTTATTTTCAGCCTGCTGTTCAGCAACCTCCTGTTCGTACCCGTCGGGCTGTTAGTAGCCAAGTACTGCGTCAAGGTTATCTATCTGCCAAAGGAAATTTTGGCTGCTTCAATCCTCTCACTGGCCGTCATGGGCGCCTATGCCATTCGCGGACAGGTAAGCGATGTCGGTCTGATGCTGGCGATTGGCGTTCTTGGTTATCTGCTCACCTTCTTCTCGGTCTCCCGCGCCCCGATGGTATTGGGTCTGGTACTGGGCACCATGGCGGAGTCCAATCTGTCCCGAGCTTTATCGCTGGTGCGTGGTGATGTCGGCGAGCTGCTACTGCAGTTTGTCACGCGTCCTTTCTCGCTGGCGCTGGTGTTGCTTTGCGTCGCCTCGGTCGTCATGGGCTATCGCAAGTCACGCCGCAGTTCCCTAGCCGCCCAGGACACGACGTGAAGCCCAGTTAATAACACCAAGCATATCAGCGGCCCAGTGCGCGCAGCCCCCCGGCCGCTATTCTTCAACGCCTCTGCTGCATGCAGAGATTTATATGGAGCACATACCCATGGATTCATCCCATCAGAAATTGGTCAAAACAACCTGCCCGATCCGTCAACTCGGTGACGGCGAGTACAACCACTTCTTCGGCTACTACAACAAAAGCCCCTGGAGTCAGGATGGCCGCTATGTATTGGCCGATCGTGTGCCCATGATGGATGCTGATCTGAGGCCCGATCTCTCGGCCGAAGTGGGTTACTTCGATACCCGGAACGACGACGAATTTCACGTGATTGGCGAGACCACAACCTGGAACTGGCAAATGGGTTGCCAACTGCAGTGGCTGGCAGGCAAGCCTGGACGGCAGGCTATTTATAATGTGCGCAACGACAAGCCGAACGGACGCTATCCAAGCTTTGGAGCGGTTATCCATAATGTCGATAGCGGCGAGAACCGCTTCCTCCCGGATCCGATTTACTCAGTGGCGCCTAACAGCGACTACGCCATCACCGTTGACTTCAGCCGGCTCTTTATCACGCACGAGACCATTGGGTATTGCGAGCCAAATGACAAAACAGGCCAGGTGCCACTTTGCCCGTCCGACGATGGCTTGTGTCGCGTCAATCTGGACAGTGGCGAAACATCAGTGCTGGTGAGCTATCAAGACCTTAGCCAGTTTTACCATCGCGATTCAATGAATGATGCGATCCACTGGATCAGCCATATCGAGATCAATCCGGCTTCTACGCGAATTCTGTTTCTGCATCGCTGGACAAGGCGCGTCGAGGACGAGACGTGCTTCCTCCATCGACTGATGACCATCAACCCGGATGGTAGCGACATGCGCCTGCTAGAAGACTCGGATCATCCGCTGCCTCAGCTGGAGGACAACTTCGATCCAAATGCAGTAGGCACCTACGACTATGAAAAGTCTGAATATCAGATCTCGCATCCGATGTGGCGAGACAACAAACATATCGTGGTCTGGGGCCCTCACAACAACGCCATCCACTATCAGCTATACCACGATGCTCCGGATGGCGAGGTAAACGTAATCAGTGGCGATTTGCTGACCGAGAATGGCCACATGAGCTACTCCCCTGTGAACACTCGCTGGCTTCTGACGGACACCTATCCAGACTCAGAGACAAATATTCGGAAGCTGTTGATCTATGATGCACAGAAAAAGCTGGCCCATGAGATTGGCGAGTTTTACACCTCGGATCTGAAGAAAGTAAGCCGCTGTGACCTGCACCCTCGCTGGAGCCATGATGGGAAACAGGTCTGTATTGACTCTGTGCACGAGGGCGTGAGGCAGATGTATATACTGGATGTAAGGTCAGTAGTAGAAAGTTAACGGGTCCGTAATTAACCCACTATCAACTTAAGAGTATCTGAGGCCACTTTCCTGATAGAATCGGCAGCCTCAACGGTCGATTCAGACGGAAACGTGAAGCTGGGAATCAACGTTTGAACTGCAATCCAACACTCATGCAGCGTGCTTGCAGAGCACGGTGCTACAAGTCATTTCCGTGTAGCACCATTGTAGCACCGAGACCCAGGCAATAGGTTAAACCGAGCAATAAATGATCAAGAATGCGTTTTTAAAGAATACTGAAAACAGCCCTGAAGCTCTTGTACATAAAGGAATTGAGCCATCCCGCCGCTTCTGCGTCGCTCCAATGATGGAATGGACAACGCCGCAATATCGTTACCTCGCCCGCCTTTTAAGTCGCCATACCCTGCTCTACACCGAGATGGTCACCACAGGCGCATTGATTCACGGCGATACCGAGCGCTTTTTACGCCACAATTCTGCCGAGTACCCTCTGGCGCTTCAGCTTGGTGGCAGTGATGCCGGTGATCTGGCCCATTGTGCACGGCTGGCGGAGCAGTTTGGTTTCAGTGAGGTAAATCTGAACGTTGGCTGCCCCAGCGATCGGGTTCAGAACAATATGATTGGCGCCTGTTTGATGGCGCATCCGGATAAGGTGGCACAGGCCGTGCGCGCGATGGTTGAGGCCACTCACCTTCCGGTTACGGTCAAGCACCGTATCGGCATTAATGGTCGGGAGTCCTGGGACGATCTTTGCGACTTCGTGGAGAAAGTCAGTACCGCCGGCTGTCGAACGTTTATTGTGCACGCGCGCATCGCGGTTCTGGAAGGCCTGAGCCCTAAGGAGAACCGGGATGTGCCGCCGTTAAAGTACGATTGGGCCTATGGGCTGAAGCAAAAATACCCGCACCTTGAGATCATTATCAACGGCGGTATCAAAACGTTCGACGAGTGTCATGAACACCTGCAACATACGGATGGCGTGATGCTGGGCCGCGAGGCCTACCACAACCCCTGGCTTCTGGCGGGTGTGGATTCTGAGTTCTTCGGTGACGTGCCTCCCACTGCCTCGCGTCACGATACGCTTAGGGCCATGTATCCGTTTATTCAGAGTGAGCTGGAGCGCGGCGTATTCCTGGGCCACATATCCCGGCATGTGCTCGGGCTTTTCCACGGTGTTCCCGGCGGTCGTCAATTTCGTCGTTATATCAGCGAAAACGCTCACAAGCCTGGCGCCGGCCTTGAAGTAATTCAAACAGCGCTGGAGAACGTTCAGGAACCCGCGCAAACTGTACTGACTGAGGCGCCATCCAGGGCCTCATTGGCACCTTAACGCCGTATTACCGGAACCTTACTTTTTGCTGTCTTGTTCCTGTCTTTGCACCCCGCTATTGTAGATGTACAACTCGCACCCCGGACTCGGATGCGCTATCAAAAACAACTCGGACGACAGTACGAATGGCCAACAAGCTCGACCAACTGAAAACCATGACCACCGTAGTGGCGGATACGGGCGATATCGATGCCATTGCCCATTGGCGCCCGCAGGATGCGACCACAAATCCGTCGCTGTTATTGAAAGCTGCCGCCTCCGATGCCTATCGCCCCATGCTTGGAAAAGCAGTGGCCATGGCACGCAAGCAAGGGGGGTCGGACGCCGATCAGATAACCGTGGCAACCGACATGTTGGCCGTTTTGGCGGGCCAGGAAATACTCGGTTTAATACCCGGGGTGGTTTCCACAGAAGTTGATGCGCGATTGTCATTTGATACCGAAGCCACTCTCAAGCGCGCACGCCGCCTGGTAGAGCTCTATGATCAACAAGGGGTGGACAACCGCCGGGTCCTGATCAAAATCGCGGCCACCTGGGAAGGTATTCGAGCGGCCGAAATACTTGAGCAGGAGGGCATTCGGTGCAATCTCACCCTTCTGTTTTCATTCGCACAGGCAGCCGCTTGCGCGCAAGCCGGGGCGTTCCTGATCTCCCCGTTCGTCGGCCGCATACTGGACTGGCACCTGGCCAGCACCGGACGAGAGCATTTCCCCGCCGCTGAAGACCCTGGCGTGCAGTCGGTTGCCCGAATCTATAATTACTACAAGGCTAATAGCTTTAATACCGTGGTCATGGGTGCGAGCTTCCGCAATTCCGGAGAGATTGAAATGTTGGCAGGCTGTGACCGACTGACCATCAGCCCGGCGTTGTTGCAGGAACTGAAAGACGACAACGGAAGCCTTGAGCGGAGGCTATCCCCTGCCGGCGCGACGTCACAGGACGGGTTCGGCACTCTGGATGAGAAGCGGTTCCGCTGGGAATCTAACGAAGACGCCATGGCCACGGAAAAACTGGCAGATGGCATTCGCAGGTTTACTGCAGACCAGATAGAACTGGAGAATCGGGTTCGCACACTTGTCAGCAATGTAGCCTGATTTCAAATGCACCCAAATAGCCGTGCCAAATTATGATAGAAAGCCTGAAAAAACTGTTTAGTGCACCGGAAACGGAGCATCATAAGCCCAGCGCCCGCGATATGGCGATCGCCGCAACCGCTTTGATGGTGCAGCTTTCGAGGGTTGATAACGATGAAGATGAGCGAGAGCTGCAAGCCATCGTTGACTGTGCGACTAAGATTAATCATGTAACCCGGGACGAAGCGGAAGAAATTCTTAACCACGCCCTGAATCAGGCAGACCACGCCACCTCGCTGTATGAATTCACCGAACAGATCAACGAATATCTTGATCAGGAAGGCAAAGAGTCCCTGCTGGAAAGTATCTGGCGTGTTGCCCTCGCGGATGATCGAGTCGACAAATACGAAGAACATCTTATTCGCCGTATTGCTGATCTGCTGCACCTTAATCATCGGGAATTCATTCTGGCGCGACACAGAGCAGAGAGCGAAAGCTCCTGATTTGCACATATTGGAGGACACCCCATGCTAGCCATTCTTTACCCCAACACGCCAATGGACAGCGAAGCATACCGCCAGACAATGCACTTCCTGGAAAACCTCCCGGGGGTTTCTGTAAAGGTTCATGAAATTCAGGGCGTCAGTCAACGGCTGACAGAGATTTATCTGTTAGGCGATACCAAGCCGCTCGACAAGGAGCAAATCGAAGCGCTGCCGGCTGTCGAACGTGCCATCCGTATATCCGACGACTACCGGATTCTGGGTCGCCACAGAGACGACAACCGGCAAACGGGTTTTAGCTACAACGGCGTGGAATTCAATCAGTCCAACCTCAATATATTTGCCGGGCTGTGCGCCGTAGATGTTCCCGAGCATGTCGAGATGATGTTGCAGGCGCTTGAAGAGCAAGGCGAGGTCTGCACCCGCATGGGTGCCTACAAACCACGCACCAATCCCTACTCGTTTCAGGGGCATGGCAAGGGCTGTCTGCCGTGGGTATTTGAAAAAGCCGGCAAACACGGCATCAAAGTAGTGGCGATGGAAATCACCCATGAAAGCCACATTGAGGAAATCGACACCTGCCTGGAAAAACTCGGGCGGCCCACCGGCGTCATGCTCCAGGTAGGCACCCGGAACACCCAGAACTTTGAGCTTCTGAAGGCCATCGGCCGGCAAAATACCTATCCGGTTCTGCTTAAACGCGGGTTTGGTATTACGCTGAACGAATCGTTGAATGCCGCGGAGTATCTGGCCAGCGAAGGCAACGCGAACGTCATTTTCTGTTTGCGCGGCATGAAAACAGAAGCCGGTCAGCCGCATCGTAACATGGTGGATTTTGCCCATGTGCCGGCGGTCAAGAGACTGACTCGCATGCCCGTCTGTGTCGACCCCTCCCATTCGGTAGGCACCCGTGAAAAAGCACCAGACGGCATTCTGGACGTTATGCACGCAACAGCCCAAGGCGTCATTGCGGGCGCCAATATGGTTCTGGTGGACTTCCACCCGAAACCGGAAAAAGCGTTGGTGGATGGCCCGCAGGCATTGTTGATGAATGAGCTGCCGGCCTACCTGGAAGATATACGTCTGTGCCACGACACCTGGAAAAAACGCCAGGCTATTTACCAACGTCTGAGAGGTGAAACACCGCAATGATTGTCTACGGACACCGGGGCGCGAAAGGTGAAGCCCCAGAAAACACCCTGCCCGGATTCAAGCTTGCATACAAACAGGGCATCCGGCATTTTGAGCTGGACCTGGTGCTGTCGAAAGATGGTAAGCCGATGCTGGTGCACGACCTGACAACCGAACGCACCACCGGTGAGAAAGGCAATGTGGGCCAGTATACTGCGGCGGAACTTAGCGCTATGGACGCCCGTCGTAATACCAGTTCATGGCCGGTGAAAACCGGTATTCCAACACTGGAAGCCCTGTTGGATCAGTTCGATGATATTGAGCATTTCCAGCTCGAAGTGAAAAAGGACACCCACGCCAGGCTGAACATCCTCTGCAACCGCTTGACGGAAATTATCCAGCATCGCAATTTATATCAGACCGCCGCGATTACCTCGTCCGACAGCTGGTTTCTGAAAGAAATACGCAGAAGAAACAAACGCATTCGTACCGGATTGGTTGCCGAACGACGGTTCCCGCGGCCACTCGGCACAGCAACGCGTCTGGGCTGTAAGTATCTGTGTATCAACTGGAAGATTTGCTCAGCGGAGCTGGTAGAGAGCGCTCATCGAAAAGGTATGCACGTCTCCTGCTGGACCGTGAATAGCATCCCGGACATGCTCCAGCTTGAATCTATGGGCGTGGACAGCATCATCACAGACTATCCGACGAGTACGCGGATGTTCTTTGACAACCGCGCAAACTCTACGACTTCGCTCCCGGACCGCCAAGAACGAATTGCGGCGAGTAAAGAGGCATTACCCGCCAACTAAGCCATCAGAAGATTCGGTTCAGGCCGTTCAACGCCGCTACCCGGTATGCCTCGGCCATCGTCGGGTAGTTAAACGTTGTGTTGATGAAATAGTTGAGAGAGTTGGCTTCACCCTTCTGGTTCATGATCGCCTGTCCGATGTGAACAATCTCCGCAGCCTGGTCCCCAAAACAGTGTATGCCTAAAATTTGCCGGGTTTCACGGTGGAAGAGGATTTTGAGCATACCAACTGCCTCGCCGGTAATCTGGGCGCGAGCGAGGTCCTTGAAAAAAGCCTGCCCGACTTCATAGGGCACCTTGGCTTCTGTCAGTTCACGCTCGGTTTTACCGACCGAGCTGATCTCGGGAATCGTATAAATGCCCGTGGGCACATCTGACACAAATCGAAAGTGCTCGTCATGCACAATGGCCGAGGACGCGGAACGCCCCTGATCATAGGCTGCGCTGGCAAGACTGGGCCAACCGATCACATCGCCGACCGCGTAGATGTTTTCCACCGCCGTACGATAATGCTCATCAACCGTAAGTTGACCCCGACCATTGGGCGCCAGCCCTATATTCTCCAGCCCCAGGTTTTCGGTATTGCCACTGCGGCCATTACACCAGAGAAACGCATCGGCGCGTATTTTCTTGCCTGATTGTAAAGAAAGAACAACGCCGTGGTCGTCTCCATCCAACGCTTCATACTGCTCGTTGTGACGCACCAGTACACCGTTATTACGAAGGTGATAGCTGAGGGCGTCGGAGATTTCGTCATCAAGAAATGACAGCAGGCGACTGCCAGGGTTGATCAGATCAACCTTCACACCAAGACCGGCGAAAATGGATGCGTATTCCGAACCGATAACACCGGCACCGTAAATAATAAGCGTTCGCGGGGTGTGGGACAGATTGAGTATGGTGTCCGAGTTGTAAATCCGGTGATGGCGGAAATCCACATCGGGTGGCAAATAGGGGCGTGAGCCGGTCGCAATCACAATCTCTTTGAAATGCAGCGTTTCAACGGATTTGTTACCGCGTACTTCAAGCCGATTCTCGTCCAGAAACGACGCGCGCCCGTTAATCAGATCCACACGGTTACGGGAATAAAACTGCGTTCTGAGTTTTACCTGCTTGCCAATCACTTTCTGTGCGTTTTGCAGCACCCGGGGAAACGAGAACCAGCGCGGTTCACCGATATCCCGGAACATCTGATTGGTATTGAAGGTAATGATCTGCTTGACCGAGTGGCGCAAAGCCTTGGAAGGAATCGTGCCCCAGTGGGTGCAGTTGCCGCCTACTGTGGGCTTGTCTTCAACGATAGCAACACGCTTGCCGTGCTTCGTCGCATTCATTGCTGCGCCCTCACCGGAAGGACCAGCCCCGATAACGACGACGTCGTAATGATGTTCTGCCATACGCGCCGTGACTCCTTATCTACGTCGTGAAAAAATAATTGTCATGATTCGAAGCCGGCCGGTGCTTATAGTTTGCGATCGGCTCTGCTTGCATCATAAGACAGCTCTTCGGGTGCAGAGGCCTCTGACACCAGACGCTGGTTTTCCTCGTCGCACTTTTGGGTGTTGCCACCGCAAATGTCACAAGACGAACTGATGCCAAGCGCACCAATACCACCACAGGTGCCGCTGATAGGCTTGCGACCGAAAATCACGCCAATCGACATGCCGGCCACCAGCAAAACCACAATGAATAGAACCAGAAGAAAAGTACCCATATTGCCCTCCCCTTACGGCGTAACGTAGGACGAAAACGCCGGAGTCTGATGCCCCTTAAAGCCGTTTTCGGTCCGGATGATGAAATAAGCCGGAATATTATCCCGTGTTGCGAGCTCACTCGCCCGCTCGTATCCCATGACGGTAAAACCGGTCGCCAGGGCATCTGCCGTCATACAGTCATCTGCGATAACCGTGACAGACGCCAGATTATGATTTACCGGTCGTCCAGTTTCAGGGTCTATTGTATGGGAAAAGCGACGCCCTTCCGATTCGTAATAGTTACGATAGTCTCCTGACGTAGCCATGGCCCGGGAAGGCAGGGAAACGATGCGATTCACCGAATGCTGTGCACCCTCTACCGGTTGTTCAATGGCCAATTTCCACACGTCGCCATCGGGCTTGCGCCCGTGGGTGCGGATTTCACCACCTATTTCAACAAGATACGCCTCAATACCTTCACTATCGAGATAGCGGGCGACCACATCGACACCGTAACCCTTGGCAATCGCAGACAGATCAATGTATTGGGGTATCGCAGCTTTTACAGCAGGCGGATCGGATCGAAGCACAAGTTGCTCGTAACCGGTCGCAGCCAGCGCGCGAGCCAAGTCTTCGTCCGAAGGAATCTGCTCAGGCCTGGCTTTTGGCCCGAACCCCCAGAGATTGACCACGGGTCCGATGGTGACGTCAAACGCCCCGTCTGTCAGACGTGAAATTTCCTCGGATTTTGCCAGCACCTCAAAGAGCGCATCTGACACAGGAATCCAGTCTGACTGATCCTTCCGGCGATTCAGCCTGGACAGCTCAGAGTCTTCCTGCCAGGTCGACATGGACGCATCAACGCCATCGAGGACTTGTTCAATGCCTTTTGCCAGCGCCTCAAGCTTTTCGTGATCCTCTGGCAGGACCACGCTGATATGATAACCGGTACCGAACACAGGTCCCGAGATCTCCCAGACGTCTTCGTCTGGCTGAAACGAGCAACCCGCCAGGGCCGTCAGTGCAAGCGTCATCAAGACGCAGACAAAAACAGCCCGAGCGGGTTGTAACATGCGAAATGTCATCTGAAAGATTTATCCTCCGAAGTCATCCAGCATGATGTTCTCATCTTCAACACCCATATCCTTCAACATCTTGATAACCGACGCGTTCATGATAGGAGGCCCGCACATGTAGAACTCACAGTCTTCCGGAGCGGGATGATCCTTGAGGTACTTGTCAAAGAGAACATTGTGGATAAAGCCGGTCGGCCCCTCCCAGTTGTCCTCCGGCTGCGCATCCGACAAGGCCACATGCCACTCAAAGTTCTCGTTCTCCTCGGCAAGCATGTCGAAATCTTCTACGTAGAACATTTCGCGAACGCTACGGGCGCCATACCAGAAGCTGATCTTGCGCTTGGAATTCAGGCGTTTTAACTGGTCGAAGATATGGGACCGCATGGGCGCCATGCCGGCACCACCACCGATGAAAACCATTTCCGACTCGGTCTTCTTGGCAAAAAACTCACCAAATGGCCCCATCACCGTAACCTTGTCGCCCGGCTTCAGTTTAAACACGTAACTGGACATGATGCCCGGCAGGTGATCGGTTCCCGGGGGCGGAGTGGCAATCCGGATATTGAATTTGAGAACGCCCTTTTCTTCCGGGTAGTTAGCCATGGAGTAGGCGCGAATAGTCTCTTCCTTGTTGATAGCCGTGAAACGCCAGATATCAAGCTTGTCCCAATCACCGTGAAAATCCTTCTCGATGTCGAAATCCTTGAAGCTGATTTCATACGGATCACACTCCAGCTGTACATAGCCGCCGGCGCGGAAATCGACTTCCTCACCTTCCGGCAGTTTGAGTATCAGCTCTTTGATAAAGGTGGCAACGTTGTAGTTGGAAATAACCTCACATTCCCACTTTTTAACGCCAAAGAACTCCTCTGGCACTTCAATTTTCATGTCCTGCTTGACCGGAACCTGGCAAGACAGGCGCCAGCCTTCCTTTTCTTCACGATTCGTGAAGTGGGTCTTTTCCGTCGCCAGCATAGCGCCGCCGCCGTCCAGTACCTTGCATTTGCACTGAGCACAGGTGCCACCGCCACCGCAGGCTGACGACAGGAAAATACCGCTGCCTGCCAGGGTGCTCAATAGCTTGCCGCCGGCTTCCGTTTTCACGGTATGTTCCGGATCGTCATTGATTTCGATGGTCACATCACCGGTACTTACCAGTTTGGATCTCGCTGCGAGAATGATCGCCACAAGCGCCAGAACGATAACGGTGAACATGACCACGCCGAGTATTATTTCTGTATACATGGTCTCGCCTTTTCGTTAAACCGAATCACCGGATGAATTACAGGGAAATCCCGGAGAAAGACATAAAGCCAAGGGACATCAGGCCTACGGTAATGAAGGTGATTCCCAGGCCACGCAGACCTTCCGGAACATCGCTGTACTTCAGCTTTTCACGGATGCCCGCCAGCGCAATAATCGCCAGAGCCCAGCCCACGCCAGCACCAAAGCCATACACCACACTTTCGCTGAACGTGTAATCACGCTCTACCATAAACAGAGCAGCGCCCATGATCGCGCAGTTAACCGTAATCAGCGGCAGAAACACGCCCAGTGCGGAATAAAGCGCGGGGATGTATTTATCAAGAATCATTTCCATGATCTGAACAATCGCCGCGATCACACCAATGTAGGTGATCAAACCGAGGAAGCTCAGATCCACGTCGGGCAATCCTGCCCACGACAATGCGCCTTCACGAAGAATGTTGTTGTAAATCAGATTATTGGCCGGAACCGTAAGGGTAAGAACAACAATAACGGCTATACCCAAGCCGGTTGCGGCTTCGATCTTCTTCGAAATAGCGAGAAACGTGCACATACCCAGGAAGAAGGCGAGCGCCATGTTTTCAATGAAGACGGCCTTCAGAAGCAGGCTGATATAGTGTTCCATCAGAAGGCCTCCTTATGGGTGTGACGAGACATCTTGTAGTCTGCCTCTTCCACTTGCTCAGGCATCCATGAGCGCAGACCCCAGATCGCAAGGCCAATGATAAAGAACGCGCTCGGCGGCAACAGCAACAGGCCATTGGGAACGTACCATCCGCCTTCACTTACCGGCGACAGCAGCGTGAAGCCAAACAGCGACCCGGCGCCCAGAAGCTCGCGGAAAAACGCCACGAAAAGCAACATGACCGAATAGCCCAACCCGTTACCAATGCCGTCCAGGAAGCTCAGCCAGGGGCCGTTCTTCATAGCGAAACCTTCGGCACGCCCCATAACAATACAGTTGGTGATGATCAGACCAACGAATACGGAGAGTTGTTTACTGATCTCGTAGGCATAGGCCTTGAGTATCTGATCAACCACGATGACCAGGGAGGCAATAATGGTCATTTGTACGATGATCCGGATACTTGCCGGGATCTGGGTACGAACCAGCGACACAGCCAGGTTGGAAAACGCGGTAACCGCGATAACCGACAGGCTCATAACGAGGGTGACGTTCATGCTGGTGGTTACGGCGAGGGCTGAACAGATGCCAAGGATCTGCAGCCCAATTGGGTTGTTACTGAATATCGGTTCAAAAAGAACCTGTTTGGCGGTTATTTCGGCCATGATCAGACCTCCCCTTCACGAAGTTTCTTGAGGAACGGCGCATAACCCCGGTCACCCATCCAGTAATTCACCAAGTGCTGAACGCCACGGCTGGTCAATGTCGCACCGGAGAGTGCGTCGACCTTGTGTTCCTTGTCTGCAGTGTTGGCCCCTACGCCGCCTTTTATCAGGCGAATTTGAGGGCTGCCTCTGTTGTCCTCATCATAGAGTTCCTTGCCAACCCACTGGGCCTTCCAGCGTGGATTGTCCACTTCACCGCCAAGACCCGGTGTTTCTGCGTGGGCGTAAAAGCCAAGGCCTTCGATCGTGTTCAGATCGCCCTCGAGAGATACAAAGCCATACAGCGTTGACCAAAGGCCGTAACCACTGATCGGCAGCACAACCCGCTTGAGCTTGTTGTTCTCGGTCAAAACGAACACTCTGGCGACGTTTGGCCGACGCTTGATGCCCGCCTTGTCTTCAGAGGACGGAATTTTGATCGACATCTCGGGATTCGATGCGGCTTTGTACATGTCGTACTTCATTGGATCTTTAACATCCACAGAAGCGGGTTCCACATATTCACCCGTATCAAGGTTAACCAGGCGCACATCAAATTGAGAAAATACCTTCTCGATTTCCTCGGCGCTGGCGCCCTGGGGCAGCATACCGGCCGCCGACAGGATATTGGTCTTGATGTCCAGATTCTGGTTCTTGATTTGGGCAGGCCGAAGCACCACCGCCGCAGTTGATACCACTACGGAGAAAACAATACTCAACACCAGAGCAACCAGCAGCGTTCTGGAGACGGTCTCTTTGGATTTAGCCACGAGCGAGCCTCCTTTTAACATTAGCCTGAACCACGTAATGATCCATTAGCGGAGCAAAAAGGTTCGCAAACAGAATCGCCAACATAATGCCTTCCGGAAATGCCGGGTTAACCACCCGGATCAGAACCGTCATCACACCCACCAGAATACCGAAGCACCAGCGGCCCGTGTTGGTCATTGCCGAAGAAACCGGATCTGTTGCCATGAACATCATGCCGAAGGCAAAGCCGCCTATAACCAGGTGCCAATACGCGGGAACAGAAAACATCTCGTTGGTTTCTGAGCCGACCGTATTGAAC